>Ga0136617_10001014_pt1 | contig 24599 bp, 26 predicted proteins | sample AntDrymUQ3222106_2_FD_129672 | JGI IMG/M metagenome (GOLD analysis project Ga0136617, IMG submission 129672) | Polar desert sand microbial communities from Dry Valleys, Antarctica - metaG UQ322 (21.06) | ecosystem: Environmental > Terrestrial > Soil > Desert | place: Antarctica: Dry Valley...
CGTGCTGTCCCTGCTCGTACTCGAGGACCTGACGATGGCCGTCTATCTGCCGATCCTCACGGCGCTGCTGGCGGGCGCGGGATTGATCACGGGATCAGTGTCGATAGTGGTCGCGCTGGGGCTTGTTGGCGTGATCTTGATCATCGCCTTGCGGTTCAGCCACGTCATCAACCGGGTCGTGTTCTCCACTGACGACGAGGTGCTCCTGCTCCTGGTGTTCGGGCTCGCCCTGCTCGTGGCGGGCCTGGCCGAGACCGTCCACGTGTCCGCTGCGGTGGGCGCGTTCCTGGTCGGAATCGCCTTGTCCGGCCGGGTCGCCAACGACGCCCGGGAACGGCTGCTGCCGTTGCGTGACCTGTTCGCCGCCGTCTTCTTCGTGTTCTTCGGCCTGCGCACCGACCCGGCCGACATCCCTCCCGCCCTGGCGGTTGCGGCTGTCCTCGTGGTGGTGAGTTCGCTGACCAAGGCGGCGGTGGGTTGGTGGGCCGCCCGGGGAGCCGGCATCGGGACCCTGGGCCGGGTCCGTGCGGGCACGGTGATGATCTCGCGCGGGGAGTTCAGCATCGTCATCGCCGGTCTGGTCATCAGTGCCGGTATCGAGCCGCGACTCGGCCCGCTCGCGGCATCATATGTGCTGCTTAGCGCGGTGCTCGGTCCGGTGATCGCCCGGGTCGCCGAGCCGATCGCGCGGCGGCTATTGGATCGCCGGCAACGTCCGGTCGCCGTCTGAGATCAGGCCGCCTTCTACGCTGAGCCGCATGACGACAGAGGCCAGCCCGGTTTCCCCCCTCATCGATGAGCTGTGGCAACGGCGTGAGCAGCTCAGCCCCGCCGACGAGGATGCCCGCAAAGTGGTCGTCGAGGCAGTCGACCTCCTCGACAGCGGTGCCGCCCGGGTGGCCCGGATCGTCGATGACGAGGTGCTGGTGGACGAGCGGGCCAGGCGGGCCATCCTGCTGGCTTTCCGGGTGCTCAGCATGGTCGAGTCTGCGGCCGGCGACTTCCGTTATCACGATCGGGTGCCGCTCAAGACCAGATTCGACGGGGTACGAGTGGTCCCTGGCGCGATCGCGCGGTGGGGCTCCTACATCGCACCCGGTGTGGTGCTCATGCCTTCCTACGTCAACATCGGCGGGTACGTTGACACCGGCACTATGGTGGACACCTGGGCCACCGTGGGCTCGTGCGCCCAGATCGGTGCCAACGTGCACCTGTCCGGCGGCGTGGGCATCGGGGGGGTCCTCGAGCCGCCCAACGCCAAGCCGGTGGTGATCGAGGACGAGGCATTCATCGGCAGCCGCTGCATGATCACGGAGGGGGCGCGGGTGGGCCGGGGTGCCGTGCTGGGCTCCGGCACCATCCTCGGTCCGACGATCCCGGTGATCGACGCTGAGACCGGTGCTGAGGTGGGCCGCGGCCGCGTACCCCCCTGGAGCGTCGCGGTGACCGGTGTGCGCCAGCGAGAATTCGCCGGCGGCACGTTCGGCCTGCCGTGCGTACTGATCGTCAAGCGGTTGGCTGAGGGGGAGCGGCACAGCAAAGCCCAGCTCAGCGACGTGCTGCGGGCTCACGGATTGACCACCTGATGTCGGCGGCTCCGCTCGATCTGTCGCAGCCTGTCGAGGAGCTCACGGCGGCCCTGGTGGACACCGACTCTGTCAGTGGCTCCGAGGGCCCGTTGGCCGACGCGATCGAAAAGGCGCTGCGCGAGCTGGCCCACCTGACGGTCCACCGGGTCGGCGACGTAGTCGTCGCCCGCACGTCGGAGGGCCGCGACAGCCGAGTGGTCCTGGCCGGCCATATTGACACCGTCCCGATTGCGGACAACCTGCCGTCGCATGTAGACGGGGGGCTGCTCTACGGCTGCGGCACTTCGGACATGAAGTCCGGTGTCGCAGTCCAGCTCAAGTTGGCCGCCGACCCGGGTGACGCGGTGCATGACCTGACGTTCGTCTTCTATGACAACGAAGAGGTCGAGGCGTCGCGCAGCGGGCTCGGCCGGGTCGTCCGCGAGCATCGCGACTGGCTCGACGGCGACCTGGCACTCCTGCTCGAACCCACGAACGGTGAGATCGAGGCGGGCTGCCAGGGAACGCTCCGGGCGAGCGTACGGATCGCCGGGCGCCGGGCACACAGCGCGCGCTCGTGGCTCGGCATCAACGCGATTCACGCCGCCGCACCAGTGCTGACGCGGCTGATCATGTACACCGCCCGCGACGTCAACATCGACGGCTGCGTTTATCACGAAGGGCTCAACGCGGTGAGCATCGGCGGTGGCTTCGCCGGCAATGTCATTCCGGATGAGTGCACCCTGACCGTGAATTTCCGCTTCGCCCCTGACCGGACTGAGGAGACCGCGATTGAGCACGTACACCAGGTCTTCGCAGGGTTCGATGTCGTCGTGACCGACTCGGCCCCGGGCGCGCTGCCTGCGCTCACGTCGCCGCTGGCCCGGGCCTTCGTCGCGGCCACTGGGTCGGTGCCGATGGCGAAGTATGGGTGGACTGACGTGGCCCGCTTCGCTGCGCTGGGGATCCCCGCGCTCAACTTCGGCCCCGGTGACCCCAACCTCGCACACACCCGCGAGGAGCACGTCGAGCTCGCCCAAATTGCCCGGTGCGAGTCGGTGCTGCGGAAATTCCTCGCCGCCGGCTGACAATTCCGCTGAGAAATCCGGGGCGAATTTTATGAGCTAATTATGGTGGGCAGATTGTCGTCCTCAGGTGGCCGTCGGTCGATGCACGGCCGAGCGCAGTGCCTCCGGTTACCGTTGCTTCATGAGTTCCGTCGATCCTGACCGCACGGACCCCCGCCCCGGGCCGAGTCGCCGCGCGCCTGAACGCCAGCGCGGGCGGGCGACCGTGCGTCGTTCACAAGTCACCACAAGCACAACCGACCAGCGGTTGCTGGACACTCGCGGCGCCTCCGACTGGGTGCACACCGATCCCTGGCGGGTGCTGCGGATCCAGTCAGAGTTCGTCGAGGGCTTCGGCTTGTTGGCCGAACTGCCGCGTGCGGTCAGCGTGTTCGGTTCGGCGCGGACGCCGGCCGGCCATCCCGAGTACGAGATGGGCCGCAGGCTGGGTGGCTGCCTCGCGGATGCCGGCTTCGCCGTCATCACCGGCGGTGGCCCCGGTGTCATGGAGGCGGTCAATCGCGGTGCGATGGAGGCCGGCGGGCTATCGGTGGGCCTGGGCATAGAGCTGCCCTTCGAGCAGCGCCTCAACGACTACGTCGACCTGGGCATCAACTTCCGCTACTTCTTCGCCCGCAAGACGATGTTCGTCAAGTACGCGCAGGCATTTGTCATCCTGCCGGGCGGATTCGGCACGCTCGACGAGATGTTCGAGGCGCTCACGCTCGTGCAGACGCGCAAGGTGACCCGCTTCCCGGTCGTCCTCCTCGGCACGGAGTACTGGGGCGGACTCATCGAGTGGATCCGGGGCACGCTCGGCAGCACCGGCAAGATCAATCCCGGCGATCTCGATCTGGTGACCGTGACCGACGACGTAGATCTCGCCGTGCGGATCATCGTCGAGACCGCGAGCGACGCTGCGCCGCCGCCGCTCGACGACCTCGCCTCGCCCGCCCCACTCGAATCGTAGGAACGGGCACCCTTGGCGGCGATCTGCGTCTATTGCGCCTCGTCCACGCACATCGATGACCGGTACCTAGCACTGGCAACTGAGGTGGGTACGCGACTGGCGGAGCTCGGTCATTCCCTGGTCTCCGGCGGCGGCCGGGTGTCGATGATGGGTGCCGTCGCAGTGGCCGCCAGAGCCGGCGGAGCTCACACGCTCGGAGTGATCCCTGCCGCCCTGGTCGGTTTCGAGGTTGCCGACGACGATGCTGACGAGCTCGTTGTGACCAAGAACATGCGTGAACGCAAAGCGATCATGGACGAGCGTTGCGATGGTTTCCTGGCCCTGCCTGGCGGGCTCGGCACGCTCGAAGAGCTGCTCGAGGTGTGGACCGCCCGCTCCCTGGGCCTGCACGACAAGCCGGTCGTCGTCCTCGACCCGGACGGCGTCTTCGACCCGTTGTTCGACTGGCTCGATCAGATGCTCGCCGCCGGTTTCGTACGTGAGAGCGCATACCTGGCCGTTAGGCGCACCCGCTCCGTCGAGGACGCTTTCGCAGCCCTCGAACGGAGCGGGTGATAGTCAGTCGCCGACCCTGATGCCCTTCGCGTTCTTGGCGTCACCGGACTTCGTGGCGATCACTGCCGCGGCGTCACCCACCTTGACGTCGCCGATCTTGGCCGCCTTGCGCTCCTTGCCGATCTTGGTGTCAGCGCTGACCGCGTACGTCGATGTGAAGCCGTCAGCGCTCTTCAGCGTGATCGACGTGGCGCTGACCGCAGTGACTTCGCCGCGCTGGGTGTAGACGGTGAGGAACTTGCCGTCCTTGCCCTTGACGACGGCCTCTGCATGGATGGCCCGGCCGAAGCGGGGCAGGTGAGCGCCGCGCCTGCCCTTGTCGCCACGCTCACCTTTGGACGGCCTGTCGCCGGGTTCCGCTGAGCTGCTGGCGCTGGGCTCCGGGGTAGGCGCCGAGTTGGTCGCCGCGGAAATGGTCGGCGCAGCCAGAGCGACTCCGGTCACCGCGAGGGCGCCGATAATCGCCACTGCGGTCCAGGCGGCGATCCGGCCCGCGATTCGGCGGCGGCCGGGCGGCGGGTAGTTGGTTGTCATCCGGTGCTCCTTTGCGTGCGTAAGTGGTACCTGCGGTGTCAGCCTGCCGTGCCTTAGGGTGGCTGCGCTGCGTCCGGACGAGGTGTCGGGTACGTACGCTGCGTGTAAGCGTCGGAGGGACGTGTTCCACGAGGGACTCTCCTGCGGCAAGTATCGTGGGCCAAGCTGGACGCGCTTTGATCGCTTCGCCGGGATTGGGCTTTGATGCAGCACGTGGAGATGGAGCACGACAGGCGCGTGCACGTGCGGCCTGCGGGGCATCACCGCCACCGGCGCCGTGCTCTCGAGCCGGCCGACGGCTTCGTCAGGTCACTGATACTGACCACGCTGGGGGCGGTGCTGCCGGGTATAGCGTTCATTGCGGCAGGTCGGCGTTGCTTGGGCGCGGTCACCCTGCTGGGGGCGTTGACGGTCGCGGCCGGGGGGGTCTGGCTGGGGACGTTCGGTCGTCGCACCGCGATACACGCCCTGGTCAGTCCGGCTGCCCTGACCAGGATTGGGATCGGACTGATCGTCCTCGCACTCGTCTGGGTGATCATCATCGCGGCCGGCTATCGGATGGTGCGCTTGACGGATGCCACGGGGGCTCAGCGGGTCGCCGGGGCGCTGCTCGCTGTCCTGTTGTGCATGTTGGTGGCGGCGCCTCCCGCTGCCGCCGCACGGTACGCATTCGTCCAACGCGACCTGATCACCGCAGTTTTCGCAGACGGCACCAAGAGCGCGACCCGGCCCAAGGCGATGACCAGGGACAATCCGTGGGCCGGACGCGGGCGGGTGAACCTGTTGCTGCTCGGCAGCGACGCCGGCTCCGGTCGCGCCGGCACACGTACCGACAGCGTTGTCGTGGCCAGCATCGACACCAAGACCGGCGACACGGTGCTGTTCAGCCTGCCGCGCAACCTCGAGGGGCTGCCCTTCCCCGCGGGCCCGCTTCGCGATGCCTACCCGAATGGCTACGAGGCACCCGGCGACGAGGGCGAGCAGTTGCTCAACGCCGTCTACCACAACGTGCCAGCGGCGCACCCCGACATCCTGGGCCCCACGGACAACCTCGGTGCCGACGTGCTCAAACTCGGCGTGGGCGAAGCGCTGGGCCTCAAGATCGATTACTACCTGATGATCAACCTCGAAGGTTTCGCCGAGTTGGTGGACGCCGTGGGTGGCATCACGGTGCAGATCAACGAGTGGATTCCGATCGGGGGTAGCGAATCCAGCCTGCCCAGCAGCTACCTGGCGCCGGGGCCCAACCAGCACCTCAACGGCGGCACCTCGCTGTGGTACGCCCGGGGCCGTTACGGCTCCACCGACTACGCCCGCATGAAGCGGCAGCGCTGCGTCATCGGCTCGATCATCGATGCGGCTGACCCGGTCACCGTCCTCAAGCGCTACCAGCAGCTCGCGTCCGCCGCCAAGGACCTCGTCCGTACGGACATTCCGCAGAACCTGCTGCCGGCCTTCGTCGATCTTTCGATGACGATCAAGAAGGGCGCCGTCTCGAGCCTCGTCTTCGACAATCACCAGATCAATGCCGCAGACCCCGACTACGACCTGGTCCGGGCCAAGGCCGCTGTCGCGCTCAAGCCGCCGCCCGCCACCGAGCCGACATCGGGAGCCACTCCCGGGCCTGGCACCCGGCCGACGCCTTCGCCCGAGGTGATCGCCGGCCTGGCTGAGGGGCTCGATACCTCGTGCGCGTACGACTCGGTGGAGGCGCAGAAGAACAAGCTGCAGGGTCAGCCGCCGACCCGGTGGCGGCGCCGCTAAGCCGACGCGACGCTGACTCAAGCCAGCCCTCTGTGCGCGACCCGGGGTGGGCGATCGCCGCGGATGGCTGCGACGGTGTCCAGGACTCGCCGGGTCGCGGCGACCTGATGAGCCCGGAACACCCGCGCCCCCAGCCATGCGCTCACCGCGGTGGCAGCCAGCGTCCCCTCAAGCCGCTGGTCAAGGCCGAGGTTGAGGGTCTCGCCCAGAAAGTCCTTGTTCGACAGGGCCACGAGGACCGGCCAGCCGGTGCTCACAAGCTCACCGAGCCTGCGGGTGACCGCCAGGGAATGCCGGGTGTTCTTACCGAAGTCGTGGCCTGGATCGATCAGAATCGCGTCTCGCCGTACGCCAAGATCGACCGCTCGCTCGGCCAGGCAGGTCACCGTCCGCACGACATCGGCCGTCACGTCGAGATAGCCCACCCGGTGCGGCCTGGTACGCGGTGGGAGGTGACCGGCGTGGGTGCACACCAAACCGGTCGATGACGCTGCGGCAACCTCGGCCAGGACGGGGTCCACGCCGCCCCAGGAGTCGTTGATCAGGTCGGCGCCCGCCTCGACGAGGACCGCAGCGACTTCGGAGCGCCAGGTGTCGACGCTGATCACCAGGTCGGGATGGCGCTCCCGCATCGCGGTCACCACATCCGCGGTACGGCGCACTTCCTCCGCCGGATCGACGTCTGCCCCGGGGCCGGCCTTCACGCCACCGACGTCGACGATGTCGGCTCCCTCGGCCACGGCGCGGTCGACCGCGTCGAGAGCGGCGGTCAAGTCGAACGTGGCTCCGCGGTCGAAGAACGAGTCGGGGGTACGGTTCACGATGCCCATGACCAGCAAGTCGTCGTCCGCGAACGTCCGTGTGCCTAGCCGCAGCACCATCTGCGTCCTCCGTTCAACTCGCTGCGCTCGATGCCCACTCGCCCTGCTGTCATGGGCGGCCGGACCAGCGTGGCACGATTTCGCACGTGGCGACGTTCCTGGTCTGGGCGATCACAGCGCTGATCGTCGCGACGGCTATTTTCGCCGTTGCGGCCACCGTCAGCGGGCGGGTGGATCTGATGGCAGAGATGCCGCCGGACGCCGTCCCGCCGGCATTGCCGTACGACCGACCGGTGCGCGCGGCCGACGTGAAGGCCGCACGATTCGACCGCGCATTCCGCGGTTACCGGATGGATCAGGTCGATGCGGTGCTCGACCGGCTGGCCGCCGAGTTAGCAGCGCGCGATGAAGCGTCGGCGCGACCGGCCGACCCCCCAGGTCATGTTTAGGCTCGCCGAAAGGGTCACGGTCGACGCCCCGGCCGCCCGAGTGTGGCAGGCGCTGACGGCGTGGGATCGGCAGTCGGAGTGGGTGATTGCCACCCGTACCTACGCCACCGATCTCGTCGGTCAAGGTGTCGGAGGCGGCCTCGAGTCGTTCACCGGAGTGGGGCCCTTGCGATTCAAGGACACCATGGTCATCACCGAATGGCGCCCACCGACGATCTGCCGGGTCCGTCATACCGGCCGGGTCATCCGCGGGACCGGCGCCTTCGAGGTCGAATCGGCCGGTGAGCGAGGCGCTGTCGTCACCTGGTCGGAGAGTCTGGTGATGCCGTTCGGCCGGTTCGGCGCGGTCTGCTGGCCGGTTCTCCAGCCGATCGCATCCCGGCTGCTCCGGCGGTCGCTGAAGAGCTTCGCTGACTGGGCTCCCGCGTATCCACGATGAGCGATGTCCTGCTCGGCGACGACGGCCGGGCCCGGTGCCGTTGGGGGGACTCCACGCCGGACTACCACGCCTACCACGACCGCGAGTGGGGGGTCGAGTTACGCGGCGACGACGCGATGTTCGAGCGGCTGTCGTTGGAAGCGTTTCAGTCGGGCCTGTCCTGGCTCACCATCTTGCGCAAGCGACCGGCATTCCGGGCCGCCTTCGCGGGTTTCGCGATCCCTGCCGTGGCTCGCTTCCGCCCGGTTGACGTCGAACGCCTGCTCGCCGACTCGGGCATCGTGCGCAACCGCGCCAAGATCGAGGCGGCGATCAGCAATGCGCGAGCTGCCGGTGAGGTCGAGGAGGGCCTATCCGAGCTGCTGTGGTCGTTCGCCCCCAAGCAGCACCGCCGACCGCCGAGCCTGCAGGCGGTCCCGAGCACGACGCCGGAGTCGACGGCGATGGCTCGCGAGCTCAAGCGCAGGGGATTCCGCTTCGTCGGCCCCACAACGGCGTACGCACTGATGCAGGCAACCGGCATGGTCGACGATCACGTCACAGGCTGCTGGCGCGCCACCCTCTCCCCCTGACCCCCGCTCCACCGCACCCCCACCCTTCGTCGTGATCATGAAAGTTTGTGGGGCTCGTACGGCGTGTCGGGCTGCAAACTTTCATGATCGAGCCTGTCGCACAGAGATCCCGCCGACGGGGCGCGATCAGTTGAAAATAGCCAATCAGGAGCCCCCCACACGCCATTTTCACCAGTCCGGGGTGGGCCGCAGGCCCATGTTCGTTCATGGCGTTTGCCTTGCGTACGCGGGTGTTCTGCCCGGTTGTCCGAGGCGAATGCCATGATCGTTCTTTGCTGGTCGCGTTTGCGCGACAGGCTCGATCACGACGGGGGGTGGGGAGCGACGACGGTGGGGGGAGCGACGACGGTGGGGCGGCGGTGAGGGGTGAGTGGGTCAATGGCCTTCGAAGGTGGGGGTCTGCTTGCTGACGAAGGCGGCGGTGGCATTGCGGTGGTCTGCGGTCTGGCCGGCTTTGGCCTGCAGCTCAGCCTCCCGTTCCAAGGCATCGGCGAGGTCCGCGGTGCCGCCGTAGGAGATGGCCTCCTTGATACAGGCGTAGGCCACGGTGGGCCCGGCTGCCAGGCGGACCGCCAGCTCGTGTGCGGCTGCTCGCACCCGGTCGTCGGGCACCACTGCTGTCACCAGGCCCATCTCCATCGCTTGGGCTGGCGAGACCGGCTCGGCCAGCATCATCAAGGCGATCGCCCGGGCGTGCCCGACGAGCCGCGGAAGGGTGAAGGACGCGCCGCTGTCAGCGCTGAGCCCGACTCGGGCGAAGGCCATGAGAAATCCCGCGCCCTCAGCGGCGATGCGGAAGTCACAGGCGAAGGCGAAGGACGCGCCGGCTCCGGCGGCCATGCCGTTGACCGCAGCCACTACCGGCTTCGGCATCTGCACCAGACCCAGGGCGATCGGGTTGTAGTGGTCGCGGACGGTCTGCAGCGGGCGGGGGTCGTTGGCGGCTAGCAGCTGGGCGTGCTCATGCAGGTCCTGCCCTACGCAGAACGCCGACCCTGCGCCGGTCAGTACGACGGCCCGTACCGATGGGTCGTCGCGAACCTCCGCTAGCCCGGCGATGAGCGCTTCTTTCATCTCGATCGACAGGGAGTTCATCGACTTGGGCCGGTTCATGATGATGGTGGCCACGCCGTCGGCGCGCTCGATTAGGACGCTGTCGGACACGCGGACCTCCGGAGAATGGGCTACTGGGCGGATGCGGGAAACGCTACGCCGGGGACCGGATCGGCTGGCCGCAGACAGCTGTCGACGAAGCGCGCTGCTGCTGGGAGCAGCCGGCTCGCCTCGCTGTCGAAGAACGCGGCGGCCCGCGCCCCCGCCCAGTCCGTGGGCAGCAACTGTGATGGCAGGTCCGGATCGGTGAACAGGAAGTTCCGCCACGCGTGCACCAGAGCGGTCCGCGCGGCGAAGGCCATCTCGTCGGAGGCGTCCTGGCCCACGGCGCCGACCAGCGGGGTGAGGTCGTCGACGAAGCGACCGTAGGCAGCGGCGAGCTGGTCCAGATCCCACGCACGGTCGATCATGGAACGCCCATCGCCGGTGTGGACCGCGGCGAAGGGGTCCATGGTCGCGCCGTGGGCTGCCACGATCGCGGCGGCTTCCGGCGACGGCCTGGTGGCCACCCAGGTCGAGGCCTCGATGGCGCCGTAGCCCAGAAAGGCCAGGTCGGCTGACAACCGTTGGCGGGCACCGCGGCTGGCCGGCTGGGAGACGACGAGCAGGTGCCAGCGGCCATCCCAGGCTTCCTGCCCGGTGCGATAGATCCGTGCGGCCGCGTCGTCGAGTCGCCGCACCCCGCGGGCTGTCAGGGCGTACCCCGGGCCGTCCGGCAGTTGCGCGGGCGCGAGCCAGCCTTGCCGGACCATTCGGGACACAGCGGTCCGTACCGCGGGGGCGGTGACGCCCAGCGGCGCCAGCATGCGCAGCAGGGCAGCAATGGGGGCGGCGTCACCGCGAGAACGCAGATGGTCGCCGTAGACGTCGAAGAGCGCCGCCCTGGCCCGCATCAAGGCAGTCTCTCATCAGGCGCCGCCGGTCAGCCGCCTTCGGTCGGACGAGGGTCGGTGATGGCGTCGGTGCCCAGCCGAGCACTTCCCACAGGACCGTCACTAATCGCCCTCGATAGCTGCGTAGGCGCGTACGGGGAAGGTGCCGAAGTCTCGTACCCGGACCGGAGCCGCATGTAGCCGAGCACCGCTGGTCGGCAGCTGGTCGAGCCCGGTGAGGTGCTCCAGCACCGGGATGCCGGCGCCCAGCAAGATCGAGTGCGCCGGCCGTTCACCGCCGTCGGTGCTGTCGATGTTCACCGAGTCGATACCCACCAGCCGGGCACCGCGATCAGCGAGCAGTTGGGCCGCGGGGCCGGTCAGGTGCGGCGCCGGTCCGGCGTAGGTCTCCGTCCCCCAGTGCCGGTCCCATCCGGTGTGGAGCAAGACGGCGCACCCCGCCGGCTCGACGGTCGTCAGCGCCTCAGGTTGCACGGCCAGGTGGGCGCTGCCGGTCAGCCGGACCACGATCAGGGGTAGGTCGGCGACTGCCGCCAATGGCAGGTCGGCAAGGTCGGTGCTACCGGCATAGCGGTGGTAGGGGCTGTCGAGGTAGGTCCCGGTGTTGCCGACCATCGAGATCCGGTCGATCGCGAACTCGGTGCCTTCGGCGTACGTCGCGCGAGATGCCTCTCTGGTCAAGTGTGGGGTCATCTCGGGGCCTGGCAGGCCCGGATAGGTGGTCATCCCTGCCGTGACGACGTGGCTGAGCTCCACCAACCGCCGGTCGGCGCCGGCCGCCGCGCGCTGGTCGGAGGGGCCCCCGCGGGATCCCTTGTGGGGCTCGGCGAGCAGTTGCAGATCGGTGAGGGTCACCCGGTCAACCATGAGCAGCCCGAGGTGCCGGACGAACAATTCGGCGATCCCCGATTCGCTGATCTGCTCAGGCACGTCGAGGCGGAACTCCTGGGCTTGCAGGCCGCCGCCGTTGAGGAACGTCACATCGGCGTTGAATTGCGCTCGATAGTCGGTCATGCCAGCGATGGTGTCACTGGCAAGATGGCCGAATGATGGTCGGTACCGACTCGGCAGGCCGGCTCGAGGAGCTGACGTTCAGTTCGGCGGTCCTTGCGGACAATCCGCTGGGCGATCCGGCCGTTCGTCCCCTGTGGGTGTACGTGCCGCCCGGCTACGAAGACGACGCAGACCGGCGCTATCCCTCCGTCTACGTGATTCAGGGCTTCACCGGTTCTTTGTCCATGTGGCACAACCGCACGGCGTTTCAGCCCACCTTCCCCGAGACGTGCGACGCACTGTTCGCCGCTGGCGACGCCCCGCCCTGCATCGTGGTCTGGGTTGACGCGTGGACCGGGGTCGGTGGCAGCCAGTTCGTCGACTCGCCCGGTACGGGTCGCTATCACACCTACCTCTGTGACGAGGTGGTCCCGTGGGTCGACGCCCGCTACCGCACCTTGAACTCCCCCCGACACCGCGGCATCCAGGGCAAGTCCAGCGGCGGGTTCGGCGCCATGATCACGCCGATGTTGCGGCCCGACCTGTTTGGCGCCCTGGCGACACATGCCGGCGATGCGCTGTACGAGTACTGCTATGTGCCAGAGTTCCCCAAGGTGGTCCGTGCGCTGCGCTCCTATGGCGGCGACATCGAGGCGTGGTGGCGGGACTTCCGCTCGCGGCCGGCGTTCACCAAGAGCGACGACGGCCTGCTGCTGGGGATCTACGGGGTGGCTGCCTGCTTCTCGTCAGCGCCCGACGGGACCGTGCTGCTGCCGTTTGACCCTCGTACCGGCGTCCTGATCGACGACGTTTGGCAGCGCTGGCTGGCCTGGGATCCCATCCGCATGGCCCCTCAGTACGCCGATGCGCTGCGCGGGCTGCACGGGATCTGGATCGACGCCGGCACCCGCGATGAGTTCTTTCTCGACCTCGGCGCCGAGGCATTCCGGGCTCGCCTGGCCGAGATCGGAGTCACCGATGTCTATTTCGAGCTGATCGATTCCGGCCATGCGAACCTGGGCTTCCGCTATCCCATGTCACTGCGCTACCTCGCTGAGCGGCTCACTCCCTGACCCGCCCGCCAGCCGCCTCTGACCTTGCCGGACCAGCCCGGTTTGGGCCGGGGCCACCGGATGCGGGAGAATCTTGAACGACACGCACACGTGGCCGCAACACTCGCGGCCACTTCCGAGGGGAGTATCCAAGATGGCGGCCATGAAGCCACGGACCGGTGACGGTCCGCTGGAGGTCACCAAGGAAGGCCGTGGCATCGTCATGCGCGTTCCGCTCGAAGGTGGTGGCCGGCTCGTCGTGGAGATGTCCGCTGCGGAAGCCACCGCGCTAGGTGATGCCCTCAAGGCGGTCGGCGACTGATCCCCCATCGCCGCTCCGCCAGCAGATCGGCCATCGCAGCGTAGGGTCGCCTCATGCTGAACCGGCGCCAGCAGCCGAATGTGCTCGGCATCGTCCTGGCTGGTGGCGCAGGCAGACGCCTCATGCCGCTGACCAGAGACCGAGCCAAGCCGGCTGTGCCCTTCGGGGGCATCTATCGCCTCGTCGATTTCGTCCTGTCCAACCTTGTCAACGGCGGCTATCTGCGTCAGTGCGTGCTCACCCAGTACAAGTCGCATTCATTGGATCTGCACATTACGACCACCTGGCGGATGTCGACCCTGCTGGGCAACTATGTGACGCCGGTGCCCGCCCAGCAGCGGCTCGGCAAACGGTGGTTCACCGGCAGCGCCGACGCAATCTACCAGTCGCTGAATCTGGTCTACGACGAGCGGCCGGAGTACGTCGTGGTGTTCGGTGCCGACCACGTCTATCGCATGGATCCGTCCCAGATGGTCGACCAGCACATCGAATCCGGCGCGGGGGTGACCGTCGCCGGCATCCGGGTGCCCCGGGCAGACGCGGCGTCGTACGGGGTCATCCAGACCGCGGCCAACGGCACGGACATCACCGAGTTTCTGGAGAAACCTGCAAAGCCCTCAGGTTTGCCGGACAGCCCGGACGAGGTCTACGCCTCCATGGGCAACTACGTGTTCTCCACTGACGTGCTCACCGAGGCGGTCAAGGTCGACGCTACCAACGAGGAGTCAGACCACGACATGGGCGGCGACATCATCCCGTTGCTCACCGGACAGGGGCGTGCCATGGTCTACGACTTCGGCGACAACGATGTGCCAGGCACGACCGACCGCGACCGCGGCTACTGGCGCGATGTCGGGACTCTCGACTCCTACTACGACTCGCACATGGACATGATTTCTGTGCACCCGGTATTCAACCTCTACAGCCGCAAGTGGCCGTTCTACACGTCGATGCCGCAGCTGCCACCAGCAAAATTTGTCGAGAGCGGCCTTGCGTACGACTCGATGGTCTCCCCGGGGTGCATCATCGCAGGCGGGAAGGTACGCGGGTCGGTGCTGTCGCCCGGAGTGAACGTCATGAGTGGGGCGTCGGTCGAGGGCAGCGTGCTGATGAGCGGCGTCCACATCGGAGCAGGCGCCGTGGTTCGCCGGGCCATCCTCGACAAGAACGTCAACGTGCCCGCCGGGGCACGGATCGGCGTCGACCCTGAGCAGGACGGCCAGAATTACACCGTCAGTCCTGGTGGAGTCGTGGTGCTCGGCAAGGGGGAGCGGGTCCCAGTCCAGTGAGCATCGAGCGAAGCGAGGCGCGGAGCGAGATGATGGTTAGCGTTAGCGGCTGACAACGGCGACGAGGAGCCCGTCGCCAACCGGCAGAAGCGCGGTGGTCAGACGGTCGTTGTCGCGGACCAGCCGGCCGACTTCGCGCAGTGCGACCGTGTCGGCGTCGCGAACCGACGGATCGGCTACCTTGCCGCCCCACAGCGCATTGTCAAAGGCCACGACTCCGCCGGGGCGCAGCAGCCGGAGGGCTTCGGTGAGGTATCCCGGGTACTCGCTCTTGATCGCGTCGCAGAAGACCAGGTCGTAGGAGGCATCCGCCAGCCGGGGAAGGACTTCGAGGGCGGTGCCGTTGATCGTGCGGGCGCGTGCGGTGGCGAAGCCGGCCTCGGTGAATGCCTCACGGGCTAGTCGCTGGTGCTCGGCCTCGGTGTCGATCGTGGTGAGCACGCCATCGGCCTGCATGCCACGCAGCAGCCACACGCCCGAGACGCCCGTTCCGGTGCCGATCTCGACCACGGCTTTGGCCCCGATCGCGGCCGCCAGCAGCCGGAGCGCGGCCCCGCCGCCGATTCCGACGGGTGCGACACCTACCTCCGCCGCGCGCTGGCGCGCAGCGAGCAGGACGTCGTCTTCGGTGAGATAACTCTCGGCGTAGGACTGGGTGTCGATCGGGGGCATGCGTACCTCCTTCGCTTCAACCCTTGTGTCAACCAGCCTAGCCACGCACCCCGCCCAGCTGGATGGGAAGCTGCACGGCCGCAATCGTCTCGGCGGCGATGACCCGAAGCTTGACATTGCGGTGCTGGGAGGCTTCGCGCAGGTGTTCGAACGCCCGCGTCGGCGAGCACTGGTGTGCTGCCATGAGCACGCCGATGGCCTGGTCGATGGCCGCCCGGCTGTTCAGCGCCGACTGTAGATGGCCGGTGAGCTGGACCTGGTCGCCGTAACGGGCGACGGCGGTGAGCACCAGGGCCGCCTGCGCCGCGAAGAGCTGGCCGACTTGAACCTCGCTGGGATTGAACTCGTGCTCGACGTGGCCGTACAGGTTGAGCACGCCGATCGTGTTCTCGCCGACCTTGAGCGGCAGCGCGAGCACACACCGGATTCCGGCGTCAGCTGCGCGCTGGCTGAAGGCGGTGTAGCGCGCCTCGGTCCGGCAGTCGCGAATGGTGACGACGATGCCCTGGCTCAACGCATCGAGGCAGGGGCCGTCCTGTGCGTCGTACTGCAACTGGTCGATAGCGGAGGCCAGCTCGTCAGTGGCGACCATCGTGGTGGAGCGACCGTCGACGGTCGAGGTGATGCCGCAGGACTGCACCCACGGCAGGTCCTTGGCGGCCAGCTCGCCGACCCGTACGAGAAGGGTCTCCAGCGGGTCGTCGGAGAGCAGCAGGGCGGTCAATTCGGACAGCGCGTTGGCGATGTCGGGTGGTGTCGAAGGATTCAAAGACTGGGTGCGGTTCACCCGCCGACCTCAAGATGCGGCTGCCGCCGCAGAGTGGTCACTGTGCCGCCAGAACGACCCAGGCAACCGGAGGACCCGAGGCGGTGGCAGACCGAAGCGGGGGAGGCGCAGAAGCGCCATCGACAAGTTGCGCACAACTCGCCTCCTGCCACTCTACCCTAGTTCGCTCGTGGGCACGTTCCTGGGAACGCAATGACAGCCGCAGCCGTTTCCTGCGGGGACCTGACGCGGTCGGTGAGATCGCGATGCGCGCACGGAACGCTGGGCAAGAGTGGCTTTGGAAGGGAGGGGCGAGGCACCATGGTGTCGACCCTGTCCGCGGTCCCGAGAGGAGCCGTCGCGATTCCCATGGCCGATACCGAGGCTGTGCCGCTCACCTGGGTCCCGCCGACCTGGGACGAAGTCGTACGCCAGCATTCGGGTCGCGTCTATCGCCTGGCCTACCGGCTTACCGGCAATCCTTACGACGCTGAGGACCTCACCCACGACGTGTTCGTCCGGGTGTTTCGCTCGCTGGCCGACTACAAGCCCGTCACCTTCGAGGGGTGGCTGCATCGGATCACGACCAACCTCTTCCTCGACCGGGTTCGTCGGGCGCAACGCATCAGGTTCGACGCTCTCCCCGATGACAGCGAGCGCCTCGCCGGCCGGGAGCGAACCCCCGAGCAGATCTACGAAGACACCCACCTCGACGATGACGTGCAGGCCGCGCTCGAGGCGTTGCCGCCGGACTTCCGCGCCGCGGTGGTGCTCTGCGATATTGAGGGCCTGTCGTACGAAGAGATCGCCGCCACGCTGGGCATCAAGCTCGGGACCGTCCGCAGCCGCATCCACCGTGGACGTGCCCAACTGCGGCAGGCATTGCCGCACCGGATGCCTCGCACAGGCGGGGAGACCCCGTGAGCGCGCGCGACGGCCACATCGGAGAGCTCGCCGCCGCTCTGGTCGACGGTGCGCTCGATGGCAACACCCGTGACCAGGCGTTGGCCCACATCACCGGCTGCACCGACTGCCGCTCGGCAGTCGACCAGCAGCGATACATCAAGGACCGGCTGCGCCGGCTCAGCGACCCCTCGCCACCGCCCGGCCTGACTGACCGCCTACGCGCGATCGGCAACCCCTCCGACATTGACGTGTCTCGCACCTTGGTTCCTGCCGCAGGGTCGTCGCCTGCTGCCGGGCCCCCACCCACGTCGATGCCCAAACCGCACCCGCCGGTCCCCGTGGCCGGTCGCCGCCCTGGCGGCACGTCGCGTCCCTCGGCTGCTCCCGCTCGGTCCCACCGCCGGTCGCGCCGGTTGCGCCGGGTGACCGGCGGCGTGGGCGTTGTCGCACTTGGAGTGGCCGCTGCGCTGACCCTGGGGCCCTTGCGTGCGCAGGGGCCGGCAGTCTCACCGCCGGTCGGTGCCTACGAGGTGGAGCATGCACGAACGACAGGCGGCGTCCCCGGGACCGATCCCGGTGCCGGCGCGGCAGTGACCGTGTCCGTCAACCGATGAGCGGTGCGATCCGGCTGTCGCGCATGGTCGTGCTGGCCGTGGGGGCCGGTGCCCTGGGTGGTGTCGCGCTGCCCGCTCTCGTGGCCGGCGATCCGAGAGCCGACACCGGCGACACCCGCTCTGTGGTCCTGAGCCTGGGCGCACTACCGGCCCCGGCGATCAGGACGACGACATCGGAGCGCCAGGCGCTCGACCTGTTGTGGAAGGCGGCGAGAGCCGGCCGTGACCGGGCCTACTCCGGCACGCAGTACGTCTCGAGTTGGTCGACAGCCGGCACGTCGAGCCTGGTCGTGGACCTGCAGCACGTCCCGGGCAAGGGCGTGCTCGTACGCCGGGCCGGCGCCACCACCCCGACGGCGGCCGACACCACGGGGGCCGCAGCGCTCGATCCCCGACCGCTCGCCGTGCTCGAGAAGCACTACTCGGTCACCGTGGCCGCCCAGCTTGGTCAGTGCGCCGGGCGGACGGCGCACGTCGTGGAGGCCCGCCGGCGCGGGGATTCCGCCCTGGCCGGGAGGTTCTGGCTGGATTCCGAGACCGGCCTGCTCCTGCGCCGGGAGCTCTACGATCCGGCCGGGCGGGCAGTGCGGGCAGCGGCGTTCGTCGACCTGCAGATGACGGTGTCGCATCCGTGGGCAGCGCCACCGCAGGCTGCTCCCGCAGGCGGCGCGGCCACGATGAGCACCCGTGAGCTCGAGGGTTTGCGGCGCGCCGGATGGTCTGCTCCGGCTGTGGTGGGCGGCGGGCTGGAGCTGTTCGACGCCCGGCACCGTTCCGGAGTCCTGCACTTGAGCTACACCGACGGACTGTTCGCCGTATCTGTGTTCAGCCAGCGGGGCCACCTCAATCCTGAGTCGGTCAAGGGGTGGCAACGCGTCAAGATGAACGGCACCAGCGTCTGGACCCGGCCTGGGCTCAGCCAGCGCGTCGTGTGGGCCGGCGATGGCTGGGTTCGCACCGTGGTGGCAGACGCTCCCGGCCCGGTGGTCAGCGCGACGGTGATGGCCTTTCCAGCATCGGCTGACGAGAGCTTCCCCGACCGCGTTCAGCGGGGTTTGCATCGGATGGCATCCTGGCTGGACCCCACTCAGTAGAAGACGGATGCTGTGGACGAATGCTGGAGTTGGCCGGTGTACGCAGACTTCACACCGGGCGCGGCATAGTCAGGGGACATGACCCCGCAGGAGGAACGAGCCACATGACTCAGCCGCCGTACGGACAGCAGACGCCTTCGGGGCAGCTGCCACCGTCTACGCCGCCCCCTGCCGGCTACCAGCAGTCCGGGACACAACAGCACGGGACCCAGCAGCCTCCGAACAACCAGCCTCCGAACAATCCGAACAACCAGCCTCCGAACAACGCTCAGCAGCCAGCTCAAGGCCAGCAAGATCCGTACCGCCAGGAGCCGGCCTCCCAGCAGGGGGGAACTCGGCAGGAGTCACCATGGTGGGCGGCCGGGGCGCAGCAGGACCCCTGGCGCGACCCGCGGTCCCCAGCCAACTGGTCACCCCCTACCCAGCAGCTACCCCGCGACCAGTGGTCAGGCGGGCCGACGCAAGGGGCGAGTGACAAGCCGCGCCGCGGGCTGGGTGTGGTCGTCGCCGTGGCCCTGGTCACTGGCCTTCTCGCGGGCGGTGGCGCAGGGGTGGGCGGCTACCTGATCGCCGACCAATCCGCCGCCGACCCTGCGACCACCACCGCGAACAGGCCGCTGGGCGCGCCGGCATCGGCCAACCGCGCCCCGGCGTCGGTAGCAGGTATCGCCGCCTCCGTCCTGCCCAGTGTCGTGTCGATCCAGGTCACGACCTCCCGGGGCAAGGGCACCGGTTCGGGCTTTGTCATCACCCAAGATGGCTACATCTTGACCAACAACCACGTCGTGGCCAGCGCCGCATCCGGGGGCAAGATCGAGGTGGCGTTCAAGGACGGCGCCCGGAGCGAAGCCAGCATCAAGGGTCGGGATGCCTACTCTGACGTGGCCGTGATCAAGGTATCTGGCAAGCAGCTGAAGCCACTGAGCCTTGGGGACTCAGACTCGGTAGCGGTCGGCGATCCCGTCGTCGCTGTCGGCTCGCCGTTGGGGCTTGCCGGCACGGTGACCTCGGGCATCGTCAGTGCGCTGAACCGGCCGGTGCGGGCCGGTGGGTCCGAAAGCGAAGGCGAAGAGGACAAGCAGACGTTCCTGTCGGCCGTGCAGACCGACGCGGCGATCAATCCGGGTAACAGCGGCGGGCCTCTGCTGGACGGCAGTGCCCGTGTGATCGGCATCAACTCAGCGATCGCGACGCTGTCCAGCGGCAGCGGCCGGGCCGGCAGCATCGGCCTGGGATTCGCCATTCCCATCGATCAGGCCAAGCGGGTCGCCGATCAGCTGATCAAGACCGGCACGGCCACCCGCACGATTATCGGCGCCTCGGTCGATGAGCGGTACGAGGGCCCGATCGCGGGTGCTCGGCTGGGCGCGATCGAGCCGAACGGACCGGCTGCAAAGGCCGGCCTGAAGGAGGGCGACGTCGTGACCAAGTTCGGAAAGCAGCCGGTCGAGGACCCGGTTTCACTCATCGCCGACATCCGCGCCCAGGCTCCACGCACCCCGGTCACGGTCGAGTACATGCGCGACGGGCGTAAGGGCACGGCGACTGTGACGTTGGGCGAGGCCTAGCCGAGAGTCTGGCCTTGGGCGAGCGTCAGTCTCGATTGGGTGGAGGAAAGCCCGTCAAAGGTTGGCTCTTGCGGCAGAAGTGCGCAGCAGTGTGGCGATACGTTCGGCAGCTGCCGCCATATTTTCGTGTTCCCAGACGCGAATAGACCGCCAACCGGCTTCATGCAAACTGTTGTCGGTTCGCCGATCACGCAAAGCATTTTCGGCTCGCTTGTCGTGCCAGAAGTCGGCGTGTTTAGTCGCTGGCCGATAGTGGTCCGGGCAACCATGCCAGAAGCAACCATCCACGAAGACCGCCAGTCGCGCACGGGAAAAGACTATGTCAGCGCGACGACGGAGGCCCGGAATCGGCTGGTAGTCCACCCTGTAACGCAACCCCCTCCCGTGAAGTTGCGACCTGAGTTCACGCTCCGGTTTTGTGTCGCGTCGGCGGTTCGCTCGCATGACGTTGCGCGCTGCTGGCGTAGTAGCCCAGGAGTTCGCCACGAGCGCCTCGCGCGGCGTTCGTGGCAGTAGGCCGAGCTTGATTACCTGCTGCCAGCCGTCGCGCAGGAAGTCCGCTCGATTCTCGCCGCTTACTTCCCCGACATACCGCTCGTTGGTGTGGCCGTCAACGTTCCATCGAAGATAGGCATAGACGCGGCGCCCTGGTTGTGGCATCCGCAGCGCGATCGACGCCAGGGCGTGGCTATCGGAAGACACCGGCACAACCCGAGCCGGCCGACTGCCGGCCGCCTCATCTTGTTCCAGTCCGCGCTGTGCCCGACCCATTCCTGAGGGCGGCCGCCAGGCGGCGTCTACTGGCCGGTCAGTGCTCCATGCGTTGGACATGGACGCTAGCGCTCCTCTGTGACTCGCGGCCTGAGCGCTTCTGCGACCGCGCGGGCGACTACCAAGCCAAGCTCAACTGGCACGGCATTTCCAAGTTGGCGCATCTGTTCACCACGTGGTCCGGCTAGGCGCCACATATCGGGGAAAGTCATGATGCGGGCAACTTCCCGCACTGTGAGGTAGCGAATCGTCCCGTCATCCCGGCGCAGCACGCTCTCGCCACCAGGGACACCGTGAACGCCTGCCTTCACGGTTTTGGCGGGTTTATCCAGCTCATTCGGCGTGTGTCCGGCATAGACACGAGCGCCGGGCCACCCGACATGGTGTAGCCACGGAGGGTGCTCAACCCGATCACCGATTGGCTCCGGTAGGCCCCTGATAGCGTCGCGCGCCGTTCGCCAACGTTCCAACCCATCTGGGACTGGCGTCACATCCGAGACGACACCGACACGAGGTTCGAGGTCGTGTTCCGCCCAGTACTCACCATTCTGCTGCGCTTGCCAGAGCGCGAACTCGGAGTGCGTGGCTCGCGGGAACCGCCAATCAGCGAGGGATAAGTCGCGCCGAAGCGCGACGACGAACACCCGCCAACGATGCTGGGGGACGCCATAGTCGGCGGCATTGACAAGTTGGTAGAAGACGTCGTAACGCTCGGCAGGGTCGCCCGCCTCGGTCTTGAGTGCCTTGATCAAGCGCTTGTCGTGATCGCGCCACTCCTCGCCATCGACGCGCTGCTCGAACGGCGCGGCTAGTTCACGCAGGATGTAGTCGTAGTAGGGCTTGAAGGTCGGTCGTAGCAGGCCCTTCACGTTCTCGGCGATGATCGCCCGGGGGCGCATCTCTCGGACGCTGCGGAACAGCTCCGGCCATAGGTTGCGCCTGTCGTCAAAGCCACGGTGGACGCCGCCCAGACTCCATGGCTGGCACGGCACGCCGCCCGCTATGACGTCGACACTTCCCTCCCACGGACTGAAGTCGACCCGGCGAACGTCGCCCTCGATCAGCGGCCAGGGATCATCGAGTTGCGAAGGGAACCACGGGTCTAGGTGATAGTCACGTGCGACGTTGGCTCGTAAGGTGGCGCAGGCTCGACGCTCGAGTTCGACGGCGAGCAAGTGCCGGAAGCCGGCGTCGTGCATGGCAAGAGCGAGACCGCCCCCCCCCGTGAACAGTTCGATACTGGTGCCGACCTCCGCTCGATCGAGGGCGGGCGGGGCGGCTGCGATGGCCGAACTCATAGGCAAAACCCTACCGCGGAGAGTCCTGCCGCGAGAGGCGGCGCGCCGATTGTGGACACACTTCGCGGGTCGCCTGCGTGCCGTTCGTAACAGTGCCACGCCGGTGCGACACAATTGGGCAGACCGCAGCCAGGAGGAGTGTCGACAGTGCCCGCGAGCGGTGAGTTCCGGCTCAGCATTACGCGGGCGCTGACGGATCAACTCATAAGCTCGCTGGCTGAGCTGGACCCCGAGCCGCTGACCGAGGCCGCGGCGTTGGCGATGGACCACAAGCCGGGCATCTATCAGCTCTTCCTGAATGGCTCATTGGTCTACGTAGGCAAGGCCGATCGGGCTGTGCCAACGCGGCTACTGCGCCACTACCGCAAGCTGGCCGGCCGGGCGAACATCGACCTCACCGCCGTGAGTTACTGTGCTCTATCTGTTTACGAGGACCTGCAGGCGGTAGCACCCGAGACCCTCTTGATCAAGCACTTCCGATCCCAGGCTGGTGTGCCATGGAACTTCAATGGTTTCGGTAGCAACGATCCGGGACAAAATCGCGACCAGACAGTCTTCGAGGGCGATCACTTCGACGTGCGATATCCCGCGCGTCTCGACTGGCGGTGTGCCTCGATCGCGGCTGGGCATTACAAGGCGGCCGATCTGGCGTCAGCGCTCAAGGCAGACCTTCCGTACGTCTTCCGCTACCAGTCCGCGCCGATCCTTGCCGAGGCCGAGGTCGAGGTTCCAACCGATGGCATGATCGCCGACGAGCTGTTTGGTTCCCTCGCGGTCGCGATCCAACAGCACAACGCAGCGTGGCGAGTCGTCGCTCTTCCCGGCTACGCGATCATGTACCCAAAGGCGGGTGCGTACCCGAGTGCCCAGAAGATCTACTGACTCGTCACTGGTCCGTATCAGACCCGGCCGGCTCACCGATCCTCGCAAAAGACGCAGGTCTTTAGAGAACATCGCATCACTTGACGTTGCCGTGATTTATCCTAGATTTATTCTGCGCCAACCGTACTGGGGACCGATCTCAACAGCGGTCACGCTGATGCTGCGATCGGCTCCGGTGCGAGCGTGACGCAACCTGTACGGGCACAAGGCAGCGCCATCCAAACCAGTCTGTACTGCAGCGCCGCGAATCGCGATGCGTCTAGCGGGTCGGCCCATACGAGAGTTCGTCCATGGCCTTGGCGATGAGCGCACGGGCTGGTTTTCCGTGCACAGCGGATGCCATCAGACGTTCGAACATGCGGCCGTAGACTTCGATTTCCTGTGGTCGGGTGACCTCGATGCTCGCAGTGGGTATTTCAAGAGCGGTCAGCGAGTCATCGAAAATCCAAAAACCGGTGGAGGGGACCGCGGGTCTCTCGGTCATCATCGGGATGATTCCCAGTGAGATGGTGGGTAGCGACATCACGGCGAGAAGACGGTCGAGCTGCCCGGCCTGCGTCTCGGCGGTGCCGAACCAGGTCCCAAGCGCTTGTTCTTCGAGCAAGACCACAAATCGCTTGCCGCGCTGGTAGATCACCCTCTGTCGCTCCATGCGGGCCGCAACGGCAGCATCAAGATCGTTCGGTGTCTCCAGGAACTTGATCCAGAAAGAAAGCATCGCCGCCGTGTAGTCCGCCGTCTGGAACAGGCCGGGTATGACATTGTGCTCGTAGATGCGGAACAGGGTGGTTCGCTCATACAGCGCGACCGTATGAGCACCGAGGGCCCGCTTCATGCCCGCACGGGCCTGCCGCCTGAATTCCAAATACGCCGATTCAACGGTACGAAGTGTGGCCAGCAAGTCGGGTACTTGGTAGTCTGCGTCGCAGGCGCGGCACCAATCGCGGATATCGGAGTGGGTAGGGGCCTGAACGCCGTGCTCAATTTTGCTGACGCGAGTGAAATGCCACCCGGCTATTTCCGCCAATGCCCGCCCTGTAAGCCCTGCATCTTTGCGTAGCTCACGAAGGCTGATGCCCAGCGCCTCTTGTGCCTGTTTGGCGGAGCTAGAGGGGTGTATTCACTATGCGGAATCGCGTATTTCCAGACCGCCTCAAAGGCCGAGTGGCACAAATGGATATCTGCGGTATCGGTGGAGGTCATCCTGTCAGTGGCCAGCCCGTTACCGGCGTATATCAGAAAGACGACCAGCCGATTATCGAACAGATAGAAGTCGTTTCCCGGCAGTCCGATGGAGGATACGAGTCTACGGGGGACCCATCGGATATCTTCGCCGGCGGCCACCATCGGATGGGCGATGCTGTGGGACCAGCGCTGATAGTCACTCAGCGGCTCGGAGACGACCCGTGCCCGGCGAACCGACCTACCCGACTCCGCGTGTCGGCGTAGAGTCCGACACCAGCCTTGCTGCCACTGCAGATCGTCCAGCCACTGCAGATCGTCGGGATCACCGGCGACCCATTTTGCCATGTGCGGTAGCTCCACAGCCGTGCCGTAGGCATCGCGGGTCTCCAGATGGATCGCTTCGTACTCAAACGCTGACAGCAGGGTGTCGAACTCTTGCTCA
>Ga0136617_10001015_pt1 | contig 24595 bp, 23 predicted proteins | sample AntDrymUQ3222106_2_FD_129672 | JGI IMG/M metagenome (GOLD analysis project Ga0136617, IMG submission 129672) | Polar desert sand microbial communities from Dry Valleys, Antarctica - metaG UQ322 (21.06) | ecosystem: Environmental > Terrestrial > Soil > Desert | place: Antarctica: Dry Valley...
GCCATGATCATGTGCTTCAAGCCCTCTTCGATGCGCTTGGCGATTTCGATCTCGCCCTCGCGCGTCAAGAGCTCGACCGACCCCATTTCGCGCATGTACATGCGCACGGGGTCGGTGGTACGGCCGAATTCGGAGTCGAGCGTCGATGCGGCGGCCTCGGCTTCTTCCTCGACGTCCTCGGCGGGAACCGTGGCCGGCGTCTCCGACATCAGCAACGTTTCGGCGTCCGGCGCTTCGTCGTACACCTGGATGCCCATATCGCCGATCATCGAGATGACGCCTTCGATCTGCTCGGCATCCAGAATGTCGTCGGGTAAATGATCGTTGATCTCGGCGTAGGTCAGGAAGCCCCGTTCCTTGCCCAGAACGATTAGCGTCTTCAAGCGGCGCTTGCGCGCTTCGACGTCAGCGGGGGTCAGCACCCGCGCGACGATTTCGGCGTGCCTGCCGTTTTTGCCCCGCTTTGACGCGTCCTCCGCGCGTTTCCCAGCAAGCTTCGCCGCGATTTCCGAAGACGTCGGGCGGCGACCCGCCACAGCCGGCGCGGGCGCTTTCGCACCGACGGCGAGTGCGAGCTTCGGAGACATTTTTGCACTAACCCCGGGTGTCTTGCCGGGAGCGCTCACTTTGTTAGCCGGCGTGCCAGCTTTGGCAGCGGGCGAGCGAACCAAGGCGAGCTTCGGGACCGAAACCTGTGACGCGATGGAGCCGCGGCCCGTCGCTGCTGCCGATCGGGAGCCGACCTTGGCCTTCAGCGAAACTGCACTTGCTGCGCGCAAGGTTTTCTTGGCGGACGTTTTTTTCCCGGGACGAGCGGCTTTTTTCGCCGTCGCCGCTTTGGTCACAGGCTTTTTCGCCCCGGCCTTATTGCGCGCAACGAGTCCCGTCGACCGTTTCGCAGGCCGCTTCGCTGACTTGGGTCGGTGCCGCACGGCGGACTTCGCTCGTTTTGCCAGGGGCTTGGCGCGCGAATTTCGGACGGGCTTCTTGACCATGATCTTCCTTGAGAAAAGCGAGTGGATTGGGGCAAACGTATCGCTTTAGCGTCGCGGTGGCCCCGGTAGCTTCCTACGTTGGGGCAGCGTGGGAAAACCGCAAATTTTACCACGCGCACGGCCCCCGGCCGCTGGTATTCCTTAAGGACGAGCGGTTGGCTCGCTTTGGCGGACTAGCGCAAGCTGGCGCAGCCTTTCTGCCTCCTCGGGACTCGCCTCACCGTGGCCCTGTAGAGGCGCCGCCGAGTTACCCGAGCGCCGCGCAAGCTCCCACCAACGGTCGAGACCGGCGCGCAGCTGCGATTCCGCGTGCTCCGGCGTGACGCTTTGATCGTCGGCCATGGCCAACGCGTTGGCCAGGACGGGCTCATGCGGCGAGCCGACAAAGTGTTGGAGGATGCCGGCAGCCGTAAGTTCTTCGGCGTGCACGGCGCAATAGTCGACGAGAGCAGCGAGGGCGGCGCCCTCGGGTGTCGATTCGTCGGGACGAGGAAGTGGTAGCACTCGGCCCAGCTCGGGATTGAGCAGTAAGCCGCTGATGAGCTCGCGCGCAAGCGACGGTGTGCGTCGCACACCCGATCGGAAAGCCGGCCGGCGAGCAAGCGCTTCGGTTCCTTCGGCTGCTCGCTGGCGGGATCCTGGAGTGGAAAAATCGAGTAGCCCGAGAAGCTCCGACTCAGGAAGACCCGAGAGTTCGGCAACGCGCCTGCGCAGGATTGCGCGAAGGACTGGCGCGGTGATCTGCGCTAGGTGGGCACGGGCCGCCACGACGAATGCGGCGCGTCCCTCCGCGGTCGTCGGAGGATGGCGTGAACTCAACTCCGCGAGCAGGAACTCGGATAGCGGCACTGCAGCATCGAGTGCGCGCTCAAAAGCCGCTCGCCCGCGTTTGCGCACATAGTCATCGGGGTCTTCGCCATCGGGCAAGAACAGGAAGGCGGCATTCTTCCCGTCGGCTAGAGCGGGAAGCGTGTTCTCGAGCGCGCGCCATGCGGCGCCACGGCCGGCGTCGTCGCCATCAAAGCAAAACACGACGGTCTCCGTCAGACGAAATAGCTTTTGCGCATGGATGGGTGTCGTCGCCGTACCGAGGGTCGCCACTGCGTAGTCGACGCCATGCTGCGCGAGCGCGACGACATCCATGTAACCCTCGACCACGACGACGCGCCCTGCATCGCGGATGGCAGTCCGCGCGAGATAGAGCCCGTAGAGCTCACGGCCTTTGGAAAAGACTGGCGTCTCGGGCGAGTTCAAGTACTTGGGCTCGCCTTGATCCAGCACGCGGCCGCCGAAGCCGATGACGTGGCCGCGCGTGTCATGAATCGGAAACATGACGCGATCACGAAAGCGGTCGTACCGCTTCCCGCTTTCGCCGTTAACGATGAGTCCAGCCGTGTCGAGCGCCGGGTTGTCATACTCGGTGAACACCGATTTGAGGTTCTGCCACGAGTCGGGTGCGTAGCCCAAGCCGAAGCGTGCCGCGATCTCTCCCGTTAACCCACGGCCTTTGAGGTAAGCGACGGCGCGGGGAGCCTCCTTTAACTGCGCGCGATAGAACTTCGCTGCCGCGAGCAGTAGCTCGTTTAAATCCTGCTCCCGCGCGCGTTGCTCCTTCTGCACCGGCCGTTCGTCGCGCGGAACCTCGAGATGTGCGTCGCGCGCAAGCTCCTCCACAGCATCAGGGAAGGAGCGGCCGCCGTGTTCCATCAAAAACCCTACCGCCGTGCCATGCGCACCACAGCCGAAGCAATGATAGAACTGCTTCGTGGGACTCACCGAGAACGACGGGGTCTTCTCGCTGTGGAAGGGGCAGCACGCGACGTAGTTCGCTCCGGCCTTCTTCAGCGGAACGTAGCGATCGATGACTTCGACGATGTCGACTCGCGCGAGAAGAGTGTGAATGAAGTCGTTGGGAATCATCTGCGCGCCGCCTCTGCGAGGAGTCTTGGCAATCGGTCCAGCGTTGAGCATGATCGCATCAATTGAGAACGATGCAACAGTGCCAAGGCTTGGAGAAAGATCCACCAAACGTTGCATCGGTTCGTCTGGACGCCCGCGCCTATTCGCTGAGACGCGCCTTGACGATCGCGGAAACCAGGGTCAGGTCGGCGCGTCCTGCCACTTGGGGCTTGAGCGCAGCCATGACCTTGCCAATGCCCGATGCGCCAGCGGCACCGGTGGCTCGGATGGTGTCGATGATCAAGGTTTCGAGCTCGGCTTGCGCGAGCTGCGCGGGCTGATATTCGCGGAGGATCACGATTTCGCCCTTTTCTGCGGCGACCAAGTCGGCGCGCTTGCCCGCTTCGAACTGGGTAATCGAATCGTTGCGCTGTTTCACCATCTTGTCGATGACCGACAGGATCTCGGCATTGGAGAGCTCTTTGCGCTCGTCGATCTCGCGTTGCTTGATGCCGGCAAGGAGCATGCGGATGACCGACAGCCGGACGCTGTCTTTGGCCCGCATCGCCGCCTTCATGTCCTCGGTAATGCGCTCTTTGAGCGGCACGAGTGACCCTCCGAAACGCAAAGGGGGCGAATCGCCTCGCCCCCTCCCATCCCCAACAAAGTACGATGCCGGCTAATAAAGCTTGGGCGGCAACTGCTGGCTGCGAATACGCTTGTAATGCCGTTTCACGGCCGCAGCTTTCTTGCGCTTGCGCTCGGCGGTGGGCTTTTCGTAGAACTCTCGGGCGCGCAATTCCGTCAAAAGGCCGGTCTTCTCGATCGTGCGCTTGAAACGGCGCAGTGCTGCCTCAAACGGCTCATTGTCGCGGACGCGCACGCTTGGCATAGAGTTCGATTCCTTGGAGGGATAGTCAAGTTTTGGGTAATCGAGCACTATAGCTCACTTCCGAAGAATGCGCAAATTCCCAGAGGTCGCAACGTGTACTGAGGGTGGCCGAATGGGCTGACGCGGGCACATTGTCTACCTTTCGATAGTTGACTCCATGTACGTCCTCGGGATCGAAACTTCTTGCGATGAAACCGGTGTCGCCGTGTTCGACACGGAACGGGGGCTCCTCGCGCACGCGTTGCATTCGCAGGTTGCGATGCACGAGCGCTTTGGCGGAGTCGTGCCGGAGCTAGCGTCGCGCGATCATGTCAAGCGTGTCATTCCGCTGACGCAAAGCGTGCTCACCCAGGCGAGCATCGGTCCAACCGACCTCGCTGCGATTGCCTACACTCAAGGGCCGGGATTGGCAGGCGCCTTGCTGGTCGGCGCGAGCGTGGCATCGGCGCTCGCTTTCGCGCTCGGCAAGCCGGTTATAGGCGTTCATCACCTCGAGGGGCACTTGCTGTCACCGCTCCTGTCGCATCCGCGACCCGAATTTCCATTCGTGGCGCTGCTGGTGTCGGGCGGACACACCCAGTTGTTCAAGGTCGCAGGCGTTGGCCAGTACCGCTTGCTTGGCGAAACTCTGGACGATGCCGCCGGTGAGGCATTCGACAAGACGGCGAAGTTACTGGGTCTCAAGCTACCGGGAGGCGCTGCGCTCGCGCGGCTGGCGGAGGAGGGCACGCCAGGTGCGATCAGGCTGCCGCGGCCGATGCGGAATAGCGCATCGCTCGATTTCAGCTTCTCGGGATTGAAGACCGCGGTGCTGACGGTAGCAAGGCGCGAGGCGGGTGGCGCGGCGCCGGAAACGTTGCCGCAGCAGCGCAAGGCCGATATCGCGCGCGAGTTCGAAGGCGCCATCGTCGACGTTCTCGCGGCGAAAGCAGTTGCGGCACTCGAGACGACGGGCCTGCAGCGACTCGTAGTGGCCGGGGGAGTCGCCGCAAACCGCTCACTGCGAGCGCGTCTGTCTCGTGATGTCGATGCACGCAAGGGGCAGCTATTCTTTGCCGACCTCGCGTTTTGCACCGATAACGCGGCGATGATCGCGCTCGTTGGAGCGCTACGACTTGACGCGGCAGGGGTCAGCGATTACGCATTCTCGATACGTCCGCGCTGGGATTTAGGCTCTCTCATGGCCCCAGGACTACCGTCCGATGGACCGTTCATTGCGGGTCAGTAGCTGGCCGATATTCGCTCTGTGTCTCCAAAACAGCAGCGCCGCGATTGTCGCAAGCGACCAAAAAACGAGGGAATTTCCGAAGAAATAAAAGCCACCCAACGGCAATAGCAAGGCTGTCGCCAGTGCGGCGAGCGAGGAAATGCGAAAGCCGAATGCCATCGTCAGCCAGACGATCGTGAGCGTGAGCGCCAACGGCCAGTGCAGCGCGAATACGATCCCCGCTGCCGTCGCGACACCTTTGCCACCCTTGAGGCGATGAAACACCGGATAAATGTGACCGAGAAAAACGGCGACGGCTGCCACCGGGACAACCCATTCAACGACCGAGACGGGTGCCAGTCGTTGCGCCACGAATACCGCCAGAAAACCCTTGACGCCATCGCCCAGCAGCGTGAGCAACGCAGCCATCCTGTTGCCCGTGCGCAAGACGTTGGTCGCGCCGGGATTGCCCGAGCCGTAGTCATGCGGATCAGGCAGCCCGAATGCCCGGCTCACGATCACGGCAAAGGAGACCGAGCCGATCAGATAAGCCGCCAAGACGATGAACGTTGCGCCTAACATGTCAACGACGAGCGATGAGTTTAAGGCACACTATCATTCGGGTCCTGAAGATAGCAAAAACTGAAGTGACGCCGGGTTTCACCACTCGTCCGAATTGATCGGCTTCGGCTTTTATTCCCCTGGATATCATCTTCATCCACGATCTGCGCGTTCGAACGCGCATTGGCGTGTACGCGTGGGAGCGCGTCATGCCACAGACGATCCGCATGGACCTCGAGATCGGGTTGCCTTCCTCGAAACCGTTTCATAGCGGCGATTATGGCGATGCGCTGGACTATGCGGCGATTGTTTTCCGGCTCAAGGCGTTTGCGCATGACAATACCCATCCGCTGCTCGAGCGCTTCACCGAAGCGATGGCGCAACTCGTACTCGACGAATTCGCCGCGCCTTGGGTCAAGGTACGCGTGGCCAAGCTTGCGCCGCTCCATGGCGTGAAGGAAATTGGAATCACGATCGAGCGCACGCACAAGCCTTAAGCCACGGCAGCACTGTTGCGCGCCGAGCCGCGAAAAAGTCTGCGAGCGAGCGTCGAGTGCCCAATGGCCATTCGGCTGCTGCTAGGAGACCGACGCGACCATCGGCACCGACCAGCGCTCCGGCCAATGGATGCCGAAGGGTAAATAGGGCTCGTCGGCGATGCGGACGCGTGCGAATCCGGCACCCGCGAATTCGCGTTGCAGAGAGGCGCAGGAAAAAAGTCGCATCTCGAGTGTTGCCCCCGGGCCGCCGTGGAAGACGAGGTCGGTGTAGATCTGCTCCTGGCCGGCCGCGGTACGGTTCGTCAAGCGCCAGCGAGCGTCGATTTGCGCGACATTCCACTCGTGCAGATCGGGAAAGTGCTCCCGCGTCGTCGCATCGAAGGAAAACGGCACGGTAAAGATGATCTTGCCGCCCGGCTTCAAGAGTTTGCGCGCGTTGTGGAACGCACGTGCGATGGGCGCCTCGACATGTTCGAACACTTCGCTGGCAATGACGAAGTCGTACTGGCCGAAGCGTACTTCAGGTACGTTGGTGATATCAAGGCGAGGTTCGGTGTGGAACCACGTATTGACATAGGCGAACTTCGCGGCGAGTGGCACCGCGTAGGCGTCTGCGTCGGATAGTCCCAGCCCGGCTAGGTCCTTGCGAACCGGCGCGTCGCACAGCGCGATCTCGCCGCCCAAGAGCTCGAGGGTGACGAGCCGCGCAATGGCGCGAAAACGCACGTTCGAACCGCACGCCGTGCACGACGAAGCTTCGCGCGTGAGCGCGGCGAGGTCAGAGCTGTTCGCTGCTCCGCAAAGGTTGCAACGAAACGCAACCGTCCCATCAGGTGCCGTCGTATTCGGCTCGGCCGGCGGCAACAGACGTTATCCTCGAGGATGGTGCTGCGCGTGCAATCGCTTGAGCCGCTCGCGCGCGACGTGCGTATAGATCGTCGTCGTCGTAATGTCGGCATGGCCGAGCAACAATTGCACGACGCGCAAGTCGGCACCGTGGTTCAAGAGATGCGTCGCGAAGGCATGCCGGAGCACGTGCGGCGAGAGTGTGGCGGTTGGAATCGCGGCCTTGACCGCGTAGCGCTTGACGAGCGCCCAGAACGCCTGCCGCGTCAGTGGCGTGCGCCGTGCGGTCAGAAAGACATGATCGTTCTTTGCGCCGGCCAACAGAATTTTTCTGGAATCCTCAATATAGCGCTTGAGCCAGGCGATCGCCTCTTCGCCCATCGGCACCAGCCGCTCTTTGCTGCCCTTGCCCATAACCCGCACCATCCCGGCATCCAACGACAGTTGCGACAACGTAAGTCCGATGAGCTCCGACACGCGCAAGCCCGTCGCATAGAGCGTTTCCAGCATCGCGCGATCACGCACGCCCAACGTTGTCGTCGTTGCCGGCGCCGCAAGGAGGGCTTCCACCTGCTTTTCGCTCAAGAGCTTGGGCAGCCGTCGCGGTCGCTTCGGCGCTTGGACGCGAACCGTCGGGTCGGCGCTGATTGTCTGGGATTCGAGCTGCATGCGGTAGAAGCGGCGCAAGACCGAAAGACGTCGCGCCACCGATGTCGCTTTGGCTTTCGTCCGGAACTGATGCGCGAGCCACGATTCGACATCGACGCGAGTGACGGCCAAGAGCTCGTGCCGCTCTCTCTTGAGCCATGCCGACCAGGCCAGCAGATCGCGGCGGTAGCTCGTGAGCGACGCGGGCGCGAGCCCGTCCTGCAGCCAGAGTCGATCGCAAAACGTATCGATCAAAGGCGCATCAGAGGCGGCATCGCTTCGCTCAACCATTCACTTGTTCATCACGAGGTCGGGCAGCCAAGTCACGGTGCGCGGGAACACCGTGATGATCGCGATGGCGATTACCAGCATGAAGAAAAAGGGAATCGCTGCGCGTGCGATGTAATTGCTGTCGTGGCCCGTCATGTTTTGCAGCACGAACAGGTTGAAACCGACTGGAGGCGTGACTTCCGCGATCTCGACCAGCAGCACGATGAAAACGCCAAACCAGATCAAGTCGAAGCCCGCCTGCTGGATCATCGGCAGCACAATGGCTGAGGTCAAGACAATCATCGAGATGCCATCGAGCGCCATGCCGAGCACAATATAAAACCCAGCGAGCGCCGCAATCAGCATGTAAGGGGAGAGCGCCAGCGATGCGACCCATTCCGCCAACGCTCGCGGAATTCCGGTGAACGCCATCGCCAAGCTCAAGAACGACGCTCCGGCAAGAATGAACATGATCATGCACGAGACGCGCGTCGCGCCCATCAAGCTGCCGAGGAAATTCTCCCAAGTGAGGGAACCGCTCCACCAGGCGATCGCGAGCGAGCCGAGGACGCCATACGCCGCGCATTCGGTGGCGGTGGCGAGGCCGGCAATCAGCACCCACACGATGAATGCGATGAGCAAGGCACAAGGAATCAAATTGCCCGAGGCGCGAATTTTTTGCAGAAACGACAACGGCGCATCGGCAGGAGGCGTTTTTTCGGGATTCACGAGTGCCCAGACGACGATGTAGCCGGAAAAGAGCGCCATCAGAATGAGCCCTGGTATGAACCCGGCCAAAAAAATACGAATGATCGACGCGTCGGCTGCCACCGCATAGACGACCATCGTGATCGACGGCGGAATGAGGATGCCGAGCGTTCCTGCAGTCGCGAGCGACCCCAGCGCGGTTTTCTCGTCGTAGCCGCGTTTGACGAGCTCGGGCAGCGCCACTTTCGATATCGTCGCGCAGGTCGCCGCCGAGGAGCCGGACACCGAGCCGAAGATCCCACAGCCAAGAATGTTGACGTGCATCAGCCGCCCAGGCAATTTGTTGAGCCAAGGGGAGAGGCCGTCGAACATTTCCTCCGATAGCCGTGTGCGGAACAGGATCTCGCCCATCCAGATGAACATCGGCAGAGCGGCGAGTGTCCACGACGCGTTCGATCCCCAGAAAGCGGTGAAGAGATTCGGCCCGGGTGGCGTGCTCGAGAAGAACGCGAGTCCAACCCAGCCAACGATGGCCAGGGTCATCGCGATCCAGACACCGCACGAGAGCAGCAGCAGCATCACGAACAGCAAGAGCCCCGCGATCTCGACGAGATTCACAAGTCCTCGCTGAAGTCGCCGGCGCGGTGCCGCGCGTCGACCGCGGCCGTATAGGTCGGCAGATTGCCGCGCGCCACCAGCACGAATTCGTCAATCAATGCAACGAACAACAGCGTTGCGCCAACGACGAACGACATCTGCGGAATCCAGATCGGGATGACCAGCAGTCCGCCGGCCATTTCACCCAGCGACCAGCTTTCGTGCACGAAGCTTGCCGACCAATAAGCAAGGTAACCGACGAACACGCTGCCGACGGCGAGTGAGACGAGCTCGAGGGCGCGCCGGCGTCTCGGCGACAACTGTTGCAGCACCAGTGTGACGCGCACGAAATCGCCGTGCTTCAACGTGTGCGCCATCGCGAGAAACGCCGAGGCCGCGGTAAACCACGCGACGAGGTCATCGGTGCCGCCGGTGGGCAGGCCGACTTCGCGCATCGCCGTTTGCCCGATCATCACGGCAAAAATCGCGAACACAAAAAACGCCGCCAGGTAACCGGCGGCGTCGTAGAGGTGATCGAGAAACCTACGCAACGGCATTGGACAGGCGAAAAACGGCGCGCTAAAACCCTCGCGACGACACCAGCAGGGGGAACGTGGGTGTCATAACCGGGACGTTACATCTTGCGATAGGCATCGAGCACTTTGCGGCCATCGTCCCCAGATTTGCGCAGCCATTCAGCGAGCATGAAATTGCCGACTTTGCGCATATCCGCCATCAACTGCTCGGAAGGCACGGCGACGTTCATGCCTTTGCTCTTCAGCTGATCGAGATACCACTTGTTTTTCTCTTCGGATATTTTCCATCCGCGCGACTCAGCCTCGGCCGCAGCTTTAACGAGAGCTGCCTGCGTCGGCTTGTCCAGCGCCTCGAACGCCTTCGCATTCACGATCACCGCGTTCTTGGGCAGCCACGCCTGGGTGTCGTACCAGTTCTTGACGTGCTCGTAAGTCTTGGAGTCGAAGCCTGTCGCGCCGGAAGACATGTAGGAATCGACGACTCCGGTCGCTAAAGCTTGCGAGAGCTCCGCGGCTTGCACGGTCACTGGCTGCGCGCCCACCAATTCCGCGATCTTGGCCGTGGCCGGGCTGTACGCGCGCCACTTGAGGCCCTTCAAGTCCGCCGCGCTGGCAATCGGCTTTTTCGAGTAGATGCCCTGCGGCGGCCAAGGGACCGTATACAAGAGTTTCATCCCCTGTTTCGCGAGCTTGTCCTCGAGCGCTTTGCGCGACGCTTTGTAGAGCTTCAGCGAGTCGCTGTAGGAAGTTGCCAAGAACGGGACACCGTCGAGTCCGTACAACGCATCCTCGTTCTCGAAATTGACGAGAAGGATTTCGCCTGCTTGCGCCTGGCCGCCTTGGACGGCGCGCTTGATCTCCGGCGCCTTGAATAGCGAGGCATTCGCATGTATCTGGATCTTGAGCTTGCCGCCGGAAGCGCGGTCGACGTCCTGCGCGAACTGCGTGATATTTTCCGTGTGATAGTTCGTCGCCGGATACGCCGTGGGCAAGTCCCACTTGGTTTGCGCCGCGCCGGGCAGACTTACTGCTACCGCCGATGCGCCAAGTGCAAAGGCTATCGCTCTTAAGTGTTTCACGGAGATTCTCCTAGTCAGACGACGCGCCGGGGGTTGTCTACGCCCGCTTCGCTTGCGACGCCGTTGTACCACAATCGGTTGCGGCATAGTAGCGCGGTGAGCCACTCAAGGCCGCGTAAAACCATTCGATCAGCGCGATAGCGTCGAACACCGGCAGCCCCACGGCTTCCTGAACTTGAGCGCGGTAGGGCGGCATATTGGCGCATTCGAGGACGATCGCGCCGACGCCGCGATGAGCGTCGATGAGCGTTCGCGCGGCGGCGACGACATCGGCGCTCATCCGCGCGCGATCGAGGGTGGCGCCACCTTCACGAATCGTTCGGGCGAAGTACCCATTGGGAGCCACGCCGGCAACCGGCGTGTCGGGTCGGGCGCCGGCTGCGGCAAGCGTCTCCGGCGTTAGATCGGTCGCTGAATAGGTGACCACACCCGCCCGCAAGCCGCGCGGCAGCGTCCTCTCGATCAACGGCAACTGCAACAGCGCCGACGTCAGCACGGGAACCGGGAGCTCGGCTGCCAACGCCTGCTGCCACCGACACAAAAAGCCGCACGTCGTGGCGATGCCGATACAGCCAGCCGCGACGAGCCCTCGGCCAGCTTCGATGAAGGGCCGCAACAGTCGGTCGTCGCCGCGGTGAACGACCGCATCGACGGTCGCTCCCGCGACCGTTTGGTAGCGCACGGGAAACCTGAACGTCTCGGCGCAACCCACGTCACCGGCGACGCGGGGAAACGATGTATCGAGGGCCAAAATGCCGAGCGGCAGCACCAGCGTCCTCAATTAGGCGTTTTCACACTAGAACTCATCTCAAAATCCAGCAGCGGCGTTTCCCCCTCACCCCGCTGGGGAGAGGGAACGCAAGCTCCCTCTCCCGCCTGCGGGAGAGGGTTGGGGTGAGGGGACCCAGCGATTTTGAGATAGGGTTCTATTCACTTGCGTTTGTTTCCTGCCGTTCTGCCGAAAATCGTGTGGCCTTCGTGACGTAACTTAGCACCGAATTTCGGGAAGCCTCTTCCGGCCGAAAGTATGGTTTCACTTTGTGCCGATTCAACCAATCAACTCGCGCAAGACATGCCTGCGGTTCCGCGTGTAGGGTCGCACCTCGCTCGCCCACCTCCCGGCATCCACCGCCCGCGCCCACCCTGCGCCGGTCAAGACGTCGGGGCTTTCCAACTCGTAGACCGCCATGTACCGCGGCTCGTCCGCCATAACGATCGTTTTCGCCTCGCCGCCGATGGTCATGGTGAGCGGCACGTTCCTATAGCGCCTGACTGCGAGCACGCCCTGCACTTTGCTGATGAGGGGGATGTGCTCGCTGTCGTAGACCTCGTTGAATAGCGCTTCCTTATCCGCGTCGACATCCATGCAAACGGTCAGCACGTATTTGCTCTTGCCCGCCATCGCAACGCTCCTTTGCGAATGCCGCCGATGCGCTACATTGCGGCGTGGAGTTAAAAGAAATCGAGGCGTTCTATCACGCGGCGACGATGCAGAGCTTCGCCCGCGCCGCCGAGCGCCTCGAGACGTCCCAGCCAACCATCTCGGCGCGTGTCGCCGCGCTCGAGCGCAGCCTGGGCGTGGCCCTGTTCGATCGCTCGCGGCGCGCTGCCCGACTTACGTCGCGAGGCAGGGCGATGCTCGAGTGGTCCGAACGCATTCTAGGCCTTGCGCGCGAGGCTCGGGCCGCGGTCGCTGACCGCGCATCGTTCCGCGGCACGATTCGCGTGGGGACTGCCGAGACACTCGTCCATACCTGGCTTCCACGCTTCATCGAAAAGCTGCGCGGCACCTTCCCGCGGCTTGACCTCGAGCTCACGGTGGACATTACGCCGAATTTGCGCACAGGCCTCGAAGCGCGCGAGCTCGACTTGGCGCTTCTGATGGGGCCGATTACGCAGCCTGGATTCCGCAACGTGACGCTGTCCTCCTACCGGACACTGTTCGTCGCTTCGCCAAAGCTCGGCTTGAACGAGCGCAAGGTGACCGCACACAAGTTGGCCGAGCATGCGCTCATCACCTATCCGCGCAACACCGTCCCCACGGCAGAGCTAGCGGCGATCATCCGACGGCAGACCGGGCGGCCGCCACGCTCGATCGCCTCGGGCGCCCTGGCGGCGAATATCCGACTTGCCGTTACCGGCGCGGGCGTCGCGCTGCTACCCGAGCCCATGGTACGCAAAGAGTTGAACCGCGGTGAGCTTGCGATCGTGAAAACGACGATCGCGACCTCGCCGTTGCGGTTCACGGCCACCTGGATCGAGCGTGACGCCGAGCCGCACGTCGCGGCAGTGGCCGAACTCGCCGAGCAGGTTGCCCATTCAAAAGATCAGAAATCCTGATCGGTCAGACGGCGATCTGGACTATTGATCGGATCGTTTCCGCGGCTCATAGTCTCGCGATGGACTGTTCGCAAGAAGCGATGCTGGAACTTCCGGTGGTGGTGCGTCACGCGGCGCGTAGCGGGTCATTGCAAACGACGACCGCCGGCCTTGCGCGCGGCCACGTACAGGGTAACGTCGCGATCCTCCCCGCCGGCCTCGCGGCTGACTTTCATCGTTTTTGCCTACGCAATCCGAAAGCCTGCCCGATCATCGGCATGTCCGAGCCCGGTTCCCCGAAACTCCCAGAGCTGGGAGCCGATCTTGACATCCGCACCGACGTGCCGCGCTACCGGATCTTTCGCGATGGCGAGTGCGTGGACGAGCCGTTTGACGTGACCTCGCATTGGCGCGACGACTTGGTCACGTTCGTGCTCGGTTGCTCGTTCTCGTTCGAGGAAGCATTGCTCGAAGCGGGCATCCCATTGCGCCACATCGCCGAGCGCAAGAACGTCGGCATGTGGCGCACCAACATTGAGACCGTACCCGCCGGGCCGTTCAACGGGCCCCTCGTCGTGTCCATGCGTCCAATGACGCCCGCCGACGCGATTCGCGCCGTACAGATAACCTCGCGCTTTCCCGCTGTGCATGGCGCGCCGGTGCACATCGGCAAGCCCGAGATGATCGGCGTCCGCGATTTGGGCAAGCCCGACTGGGGCGATGCTATCGAGGTGCGCGACGACGAGTTGCCGGTGTTTTGGGCCTGCGGCGTCACTCCGCAAGCGGTGGTCGCGGCATCGCGACCGCAATTCTTCATCACCCACTATCCGGGCTCGATGCTGGTGACCGATCTTCGCAACACAAGGCTTGCAACCGGCTGACAACTGAAAGGAAGAGCGCATGAAACGCATCGCACTGACGTTTGCCCTATCCCTTATTGCCTGCGCGGCGCACGCCCAACTCGCACCCGGACCGAAGGTCACCATCACAATGGCAACTCAGCCAGGCCCGGGGCTTCCTCAATTCAGCAAGGTAGACATACCGATGCTGCGCGACGACGTTCCGAAGAAATCCGGCGGACGCGTCGACGTCAAGCTCGCAAGCTGGCCCGAGATGAACCTCAATGGTCCCGAGTTGATCCGCCTGGTGCGCTCGGGCCAGGTGGACATCGGAGCGGCGCCGCTCGCGACCGTGTCGGGTGACGTGCCGTTTCTCGACGCGGTAGATCTGGCGGGCTTGAATCCGACCATCGACGTGGCGCGCAAAGTGGCTGCGGCGATCGTACCGCTTGCCAACAAGGAGCTCGAAAAAACCGGCACCCGCATCATTGCCGTGTATCCGTTCCCCGCGCAGGTGTTCTTTTGCAAGACGCCGGTCAAGAGCCTCGCCGATTTGAAAGGTAAGAAGGTGCGCACGCATGGCGGATCGCTCAACGATCTGATGAGTGCGATCGACGCCCAACCGGTGGCGATCGGCTTCCCCGAGGTCTATTCGGCGCTGGATAAGGGTGTGGCTGACTGCGCCATCACAGGTACGTCGAGCGGCAACGGCGCCAAGTGGTACGAGGTGACGAATTCGCTTTACACGCTGCCGGTCGGCTGGGCGATCGCAGGCTATTTTGTCAACATCAACTGGTTGGATAAGCTCGACCCGGCAGTGCGCGAGTTTCTATTGAACACGATGCGCCAGGTGGAAGAGGCGCAATGGGCGCTCGGCCGCGAGGCGACCAACGACGGCATCGCCTGCAACAGCGGCAGTGCGGCGGGGTGCAAGATCGGCACGCTCGTCTCCGCCAAGCCGATGGCCGTGTCGCAGCCGAGCGACGCCGATCGGGAGACGGTGAGGCGGCTTTTGTCGGAGAAGGTGCTGCCCGCATGGGTGCAGCGCTGCGGCGCGCGCTGCGGCGAGGTCTTCAACGAGCACATCGCGCCGATCGCCGGCGTCAAGTACCAGAAGTAAGCGATGGTCGCGAGCAGCGGCGGCAACATCGTGTCGCCGTTGCTTTCATTTCTGCGCATGGTCCGTGGCGCGCTGCGTCGCACGGCGCGCGCGATGAACGCCGCGGCGGGCTGGATGTTCTTCGTCTGCGCGGCATTTATCACGTTCGATGTCGTAGCGCGCAATTTCTTGGGCTTCAGCTCCAAGTCCACGACCGAGGTCACGGGCTACATGCTGGCGTTCGGCATGGCCTGGGGCCTTTCGTACACGCTGCTCGACCGCGGCCACGTCCGCGTGGACACTCTCGTCAATCGCCTGCCGCTAGGTGTCAGGCAGTACCTGCACGCGCTTGCGCTGCTGCTGCTTTCAGTGTTCGCTGGCTACGCAACCTACGGTGCGATATTCCTCGCTCAGGAGTCGTTCGACTTCGGTGCAACCGACATGAGCGCGTTGCGCGTCCCGCTCGTCATACCGCAAGCGCTATGGGCATTCGGGCTGTTGATGCTATTCGTGACGGTGCTCGAGCTTCTCGCCGAGGCGCTCGTATTGCTGGCCATGAGGCGCTTTGATGACATCGATCGGCTTGTCTCGTCACGCACTTATGAGGACGAAACCGCCGAGGTTCTGAAGGCCGTGGGCGAAGGCGCAAGGACGGAGCGTGCTCCTTGATCGCTGCCGTTTTCTTTGTCGTATTGATCGGCGCGATGGTTGTTGCCGCGATGATGGGGGGCGCGGCAACGGCGCAATTGCCGATCCTCGAGCTCTCGCTGCTCGCGGGCGTGTTCGTGGTCTTCTTCGGCGCGGGAATTTACATTGCCGCGGCGCTTGGCGTGCTCGCACTCGCGGCGGGCTATGCGTTTTCCGATCGGCCGTTTTGGAACTTCTTAGGGCAAATGATCTGGGGTCCAAGCTCGAGCTTCGTGCTCGTCGCGGTGCCGCTGTTCCTGCTGATGGGGGAATTGTTGCTGCGGTCCGGGCTTTCGGAGCAGCTTTACCGCGCGCTCAACGTATTCTTGCGACGCCTTCCCGGCGGACTCTTGCATACGAACATCGTTTCCTGCGGCGTGTTCTCGGCTATCTCGGGCTCGAGTGTTGCCACCGCGGCGACGATGGGCTCGGTCGCGCTGCCGGCATTCCGGAACACCGGATACGATCCTAAGCTCGTGCTGGGCTCGCTCGCCGCGGGTGGCGCGCTCGGCAACCTGATTCCCCCCGGCATCACGTTCATTATCTACGGCTTGATCACCGAGACATCGGTGGGCAAGCTCTACATCGCCGCAGTGGGTCCGAGCGTGCTGGTCGTCACCTTGTTCCTCGCTTACATCGCTTGGCGAGGGTGGAGAACGCCCACGGCCGAGAATGCACTGCCGCCTGCGACCGGCGCTGAGAAGGTGCATGCGCTCTTCGACCTCACGCCGACGGTGTTGCTGATCCTGCTGGTGCTGGGATCGATCTACGCGGGCCTCGCCACTGCGACCGAGTCCGCCGCGCTGGGCGTGATCGGCGCGATGGCCTTTGCGGCGGCTCGCGGCAAGCTATCGCTGTCCATGATGCATGAAGCCGCGATGTCGACCGCGCGCACCACGGCGATGATCGGGCTCATTCTCTTCGGCGCGTACCTGCTCAACTTTATTCTAACGAGCATTGATTTGCCGCAGACGCTTGCGCGCTTCGTCGGCGGACTGCCGTTCCCGCCTTGGGTGATCATGGCGTTGATCGTCGGCTTCTACTTGGCGCTCGGCACGTTCATGGAAGGCTTCTCGATGGTCATCACGACCATCCCGATCGTCTTCCCAATTGTCAAGGCGCTCGGCTACGACCCCATCTGGTTTGGCGTGATCGTCACCATGCTCGTCGAGATCGCGATGATCAGCCCGCCCGACGGCACCGTTCTGTACGTCTTGCAGGGAATGCGCCGGGATGGCGGTACCATCGGTGACGTCTTCGCAGGCGTGTGGCCGTTCGTGCTGTTGTACATCGGGGCAATCGCCGTTCTCATGGCGGTGCCGCAGATCGCGCTGTGGCTACCGCGCGTGCTCACCTAACGTTCGTCGAGCACCTCATGCCTGGCTGGCAATTCTGGATCGATCGCGGCGGCACCTTCACCGACGTCGTCGGGCGCCGGCCCGACGGTACGCTCACGACCCACAAGCTTTTGTCCGAGAATCCCGAGCGATACGACGATGCGGCAGTGCATGGCATTCGCGAGATTCTGGGCTTGGCGCCCGGCGCGCCGATTCCGCTCGGCGCGATCGAAGCGGTCAAGATGGGGACGACCGTCGCGACCAACGCGCTGCTCGAGCGCAAAGGCGAGCGCACGGCGCTCTTGATCACCAGGGGATTCGCCGACGCGCTGCGCATCGCGTATCAGAATCGGCCGAAGCTCTTCGTTCGCCGGATCGTCCTCCCGACGCTTTTGTACGAGCGCGTCATCGAAGTCGACGAACGCATTGGTGCACATGGGGAAGTTGTGCGGCCGCTCGTTGCTGCGGCCGTTGAATCCGAGTTGCGTCAGGCACGCGACGATGGCATTCGCGCGGTCGCGATCGTGTTGCTGCACGGATATCGCTTCGCGCAGCACGAGAAGTCCTTGGCAGAAATCGCGCGCGCGATCGGCTTTGCGCAAGTCTCGGTATCGCACGAGGTGAGCCCACTCCTAAAGCTCGTGTCTCGCGGCGACACGACCGTCGTCGATGCTTATCTCTCACCCATCCTGCGCCGTTACGTCGATCAGGTCGAACGCGCGATCGGCGGTGCCGGCGCCGACCCTGGCGCGAAAGACATAGCCGGCGCGGGTGGGATGAAATTGCAGTTCATGCAGTCGAGCGGAGGCTTGACCGATGCCCGACTCTTTCAGGGCAAGGATGCGATCCTATCGGGTCCTGCGGGAGGCGTTGTCGGCGCGGTCGAGGTGTCGCGCCTTGCCGGATTCGCCAAGATTATCGGCTTCGACATGGGCGGGACCTCCACTGATGTCACCCACTGGGCCGGCGAGTATGAGCGCGCATTCGTGACCGAAGTCGCTGGCGTGCGGCTGCGCGCCCCGATGATGAGCATCCACACTGTTGCGGCCGGCGGCGGCTCGATCTGTACGTTCGATGGCTCGCGCCTTCGGGTCGGACCGCAATCCGCTGGCGCCAATCCGGGACCCGCAGCGTATCGCCGTGGTGGACCGATCACCGTGACCGATTGCAATGTCATGGTCGGCAAGCTCGTGCCCGACCTTTTCCCCAGTGTCTTTGGACTGAGCGGCGATGAACCTCTCGACGCGGAAGTTGTGCGTAAAAAATTCGCCGCGCTCGCGGCGAGCCTTGCGGCGGAGACCAATGCCGCACGCTCCGCGCATGAAGTTGCCGAGGGCTTCTTGCGGATCGCCGTGGAGAACATGGCGAATGCGATCAAGCACATTTCCGTGCAACGCGGCTACGATGTGACCGAATACACGCTGTGCTGCTTCGGCGGCGCGGCCGGGCAGCATGCGTGCCTGGTCGCCGATGCGCTGGGCATGACGCGCGTCTTCATCCATCCGCTCGCCGGCGTGCTATCCGCCTACGGGATGGGGCTCGCCGATGTGCGCGCGCTCCGGCAGAAGGCGGCGGAGGTGCAGCTATCGAGCAACGCGTTGGCCGGTACCTGCGCGAGCTTCGAAGCGTTGGAAGCCGCGGTGCGCGAGGAAATCGAACGCCAGGGGATCGCGCGGGCACGGATTACGTGTCAGCGCAGCCTGCATGTCAAGTACGAAGGAACGGATACGACACTCGAGATTCCCGCCGCGAAGGCAGTACCGGAGATCATCGCGGAGTTCGAGCGGCGCTATGCGCAGCAATACGGATTCCTGATGCCCGGTAAAGCGCTGGTGATCGAAGCGGTCGCGGTCGAGGCGGTAGGCAAGACACAGTCGGCGGCGGATTGGCAGCCTGCCTTCGCGCCGCGCGCCGGCGCGTTGCGGCCATTGCGGACGATCCAGATTTACACTGCCGGCGCATTTCACGACACGGCGGTTTACACGCGGGAAGATCTGCGTCCGGGCGACACCATCGACGGCCCCGCGGTGATTCGCGAGCGCAACGCAACGACCGTCGTCGAACCCGGCTGGCGCGCCGCGCTGACGCCGCGCGACGATCTCGTGCTTGATCGCGTCGAACCGGTGCGCCGTGCACATGCAATCGGCACCAACGCCGACCCTGTCTTGCTTGAAGTCTTCAACAACCTGTTCATGGCGATCGCCGAGCAAATGGGCGTGACGCTCGCCAACACGTCGTACTCGGTCAACATCAAGGAGCGGCTTGATTTCTCTTGTGCGCTCTTCGATGCGCAAGGCAACTTGATCGCCAACGCGCCGCATATGCCGGTGCACCTGGGGTCGATGGGCGAGTCGGTGCAAACGATTATCGACCGCCGCTCCGGGACGATGCATCCCGGGGACATTTTCGTGTTGAACGCACCGTACAACGGCGGGACGCATCTGCCCGACGTGACGGTCATCGCTCCGGTGTTTCTCGAATCAGCTCGCGACATTCTCAAGCACGAGTCTGCGGGCGCCACGGCAAGACCCGAGTTCTATGTCGCGTCCCGCGGCCATCACGCGGACATCGGCGGCATCACACCGGGCTCGATGCCGCCGGATTCGACCCACGTCGACGAGGAGGGTGTGCTGCTCGACAATGTGCAACTGGTTGCGCAGGGACGGTTTCTCGAAGACGAGATGCGGGAGCTTCTAGGGTCGGGACGCTATCCATCGCGCAACATCGAGCAGAACTTGGCTGATTTGCGGGCGCAGGTGGCGGCCTGCGCCAAGGGCAGCGCCGAGCTCAAGAAGATGGTGGTGCACTTCGGGCTGCCGGTCGTCCGCGCCTATATGCAGCACGTGCAGAACAATGCCGAAGAGGCAGTGCGGCGCGTGCTCGACGTGTTGAAGGACGGGCGGTTCGAGTATGAGATGGATAGCGGTGCCAAAGTCGTCGTCGCGATCTCGATTGACAAGGCCAAGCGCGAAGCGATGATCGATTTCACCGGCACGAGCCCGCAGCAATCGACGAACTTCAACGCGCCGTCCGCCGTGTGCAAGGCAGCGGTGCTGTATGTTTTTCGGACGCTGGTCGATGACGAAATCCCAATGAACGCAGGGTGTTTGAAGCCTCTGCGAATCGTGATTCCCGAGGGGTCGTTTTTGGCGCCGCGCTATCCAGCCGCCGTGGTCGCCGGCAATGTCGAAACGTCACAGACGATCACCGACGCGTTGTATGGTGCGCTGGGTGCGCTCGCCGCGTCGCAGGGAACCATGAACAACTTCACCTTCGGCAACGACACTTACCAATACTATGAAACGATCTCAGGCGGCGCGGGCGCCGGACCGGACTTCGATGGCGCGAGCGTCGTCCAAACGCACATGACCAATTCGCGTCTGACCGATCCGGAGGTGCTCGAATGGCGCTTTCCCGTGCGCCTCGAGTCCTTCGCGATTCGACGGGGCAGCGGCGGCCGCGGCAGGTACCGCGGCGGCGATGGCGGGGAACGGCGAATCCGTTTTCTCGAGGCGATGACAGCCGTCATGCTCGCCAATCATCGCCGGATCGCCCCGTTCGGCCTCGAAGGCGGCGAGCCCGGGGCGCTCGGGCGCAATTGGGTTGAGCGCGCGGGCTATCCTGCGCATGGAGCTCTCGAGGAATTCGGCGCCACGTGCAAGATAGCGATGCAACCGGATGACGTGTTCGTCATCCAAACTCCAGGTGGCGGGGGCTTTGGGGTTGCGTTAGATCGTGAGCTTGCTCCGAGCGCTTGACCGCGCACACGTTGTCTTTAGCGCACCCGCGAAATCGTGCCGGTGAATCGCCGTTCTAGCCCCGGGTCATCGCGAAGGTCATGAACCCGCAGATTGCTACCATCACCGCAATTGCGCATACGAACATGCCGTCGGCGATGCGCTCGAGGCGATCGATTCGCGCAGCGTCGCGCGCGCGCAGCGCCCAGTAGGCGACAAGAGTGGCGATGAGGAACAGGAGCGCATCGGCAGCGAGCAAGTCGTCAGCGATTGTCTCGACACTTTTGATCGTGACAATGACCTGGACCAATCCAATTACGGTGAGGCACACACCCACCATTGCCGAAGACACGTAGAAAATATGAATGCACAAATCCCGGTTGGGACTTAGTTCCCGTGTCTCGCTGCTCGCCATTGCGGCACTATAGCGACAAACGGGAGTGGCGGCCGGCAGGCGTTAGCCCAATACTACGAGCGGCGAACCCTGGTGGGCCCCTTAACCCACTCTTGACCCGGATCTAAAGAAAAGGCGCGATGCCCAGCCCACAGCCCTCGCGTGCGCTCATGTTTCGCGAAATGTCGACGTTGGTGTCGACGTATGCGCCGTGGAAGCTCAATGCGTACCGTTATGAGAATATCGTTGTGTATCCGTGGGTGATCGGCTACAAGTACAACGCGATTGCGCAACACCCGTGGCAGTACTACGACATCGACATGAAAATACCGCGAACGCCGGTCGCACCATGATGCTGCGAAGGGCAACGTTGCTGGTGCTGCTCGCCAATGCGATCGCGGCCGGACCGACGTCGGCAGCGCAGGCCAAGGCAACGTGGGCGGACTCCGCCAAGACGATCCGCGTGATGTTCCCCGTCGCGGAAACGGGCTTCGACCCGCAGGCGACGTCGGACTACTACTCGTCGCATATCGAGCGCGCGATTTTCGACGCGCTGTACGAATACGATTATCTGGCGCGGCCCTACCAACGCGTGCCCAAGACTGCGGCGGCGATGCCGGACATCTCGCCCGATGGCCGCACGTGGACAATCAAAGTAAGACCCGGCATCTATTTCGCCGACGATCCAGTATTCAAAGGCAAGAGACGCGAGCTGACGGCCGCCGATTACGTGTATTCGTGGAAGCGCCTTCTTGACCCAAAGATGCGCGCGCCATTCCTCTGGTACTTGAACGGGAAAGTCGTTGGCGCTGACGACGTCGTCGACAAGGCCAAGGAGACCGGGAAGTTCGACTACGACGCAGTCATCGAAGGCTTACGGGCGATCGATCGCTACACGATCCGGCTCACGTTGAAGGAGCCGGATTTCGTCATGCTCGGCTACATGACGCAGCCGCCGATGGCGGCGGTGGCGCGCGAGGTCATAGAAGCATACCGCGACGACAGCGGATGGGTGATGGCGAATCCCGTGGGCACTGGGGCATTTCGTTTGCGCGAGTGGCGACGCGGCCAAAAGATCGTACTCGAGGCGAACCCGAATTTCCGCCAGCAATTGTTTCCCGTCACGGGCGAAGCATCGGACCGCGGGTTGCTCGACGCGCTGAAGGGCCGCCGGTTGCCGCTCGTTGGCCGCGTCGAGATTTCGATCATCGAAGAGTCGAGTCCGCAGTTGCTGGCGTTCAACAGTGGCGAACTCGATTACGCGAATGTCGCAGCCGACCTGGTGAGCAACGTTCTCGATCCTCCGGCCAAGCTCAAAGCGAGCTACGTCGCCCAAGGTGTTCGTCTCGAGCGCGCGACGCAGCCGGCATTGTCGTATTGCTACTTCAACATGGACGATGCCATCGTCGGTGGTTACACGCCGGACAAGATTGCGCTGCGGCGCGCCATCATCATGGGGTTCAACACGCGAGACTTGATCGACGTCTGGTGGCAGGGCCAAGCCATTGCGGCGTCGCAGCCGATACCCCCACCGGTGGCCGGGCATACGCCAGGGCTGAAGGCTAACGTCCTCTATGATCCACCGACGGCGAAGGCGCTGCTCGACCGCTTTGGCTACAAGGACAAGGATGGCGATGGCTGGCGGGACTTGCCCGATGGGTCGCCGCTCGTGCTCAAGATGGGCAGCAGTCCATCGAACCGCGACCGCGAACGCGACGAATTGTGGAAACGCAGCATGACGGCGATCGGCGTGAAGATCGAATTCGTCAAACAGAAATGGCCGGAGCTCTTGAAGATGGGCCGGGCGGGGCAACTGCAGATGTGGCCCGTCGGCTGGATCACGACGTACGGGGAGGGCGACGCGTTCATGCAACTCCTCTATAGCCCGAACATCGGCCAGTCGAATTACGCGCGTTTTCGCAACGCCGAGTACGACGAGCTTTACCGCAAGTCGAAAACCCTTCCGGACGGGCAAGAACGCAACACTTTATATCGGCGAATGGCCGAGCTGGTCGTAGCCTACAATCCTTGGGATTTGGGCGTTTATCGGATTGAGAATACGCTGGTGCGGCCATGGGTTCGCGGGTACAAAAAGCACATCTATCACGAGCACGCGTGGCTCTACTACGACGTGGATCGTGGGGAGCAGAACCAGAAACACTAGTGCTGCACTGGAGGCACCGGTCCGATTTTTGCCAATCGCTTTGGCGGTCGACTACTGCACTTGCTTCGTGTTGTACACTACGCATCGGCTGATCTGGTGTGATGTGTTGCGCAGCTCAAGCAATATCAAAGATCTCCTCTTTGCAAAGCCATACCCTGCTGCGTAGACTTTTCAAGTCGTGTTCAATCGGTACAAAACAAAGTCACAACGAACGAAGGGAGATTTCGATGGCAGGTCAAAGTAAGAGAATCTTGGCAGCAGTCGCTTTCGCGAGCGCTGCTGCGCTCGCGCCCGGCGCTTGGGCAGGTCCGGTCATATTGGGTGGTGATGATCTGAACGATCACGGCTCCTTCAACGGCACGAATAATATCGAGGGCTGGCTGTATATCCAAAACGCGCTGGCGAACCTTCTGACGGGCATCACGCGGCCGGGCAATGACGGCACGATCGTCGTACTCGGGGCGGCGCCGACAGTTCCCGCGACGTCGACGCCGACTGCCGGCGAGTCTTGCGGTGCCGCGTACTGGCCCGCGCAAAGGCTTGTTCCCGTTCGCACGGTGACGTGCATCGATACCGCTGCCGGCATCACGACGTTTTTTGCGAACCTTGCCGCCGGCACTGCCAACCCGGCGATCATTGTTTATCCGGGCAACGGCGCGAGCAACGGCGTCGATACAGCGGAGGAAACGGCGCTTTTGGCCAACGCCGGCGCGATCTCCAACTTCGTTGCATCCGGCGGTGGCTTGCTCGGCCATACGGGACCTTATACGTGGCTCTCCGCGCTGGTTCCCGGCATTACCACCACCGGGGGGTGCATTGAATCCGGAGCGACGTTGACGCCAGCGGGCGTGGCGGCCTTTCCCACCGTGACTAATGCTGATATCACGGCCGGGCCCTGCCACAACTCATTCGCCGGGAATTTGGGTGGCCTGGGCATCCTGGCGCTCGACGGTAGCACCCCGCGCCTCAACTTCATCATCGGCGGTGGCGCGGGGACGTCGTTTGCGCCCGTCAGCCGCGATATCCCGACGATGTCCGAATGGACGATGATTTTGATGGCGCTGCTGTTGGCTTCTTTGGGCGCCGCTGCGCTGAGGCGCCGGTAAAGATTCAAGGAATCTTTCCCAAAAAGCCCCGCGCGAGCGGGGCTTTTTTTTCGTGCGCCCGGCAGGGCGCACGTACTTGGAGGTGGAAGTCCTCTACACACCCGGCAAGGGGAAGTGTTAGCCGAACGGCAAGGGTGTCGCGGGCGACTGCGAATCTGGAGGAAGCTGAAGGCAA
>Ga0136617_10001016_pt1 | contig 24576 bp, 18 predicted proteins | sample AntDrymUQ3222106_2_FD_129672 | JGI IMG/M metagenome (GOLD analysis project Ga0136617, IMG submission 129672) | Polar desert sand microbial communities from Dry Valleys, Antarctica - metaG UQ322 (21.06) | ecosystem: Environmental > Terrestrial > Soil > Desert | place: Antarctica: Dry Valley...
GAACTTGCGCTCGAACGCCCGCAACAGCTCGAACTCTGCGGCACTGAACTGCGCGGGAACCCCACCCGCCGTCCCGTCCGGACCGGAGACGATGACACCCTGGTACTTCGCCCGATCCCCGTCGGCGAAGGTCGCAGCCGTCAGCGTCGTCGCGCCGGTGACCACATCGAAGGGCACGCCCTCGCGCTTGAGGTTGTCCTGCCACGCCGCGATGTTCGCATCGCCCGTATCGTTGGCCAGGAGCAGCACCCGCATGTCGACGCGCTGCCCAGCATGTGGCGCAGAGGCCGCACCGGCCCACGCCGCCACCGCCCCGAGCACGATCGCCAGCGCGACAGTCACTACCAACAACCTCAGCCTGCCCATCCGTAGTGTCATGAGGTTGCCTTCCTGGTCCGAGGGGAACCGCTTACGTGCGCTTCTGGGTGGTGAAGGTGATCCGCCAGCCGCCGCGCGTCAGCACGCGCAGCCCGCGGTAGGTGCCGGCGCGCAGGCGCACCGAGCCGGTGCGGAAGGTCGTGCTCACCAGGGGGAACTGCCGACCGCGGCTGGCGCTCGTCAGCAGGCGGAACCGGCCGCCGCGCGGATGGCGCCACGTCAGTCTCGCCGTGCGCCTCAGGCGCAGCGTGCCGAGGCTGCGATTCCCGGTTCCGCGGTAGATCTTCTGGCCCTGGCTGAGCGTGACCGTCCTGGCCTTCGCGGGCGCCGGCTCCGAGCGCGCTCCCGCGCTGGTCGCCACGGGTCCCGCAGCCACGGCGACCGCCGCCCCGACAAGCAGCGCTGTCACGCGCCGTCTCATGAGATCCAGAGGATCGTGGCGAGCACGCGGCCGGGCCGCAGGAACAGGCTGATGACCGGCGGGATCGCCACGAGCACCGCGACGGCGGCCCCGGTCACGAGCGCGGTGCCGTCGAACGGCGCGGCGTCCCAGTAGGTCACGGCCACCTCGGCGGCCAAGGCGCATGCGAGCGTGAACAGCGCCCATGACGGGAAGCCCAGCGACTGCAGGAGGCTGATGAGCAGCGTCGCGAGTGCGATGAGCCCGAAGCCCACGAGCAGAGCCGTCCGGCCTGCGAGGCCGTCCCTCGTCGCGGCGTCCACAGCCGCGGTCGAGACCAGCCGCGCCTGGCCGCCGACGACGCCGAACGGGTCGAGGTCGCGCGCGGTCTGCTCGAGCGTCGTGGTCCTGGTCGCGCTCCCCTGCGCCGTCGGGGTGTCCGCGACGTAGGTCGCCGCCAGCATCGCCAGCGCGGACAGCACGACCGTCGCTCCTACGAGGCGCCCGAACGCCCCGCCGAGCACGCCGATCGCCGGACCTCGCAGGGCGACCCGATCGGCCTGGGCGACCGGCACGCCGGCGAGCGCGCGGGGCACCTCGTCGTAGAAGCGCCAGAGGTGGTATCCGCCCCAGAAGCTGCCCGCGGTCGACGGCACGAGGGCCAGCGCGGGAAGTATGCCTTCCGAACCCCAGCCGATGCTCGTGTCGAGCACGAGCAGGCCGCCGATCCCGGCGCCCATGAGCCCCGCCGCGATCGCGCGGCTCGGCCGGCCTGCCGCGTCGCTCGTCGAGCCGGCCACGGCGAGGATGAACGTGGCCAGCAGCAGGGTCGCCGTGGCCGCGCCCACGAGCGTTGGCAGCGGAGCGACGCCGAGGTTGACCTCCACCGCCACGATGACCAGGAGCACGACGTAGACGAGCCCCCAGCCGCGCCGGACCAGCACCGTTCCCCCCACCCACGTGACGACGAGCAGCAGGGCGACGAGCTCACGCTCGCCTTGCAGGAAGGCGACGATCCACCCGGCGGCGAGCAGACAGACCAGGCCGTCCCAATCGCGACGCAGGGCCTGCAGGCCGTTGGGTCGTCCGAGATAGCGGCTGCGCAGCAACCACTGGCAGCCCAGCGTGATCGGCAGCGCCATGCGCACCGCTCCGTCCCACACGTCCGTACCCAGCGCGCGCCCGAACGGGAGCGTCCATAGCGCGACGGCGACGACCGCGATCAGCAGCGAGAGGCCCTCGGCCGCCACGGTCTTGTCGCGGGGCTGTGGCTCGCGCGGGTTGGCCACGCTGGGGGCCGGGCTGCCGTGTGTGCGGTCGACGGCATCGCCGGCGATGTCGAGGGCGTGGGGCGGGCGCATCCCGCCCCACGCCTCCAGCACGACGGCGGCATCGAGCTTGTCCTGCGGGCGGCGCCCCAGGCGTGCCTCGACAAGGTCGCGGACGCGGACGCGGCCGCGAACGTCGTTCGGACTCATGCCGCCTCCGCCATCGGCGCGAAGCGTTCGAAAAGGTCGCGATAGCCGGTCAGCGAGGCCGAGCGCGCGAAGACGCGCTGGACCCGCTCGTGCCCGCGCCTGCCCAGCTCGCTCGCCAGCGCCGGGTTGCGCAGCAGCGTGAGCACCGCGAGCGCCAGCGCGTGGGTGTCGCCTGGAGCAGCGACCATGCCGCAGCCGCGGACGACCTCGGGCACGCCGCCGACGCCGGTCGACACCACCGGCCGGGCCTGCGACATCGCCTCCAGCAGCGCCATCGGCAGGCCCTCGGAGATGCTCGTCATCAGCACGATGTCGGACGCTCGGATGACGCCGTTGGGATCGGGGGTGGGTCCCATGAACTGGAAGCGGTCGCCGAGGCCCAGCCGCGCGTGCAACTCGTGACAGGATCGCCCGTACGCCTCCTGCCCCTCAGTCACCGGCCCGTAGTAGCGGAAGGTCGCCTCGGGCATCCGGGAGATCACCTCGGCGGCGACGCGCAGCATGGTGTGCACGTCCTTGAGCGGATCGACCCGGCCGACCGCCACGACCGTGGCGCTGGCCGGTGCCTGCGTCGGTTCGAGCGGCTTGTCGACGCCGTTGCGGATCACGTGGATCTTGTCCGGATCGACGCCCAAGCCCACCTCCCAGCTGGCGTTGGCCTCCGTGACCGGCGAGATGACGTCGGCCGAGTCGTATGCCGAGCGCGCCAGTCCCCGCGCCAGGCGGGTCGAGATGAAGCGCTCGCCCGGCGAGGCCGGTGAGCGCACCGCCGCGAGATAGCTCTCGCGCAGGTAGACGCCGTGCTCCGTGAGGATGACCGGCGTCCCGTACAGGGCCTTCTGGACCGTCGCGGGGATGCCGGCCCAGCCCGCCGCCGTGACGTGCACGATGTCCGTCGTCGGCACTGATTCGGCGGCGGCACGCGCGATCCAGTAGAGGATCTGGTAGAGCGTCGCGGCCTCGTAGGTGTCCAGTTCGGGCGCCGGAGCAGCTTCGGGCGTGCGTTCGTCTAGGACCTCGCGCAGCCCGACCAGGAACATCTCCCAGCCGCTGCGGTTGCGGAACACGTGGCGCACCCTGTGCGGGCGCCGCCGACACCACACCAGGGCCTCCGTGAGCTCGTCGCGGTCGCCGTCCCAGCACATCAGACTGCGCAGCAGCACCTGCGGCAGGTCCAGCCGGAGTCCCGGCTCCCCATGGCGGCGCCAGCGCCAGCCGGGCAGCCCCTCCGACCAGAGCTCCACCGGCGGCTTGACCGTCACGTTCGCGGGCAGCTCGAAGCCGCTGCTGCGCCCGAGCCCGCCGCCCACGATCGGGAGGACCTCCCAGTCGACCTCGGGGAGGCCGCGCACGAGGTAGTCGCACCACGAGCTCACGCCACCCATGGCGTAGGGGTAGGTGCCCTCGGTGATCATGAGGACGCGCAGGCGCTGCCGCGCGTCCGTGGCGTTACGAGACCGTGAAGACCACATGGTCGTCCTGCGGTCCGATGACCGCCGTCCAGTGGGACTCGGCTGCTCCGTCGCCCTCGGCTCCCGACGACCCGGTGACGGGGATCTGCACCGGCTCCGTGCTGCTGAGATGCAGTCGACCGTCCTGTGAGTAGGCGGTCACCGTGCGGCCGTGCAGCGCGTCCTGCCATGCCGCCTGCCGGGCGAGCTCGGCGCCCGCCTCGGCGAGGCTCGGCTGCACGAGCTCGGTGGAGAACAGCTCCTGGCGGCGGTCGAGAACCTCGTCGACGAGCTCGTAGAGCATCCGGTCGCCGGCCAGGTTGGACTGGTGGAGATAGTGCGGCCGCGGGTCGTTGCCCAGGACGTGGCCGAGCATCGTCTGGGCCTCGAGCTCGACGAACCGCGTCCACGTCGTGGCGGGCGCCAGGCGGATCTGGGTGGCGTCGCCCGGCGCGCGGCCCATCCGGGTGAGGAACAGGTGGTGGTATTCGTCCAGCTGCGCCTCGCGCGTGCAGACGTTGAAGTACATGTTCGTGGGATGCCGCGGGACGGTGCGCGCCGGACCGATCCGGCGCTGCACGGGATCGCGGGAGTTGTCCGCGGCGATCCAGCGCACGCCCGTGTCGACCAGGGCGGCGGGCAGATCGATGTTCCCGAGGCCGGAGTGACCACCGGTGACGAGCTCGGTCTCGTCGATCGTCAGACCTGCGACCGCCGCGAAGTCGACGTTGCCGCGGATCTCGGTGCGCAGGGTGTCCGCATCGAGGTCGTCGAAGTCGAGGTGGCTGAAGGTGTGGTTGATCCAGCCGAAATCCTCCGCGTGCTCGAGCAGGGCCGCGGTCAGGTCGTCCGACGCCTGCGCGCCATGCCCGTTGAAGGTCATGTCCAGGCGCACGCCGCGCTGGCGCGACCACCGCACCGCGGCCTCGACGTCCTCGCGCTGCATCCTGATCTCCACGGGCACGGTGCGGGCCGACTCGGGGTCCCAGCTGTCGTCGGACAGGAACACGTCATCGACCTGCAGGGCCAGGTACTGGCGCTGATGGCCGAGGTAGACGCCGCGCGTGACCCAGCGCAGCATGCCGTGACGCAACAGCTGGACATGGATCATCGCGGCGTTGCCGTCGACGGCGCACACCATCTCCTCGCGGCTGTCGGAGTGCGTGTAGACGCCCACCAGCGCACTGCCCTCGGGGCCCGCGATGAGCGTCGTGAAGTCGGCGTCGGCCGGCTCGGCGAGGTGGGCGTAGGCGTTGGGGTCCACCGGCACGTCGCCCCGCAGCTCGCTGAACACGGCACGGCCCGCGGGGGTCAGCGTCCCCGAGAGCCCGGCTGTGAGGCCCGACGACGTCGGGGCACTCAGGCCGTACAGGGCCGACGGGTACGCGAAGCCGGTGATGCGCCGGATGCCGAAATGACGCTCGAAGTCAGCGAGCGCGACCCACTCGTCGGCGGTCAGCGCCGAGATGTACCGCGCGCCGTCGAAGGCGGGCAGCCCGCCGGCGGCCACGATGACCGCCTGGTAGTGCGCGTGTGTGGCGTCGGCGGCCAGCGTGCGCGCGTCGATCGGGGGATGGCCGCGCCGCGCGACGATGGCGTGGTAGGGGACCCCTTCGCGGTCGAGCGCGGCCTCCCACGCGCCGAATGCCGGCTCCTGGCCGCCGGCGGACAGCAGCAGGACGCGCAGGTCGATCCGTCGATCCTCGCGGGGACGGTGCTCGCTGGGTGGGGTCTCGGGCTCCGCCTGCGGTCCACGCGACCTCCGCGTCGTGTGCCCGCGCAGGGGGCGAAGAACTCCGTGCCACGGGGCTCGGCTCGTATCCTGCGTCCCTGACCGACGAGATCCCACCGTGTGCCCCACCGCTTTGAGTCCTTTCAATGTTCATTCCGCGCGGCCTGCGCGGACGTCCTGCCACATCGGGTCCGACGCGGACATCAACCGTCCTGGATCCCCTCGAGAGGGTCAACGCCCTGTTTGACCCGAATGGCGTTCAGGGCGCGGAACGGTCCACGCGGTCGCTGGTGCGTAGATCCCGCATCGCAGCGCGGGCAAGCCCGTGAACGTTGAGCCCCAGCTCGCGATGGACGGCGAGCAACTGCGCGTCGTCGTGGTCGAAGACCACGCGCTCTTCCGGCGCGCCCTGCGCGAATCGCTCGAGCTCCGCGGCTTCGCCGTGCGTGCGGAGGTCGAGCTGGGTGAGCAAGCGCTGCCCGCGACGCTCGAGCACCGCCCGCACGTCGTGCTGATGGACCAGCGGCTGCCCGACCTGTCCGGGCCCGAGGTGACACGCCTGATCCTCGCTGAGGCTCCGCTGACCCGAGTCGTGGCGATCAGCGCCTTCGGCGGGGAGGCGGAGCTCCGTGAGGCGATCGCCGCCGGGTCCGCAGGCTACGTGCTCAAGAGCGCCTCGCCGGCGGAGATCGCCGCTGCCGTTCGGGCGGCCGCGGCGGGGGGGACGCCGGTTTCGCCGGCCGTCGCCGTCCACCTCGTCGAGCACTTCCGCCGCACGACCGCGACGGAGCATCCGCCGGAGATCGCGGCACTGACCGAGCAGCTCAGCGAACGCGAACGGGAGATCCTTGCGCTCATCGTTGCCGGCCACGACAACCGGGCGATCGCAGCGACGCTGTTCATCAGCCCTCACACCGTCAAGGGCCATGTGTCGACGATCCTCAGCAGGCTGGGGGTGGCCAACCGGACCCAGGCCGCGGTCTACGCCGCTCGTCACCGCCTGGTTTGAACGCTCACCCTGGACCCGCCTCGGAGCCGGGATTCAGGGTTTCGTTCTCCGGGCACCGTTGCTCACGTTCAGGTCCCGAATCAGGGCGAGGGCTGCGCCCCGGTCGCCGACGCCGAGCTTGGCCACGGCCGAGGACAGGTGGCGGCGCACGGTGACCGGCGAGACGGACAGCCGGGTGGCGACGTCGCGGGTGGTCAGCTCGTCGTGCATGAGCTCCAGGACCTCCCATTCGCGTTCGGTGAGCTGAACGCCGCGCGGCATGCGCAGCCCGAGACGGCGCCGGGTCTCGCTGGCGCGCACGTGGTCGAGCACACGCGCCACCAGCCGGCGCGGCAGCGCGGCCTCACCGGAGACCACGCCGCGCAGCGCGAACGCCAGGCGGTCCGGATCGCTGTCCTTGAGCAGGTAACCGACCGCACCAGACCGGACCGCGGCGAGGAGATCGCGCTCGTCGTCGGACACGGTGAGCATGACCACGGCGGTCTCGGGCACGCGTTCGGAGATCTCCTGCGCGGCGACGATCCCGTTCCCGGGCATGTCGATGTCGAGCAGGCAGACGTCGGGCCGCTCGCGGACGGCGGCCAGGACCGCTCCCGGTGCGTCGGTGGCCTCCGCGCACACGTCGACCCCCCGCTCGGTCAGCGCCTCGCGCACGCCGTCACGGACGAGGGGGTGATCGTCGGCGATCAGCACCGTCAGCGCTCGTCCGGTGATCGCGTCAGGCAATGCGCACCTCTACGACGGTTCCGCCGCCCGGACCCGAATGCACCCGCAGCCGGCCGCCCGCGCGCTCTGCGCGCTCCTGCATGCTGGTCAGTCCGAACCCCGAGTGCGACCGTGGCGCGACGCCGTCGGGCTGGAAGCCCACGCCATCGTCGGAGATCTGGAGGACGACGGCGTCCCCCTCGGTCAGCGAGAGTGACACCTCGGACGCGCCGCCATGGCGCACGGCGTTGGTCGTCGCCTCCATCACGATGCGCATCAGGTCGGCGCGGACGGCGTGCTCGACCTCGACGCCCTCCTGCAGATCGGCCCGCACGATCCCACCCGCTCGCGAAGCGATCCGCTCGGCCGCGCGCGCCAGCGCGGGCCCGAGCGGCTCCCAGGGCTCGTGGGTGAGCGACGCGATCGCGAGCCGCGACTCATCCAGAGCGCACGCCGCCGCCTCGGCGAGCCTGGCAGCGGCTGGATCGTCGCTACGGGCAGCCATGCGGGGGGCGTACGCCGCGATGTAGGCGAGCTCCTGAGCGAGGCCGTCGTGCAGATCGCGGGCGATGCGCCGGCGCTCCTGGGCGACCGCGCGACGTGCCACCGGACTCAGATACGTTCCAAGTTGGCCCACGGCGCCGGCGAGCAGCATGAGGGCCGCGGCGCAGCGCAGCAGGTCGCCGGTGGTGATCCACTCGGGCGTGAGAACCGGGCTGACGGCGGCGGCGAGGTGTGCGCCGCCGAGCAGCACGACGGCCCCGGCGATCCAGGCCTCCAGCTCGGTGCCGTCGCGGACCGCCCGCCGAGCGAAGGCGGCGGCCGCGACGACGATCAGGAGCATCGCGGCGAGATGCGTCGCCGCCAGTCCCGTGGGCCGGCCCGCCGCGGTGAGCGCCGTCGAGGCGTTCACGGGATGCAGCGCGACGATCATGAGCAGAACGAGCGCCACCCCGAGCAGCCCGGTGACCATCGCGTAGACCGTCCGACGCCCCGCCCGGTCGATCAGGTGCGTCGGGGCGAGCGCCGCGACGGCAAGCACCATCGCGATGAGCAGGCGGGCCACGGCGTCCGCTCGCAGCAGGGCGCCGTCGACCTCCTGCGAGACGATCGCGGGCAGCAGCGACGAGGCCGCCTCGACGACCGCGAACAGGCCCACGCCCCACGCCAGCGTGAGATCCCGGCCCCGGCCGCCGGCTCGGGCACGGCCGTAGAGCAGCCATGCGGCGAGCGCGGCAACGAGGACCGTGAGCACCTCGACCGCGGCCCGCGCAGGCGCGCTCTGGCCCGGCGACGGCGAATCGAGCGCGATCGCGGCCGCCGCGGCACCGCCGAGCAGCACGACCAGACATAGGACCATCGACTGCTTTCCCCTGACCATCGCCTGTCCTTCCGTGCTTCGGATAGGCAGGGTCTTCCGCCCGCGCCGTTGAGTACGCCTAGCGTATCTGAGTAGGAGCGACAGAACCCGCAGAGTCACGCATGCGAAGCACGCAGTGTCGGATGCGTATCTTGCGGCGTGCGCTGCGCGATCCAGCAAGCGCGCTGGCAGGCTCCTGCACGCCGAAACCCCGCCTCACCGTTACAGCCTCATACCGCGGTCGCAGCGGACGCCCGGCTCACGGGCAGCTTCTTCGGTAGGGGACGCCGGCGGCGTACTGCGCCCACTCGGTCGTGCTCAGGCCACCGCCGACGAAGTGGCAGACCTCGGTCCGCAGCTCGTCGGAGCTGCGCCAGAGGAGCTTCTCCCATAGCCGGATGGTCTTGTCGTTGCTGGCGGACGCGAGCGTGCGCCCGTCGGGACTGAACGCCACGCTGTTGACGGCGTCGTCGTAGCCGTTGAGCGGCGCGCTGAGCTGTTTGTGGGCGCGTGTATCCCATAGCCGGATGGTCTTGTCGTTGCTGGCGGACGCGAGCGTGCGCCCGTCGGGACTGAACGCCACGCTGTTGACGGCGTCGTCGTGGCCGTTGAGCGGCGGGCTGAGCTGTTTGTGGGCGCGTGTGTCCCATAGCCGGATGGTCTTGTCGTTGCTGGCGGACGCGAGCGTGCGCCCGTCGGGACTGAACGCCACGCTGTTGACGGCGTCGTTGTGGCCGTTGAGCGGCGGGCTGAGCTGTTTGTGGGCGCGTGTGTCCCACAGCCGGATCGTCTTGTCGATGCTGGCCGATGCCAGCGTGCGCCCGTCGGGACTGAACGCCACGCTCTGGACAGAGTCGGCGTGGCCCGTCAGCGGCGTGCCGAGCGGCTGATGGGTACGCGTGTCCCACAGCCGGATCTTGTCGTCGGCGCTGCCGGATGCCAGCGTGCCCCCGTCGGGACTGAACGCGATGCTCAGGACATAGTCGGTGTGGCCGGTCAGCGGCGTGCCGAGCGGCTGATGGGTGCGCGTGTCCCACAGCCGGATCTTGTCGTCGGCGCTGCCGGATGCCAGCGTGCGCCCGTCGGGACTGAACGCCACGCTCCTCACAGGATCGGTGTGGCCGGTCAGCGGCGCGCCGAGCGGCGTGTGTGCGAGCGTGTTCCACAGCCGGACCTTGTTGTCGCCGCTCGCCGTTGCCAGCGTGCGCCGGTCGGGACTGAAGGCCACGCTGGTGACATACCTGGTGTGACCGGTGAGCGGCCTGCCGAGCCCTGCCTTTGCACGCGTGTCCCACAGCCGGATGGTCGTGTCGTTGGCGGCGGATGCCAGCGTGCGCCCGTCGCGACTGAACGCCACACTGGTGACATCGTCGGTGTGGCCGGTCAGCGGCGCGCCGACCGCCTTGTGCGCCCGCGTGTCCCACAGCCGGATCGTGTGGTCGCCGCTGCCGGTGGCCAGCGTGCGCCCGTCGGAACTGAACGCCACGCTGCTGACAAAGGTGGTGTGGCCGGTGAGCGGCTTGCCGAGCCGTTTGCGCGCGCGCACGTCCCACAGCCGGACCGTCTTGTCCTTGCTGACGGATGCCAGCGTGCGCCCGTCTGGACTGAACGCCACGCCCAGGACCGACTCGGTGTGTCCGCTGAGCGTCTTGGCGAGCGGTTTGTGCGTGTGCACGTCCCACAGCCGGATCGTGTTGTCGTCGCTGCCGGACGCCAGCGTGCCCCCGTCGGGACTGAACGCCACGCTGCTGATGACAAAGCCGGTCGGGTCGGTCAGCGGCGGGCCGAGCGGCTTCTGCGTGCGCACGTCCCACAAATGGATCCTCCCGGCGGTCGCCGACGCCAGCGTGCGCCCGTCGGGACTGAACGCGACGCTGCTGACGTAGCTGGTGTGGCCGGTGAGCGGCTTGCCGAGCCGTTTGCGCGCGCGCACGTCCCACAGCAGGACTGTCGTGTCGTTGCCGGCGGATGCCAGCGTGCGCCCGTCGGGACTGAACGCCAGGGCGCTGACAGCGCTGTGGCCGGTCAGCGGCGCGCCGAGCGGCTTGTGACTGGGCACGCTCCACAGCCGGATCGTGTTGTCGTTGCCGGCGGATGCCAGCGTGCGCCCATCCGGGCTGAACGCCACGCTCTGCACACCGTTGGTGTGACCGTGCAGGATCGCGACGACTCCCGGATCGCGGGCAGCCGTGAGCGCGGCCAGCACGCTGCTTCGCGCCTCGACGCGCGGGCTGGCACGGTAGGCCTCGAGGGCGAGCAGCAGCGAGACGTCCGGCCGGCTGCGGAGCAGCGGCGACGCCGACGACGCGAGCGCGAGCGACGTCGCTTCAGCTGCCTGTCGTTGCGCGTCGCTGCGCTGGCCGAGCGCCCACACCGCCAGCGCCGCCACGCCCGCGGCGATGATCAGCAGCCCGCCGGCGATCGAGCCGAGGATGCGCAGGCGGCGGCGCTCGCGCTGGCGCTCGTGGGCGAGGCGCAACTCCTCGCGCCGTTGGCTGATCCATGGGACGAGGAACTCGCTGGTGATCTCGTAGAGGTAGAGGTCGCGGCGGCGTTCGCGGCGCACGAGCTTGGACTCGCGCTCGAGCCGCTCCAGTGCGTCGTCGAGGAGCTGAGGCGCGATGTCCTGGTCGTCCTCGCGGACGCGCTGGCGCAGGTCCTCGGCGGAGATGACGTTGCGGGTGCCGGCGGAGGTGACCATCTGGCTGAGCAGCGCGATGGCGGCGGTGCGCAGAGCGGGCGCAAACGCGTCGAGGGCCTCGCCGAGCTCGTCCTCGAGCAGTCCTCGCACGCCCTTGTCGGTGAGCAACGCGTCGGGATCCGGGGACTGCCACAGCCGCAGGCAGACGGTCTGTACCTCCGACAGGCTCACCTCGCCGGTCCCGAAGCGCTCGGCGAGCGCCGCGCGCAGCCGCTGCGCCAGCGCCGGGTCGAGCTCACGTTCGAAGCGTCCGGGGAAGCGCTCGAAGGGCCCGCGAATGATCGTCGTGAGCGTGTCGGCGGACGGCGGGCCGAGCTGGAGCGCCTGGTCGACGAGCTCCGGGCGCGCGGCGAGCAGCTGCTTGACGCGGCCGAGGTAATCCTCGCGAAAGGCGAACAGCAGCTTGACGGGCAGCGGGTCGCGCAGCAACCGGACGATCATCTCGGCGAGCGCGCGCCGCGACGTGATGCCGTCCTCGTCCTCGAACAGCGTCAGGATCTCCTCGAACTGATCGAAGACGATCAGCGGCCGGTGCTCCCGCGACACGGCGCGCACGCGCTGCTCGAACTCCGCGATCGAGAGCACGACCCGTGACGACCCGTCGTTCTCGGACGCCAGCACGCCCGGTAAGACGTCGGCGCCGTCGTCGGAGAGCGCGATCTGCTCGACGACGAGCTCCTCGCCCGCGCGCGGCTGCACGCGAACGCGGACCGGCTCAAAGCCCAGCCGGCGAGCCTGGGGCAGCAGCCCCGCGTTGACCAACGATGACTTGCCGTTGCCCGAGTCGCCGTAGAGGAACACGCCGCGGTAGACCGCCACGAGGCTCGCCAGCAGCTGCGTCTCCTCCTCGCGCGCGAAGAAGATCGCGTGGTCGGCGTAGCGAAACGGATGGATCCCGCGATAGGGGCTCGCCGGCACGGCGACGACGGCTTCGTCGGCGATCGCTACGGCGTCAGCTCCTCCCCGCGCACGAGCTCGTAGAGCCGTGGCACGAACGACCACACGTCCTGGGCGATGAACTTCACATAGCGGCGCTGACTTTGCCACACGTCCTGGATCAGCGGATCGGGATGGACGTCGACGGAGTACATGTCGGGCACGTTCGCCGCGTCGATCTTCCAGCGCAGCGCCTTGAACAGCAGCCGCAGATTGTAGTCCCGCAGGCTGTAGCCGACGAACAGCGTCGTCGAGCCGGTGAGAAAGAACTTCAGCGACAGCGGGATCGGGTCATACGGCTCCTTGTCGCTCATCCGCAGCACGAACTGGATGTAATCCTCGTCGGTGACGACAAGCGATTCACGATGAGCGATGTCGCCGTGAAGCTTGTAGAGAACCGGGGCCTGGGCAGTCGCGTTGCGAAAATCCGTGGTCGGCTCGGGCTCGGGCTTGTACACCGCGACGCGCGGCTGCTTGCCCGCGTCGCGCAGCGCCCGCTCGAACAGCTGGTCGTAGTTCGTCGTGATGACCAGCGGGAAGTCCAGCCGCGCGAGCGCGCGCAGCATCGGCGACGGCGCTCGTCCGGTGTCGACCGCGCTTGAGATCGCGTCCACCAGCCGCCCGCGGGAGCTGTCGATCTCATAGGCCAGCGCGACGCGCTGCAGGTTGCCGGGATCCTCGCCCGGGAAACGCTCGGCGAAGTCAGAGGCGGCCGCCAGCTCGCGGCTGAGCGCCTTGCCGACCGGCGGCCGCTGATCGGCCGGGTAGTGAAACGGCGACCCCTCCGGAGGAGGAGCATGCACGCCCGCCCCCAAGAACAGGATGCACTGCTGGCTTCGCACAGCCTCGCCGACGAGATCAAGGACGCGACTTACCTCCGAGACAGACCCCGCCATCGATTGAGCATAAGCCACGGCCGACGCTTGCCGAACGGCCGTGACGAATGTCACATGGAACCGTGGGCTGCTGGCGTTACGTTCTTCCTATGGAGAGACAACGAGCGACGAGCCGCGCACGAGTTGGCACATGCTGGGGGGCGGCGGTCGTGGCGGCGGCCGTCCTCGCGGCCGGACTCATGAGTGCCTCGGGACCTGCTGTCGCGCAGGACGCGCCGCGCGGGGGTGCCCTTGCGAGCTTTCGGGTCTTCCTCGCCCAATCAGACGGCACGGTCGTCTTCGACATCCGAGGCGCGCCGAAGGACCCGAAGGACGTCAAGGCCCCGTTCGCGTCGACGGGCACGATGCGCATTTCGCGCAAGCTCTGCGTGGGCACCTACCGCGTGGCGCTTGTCTTCACGACGGTCAAAGGACGCGACACGACGGTTCCGTACGTGCTGCGACTGCGTCGCGGACAACTCGATGGTGTCGCCAAGCGGTGCCCGTTGGCCGGCCTACCACGTCGCGGCCTCAAGTCGGTCGATGTACAGGTCACCATCGACCGCAACCGCTTGTTGCGCTTCGTCGGCCGCCCGTCCGCGCGGACGGGCGATACGTTTGGTCGGCTCAACGTCCCCGAGTTGACCTTCTACAGATCGAACACCCCGCCAGGCCTCGTCCGCGTGCGGGCCCGCGCGCAGTACCGGTCCGGGAGACCGCACACCGTCGAGGTCGAGGCTCCCTTTACTTCACGCTGAGCCATGCCACGCTGGCGCAGGAAGCGCGGCGAAGGACGGAGGGCCGTGGACCGACGACGAGAAGCTCGTAGTCTCCGGCTGGCACCAGCACGAGGAGAGGCATGAAACTGCGCGTCATCTACGCCCGCGAGGGCCTGACGTTCTCGATCGAGTTCTTCCCGCCGAAGAACGAGGAGGGCATCGAGAAGCTCTTGAGGGAGATCGAGGCCCTCAAGCGGCTCGAGCCCGACTTCTGCTCGGTGACCTATGGCGCCGGCGGCTCCACCCAGGAGACGACGCTCGGGATCGTGAAGCGCATCAAGCGCGAGTTCGGCATCGAGATCATGTGCCATCTCACGATCGTCGACCAGCCCAAGAGCAAGGTCCTGGCGGTGCTCGAGGACCTGTGGGCCAACGACATCCACAACCTCATCGCGCTGGCCGGCGATCCCCCGGGCGGGCCCGCCGCCGACTGGCAGCCCCACCTGCACGGCTTCAGCCGCTCCGAGCACCTCGTCGAGGCCGCCAGGAAGATGGAATACGACTACTTCTCGATCGCGGTCGCGGGCTTCCCCGAGGTCCATCCGCGCGCCAAGAACCGCGAGTCCGACCTCGCCTACCTCAAGCAGAAGGTCGACGCCGGCGCGGACGTCATCATCACCCAGCTCTTCTTCGACAACGAGGACTACTACCGCTACGTCGAGGACGTGCGGGCGCTCGGCGTGAAGGTGCCGATCGTCCCCGGCATGCTCCCGATCCTGTCCGCGGCCCAGTGCCGGCGCTTCACGAGCCTGTGCGGCTCGAAGATCCCGCCGCGCCTTGACGAGCTGCTGACGAAGGTCGAGGACGACGACGAGGCCGCCGTCCAGATGGGCATCGAGTACACGACCGAGCAGTGCCAGGCGCTGCTGGAGTTCGGCGTCCCGGGCTTTCACTTCTACGCGCTGAACAGGTCGCGGTCGATCATCGCGATCCACGAGAACCTCAACCTCGGCGCCCTGACTGCGGCGCCGGCGGCCTGAGCTGAGCCGCAGACGAGCGCGCCGGCCGGTCGCTCAGACGGGCGCCGGCGAGTTCAGGTGCGGGTACAGCGGGAAGCGCTCGGCCAGAGCGCGCGTGCGCTCGGACAGCTCGGCCTTCTCGGCATCCCCGAATCCGCCGGTGAGCGCCTCGCCGATGACGTGGCCGATCTCGCGGAACTCGTCGATGTCGAGGCCGCGGGTCGCCAGCGCCGACGTGCCGATTCGCAGGCCCGACGTGACCATCGGGGGGCGGGGGTCGTCGGGCACCGCGTTGCGGTTGACCGTGATGCCGATCTCGGCCAAGCGGTTCTCGGCGTCGGTGCCGGCAAGCTCGGAGTTGCGCAGGTCGGCGAGCACGAGATGGACGTCCGTGCCGCCGGTGAGGACGTTGACCCCGGCGTCGAGCAGCTCCTCGGCGATGACCTCGGCGCCCGTCCGCGTGCGCCGCTGGCGGTCCTTGAAGAGATCGGTCGCGGCGATCTTCAGCGACACCGCCTTGCCGGCGATGACGTGCATGAGCGGGCCGCCCTGCTGGCCGGGGAAGACGGCGGTGTTGACCTTCTTGGCCCACTCCTCCTTGCAAAGGATCATGCCGCCGCGCGAGCCGCCCAGCGTCTTGTGGACCGTCGTCGTCACGACGTCCGCATGGGGCACGGGGCTGGGGTGCTCGCCGGCGGCGACGAGGCCAGCGAAATGCGCCATGTCGACCATGAGGTAGGCGCCGACGGAGTCCGCGATCTCGCGAAAGCGCGTCCAGTCGAGCTGGCGCGGGTAGGCGGACCAGCCGCCGAGGATGAGCTTGGGCCGCGTCTCCTCGGCGATCTTCTGCAGCTCGTCCATGTCGACGCGCGAGTCCTTGTCGCTCACGCCGTAGGCGACGATGTCGTAGAGCTTGCCGGAGAAGTTGAGCTTCATCCCGTGCGTGAGGTGACCGCCGTGGTCCAGCCGCATCCCGAGGATGCGGTCGCCCGGCTCCAGCAGCGCCATCATCGCCGCGGCGTTGGCGGTCGCGCCGCCGTTGGGCTGGACGTTGACGTGCTCGGCGCCGAAGAGGTCCTTCGCGCGCTGGATCGCGAGCTCCTCGACGACGTCGACGTACTCGCAGCCGCCGTAGTAGCGCTTGCCAGGAAGGCCCTCGGCGTACTTGTTCGTGAGCGTCGAGCCCTGGCAGTCCATGACGGCCTGGGGAACGAAGTTCTCCGAGGCGATCATCTCGAGGGTGGTCTCCTGACGGCGAGCTTCGTCCCGCAACAGCTGCGCGATCTCGGGATCGACCTCGCTGACGGGCTTGGTGAAGTGGTCTGGTCCCAGATCGGTCATGGACCTGACGGTAGCAATGGCCGCGGCACCGGCGGTCATCGCCCTCTCCGATCGGCCGTACGGGTGCGAGCGCCCGTGCGGGCACACAGCAGCGTTCAGCCGGTGCGGACGAGCAGCCCGCGGCCGGTGAAGCCGACCGAGCGGCCGAGGGCGAGCAGGAACTGCTTGCGCAGGAACGGCACGCCGTCGATGGCGGCCAGCGTCTGCGCCTGGGTCCAGGCGTTGTCGCGCGCGTGCCCGACGCTCCAGTTGACGAGCACGTCGTCCTGCCGGCCGAACGCCTTGTCGGCGGCGGCGACGATGCCGGTCGTGAAGCGCTCCTTGATCTCGTCCTGGACGCGTTCGAGGATCCCGTCGACGACGACGTAGTCGCGGTGCTGGGGACTGGCGCGGTCCAGGTCGAACCCGAACTGCCTGCTCGTCGCGACCAGCGCCAGCGCCAGGTCGTGGTTGATGTGCGCGTTCATGCCGGCGATCGCGAACTGCAGCGGCGCGATGCCCTTGCCGTGGCGCGTCTCGAACAGCGGCGCCCACGCCCTCGGGATCGTCCGCCCGGCGAGGGAGTCCGCCACGGCGGCGAAGTAGAGGTCGGCGAAGACGACGTCGAGCCGCGAGATGAAGCCCGGATCCTCGAAGGTGTCGGCGCCGGTCTCGACGACGACGGCGCGCGTCACCGCGAGGTAGAGCTCGTTGAAACGCGCGACGCCGTCGGACGGCTGCAGCGGCGCCGCGATCGCCTCCGGCACGCGCGCCGGGTCACCGTCGACCGTCAGATCACGGCCGGGCATCCGGGCAAAACCTCGCCGAACTTCCGGCCACGTCCACTAGCGTCACGGCTGTGGGACTGCTGTCCGACCTCGTCATACGGCCCGCGGCGCGCCTCGGCGCGGCCGCGCAGAACGCGCTCGAGGTGGCGCGCTTCGGGGGCCTGGAGACCGGCGAGCAGCCCGCGCCATACGAGGTCGCGGCCGAGGCGCGCGTCTACCGGCTGCGCCGCTACTTCCCGCCCGCGGACGGCGCGCGCGACGCCGGCCCGGCCGTCGTGCTCGTGCCGCCGATGATGCTCGCCGCCGACGTCTACGACGTCACGCCGTCGTCGAGCGCGGTCAGCGTGCTGCACGAGCACGGCGCCGATCCCTGGGTCGTCGACTTCGGCGCTCCCGAGCACGAGGAGGGCGGCCTGGAGCGCACGCTCACCGATCATGTCGTCGCCGTGAGCGACGCCGTCGATCGCGTACGCGCGATCACCGGCCGCGACGTGCACCTCGGCGGCTACTCGCAGGGCGGGATGTTCTGCTACCAGACCGCCGCCTACCGCCGCAGCGAGGGGCTGGCGAGCCTCGTCACGTTCGGCTCGCCGGTCGACACGCTCGGCGCGCTGCCGTTCGGGATCCCCGAGGAGATCGCCGTCCGCGGCGCCGGCTTCCTCGCCGACCACGTGCTCGCGCACACCACGCTGCCGGCCTGGGCGAGCCGCATCGGCTTTCGCCTGCTGGACCCGGTCAAGACGCTGCGCCAGCAGATCGACTTCCTCCTGGCGCTGCACGACCGTGACGCGCTGTTGCCGCGCGAGCGCCAGCGTCAGTTCCTCGAGGCCCGCGGCTGGGTCGCGTTGCCGGGGCCCGCGCTCGCGGACTTCGTCCACCAGTTCGTCGCCCACAACCGCATGCTGTCGGGCGGCTTCGTCATCGAGGGGCGGCTCGTGACGCTCGCCGACATGACGCTGCCGGTCCTGACGGTCGTCGGGGAGGTCGACCAGATCGCGCCGCCGCGCGCCGTGCGCGCCGTGCGCCGCGCCGCGCCGCGGGCGGACGTCTACGAGCTGACGCTGCCCGCGGGGCACTTCGGGCTCGTCGTGGGATCGACGGCGTCGCGCCGGACGTGGCCGGTCGTCGCCGACTGGGCGCACTGGTGCGAGCGGCAGGGCGATCTGCCCGAGCCGGTCTCACTCGTCGAGGAGGACGAGCCCGACCCGGCGCCGCCGGTCGCGACGCGTGTCGGCGTCGGCCTCGAGCTCGCCGCGGGCGCCGGCCTCGGCGTCGCGCGCTCCGTCCTCGGGACGGCCACGCGGGCGGCCGGCATGGCGCGCCTGCTCACGGAGGAGGCGGTGCGCCAGCTGCCGCGCCTGACGCGCCTGCAGCGCGTGCAGCCGAGCACGCGCATCTCGCTCGGCCTGCTGCTCGACGAGCAGGCCGGCAGCGTGCCCGACGCCGTCTCCTTTCTCTTCGGCGATCGCGCCCACACGCAGGCCGCGGTCAAGGGCCGGATCGACAACGTCGTCCGCGGTCTGCTGTCGCTCGGCGTGCGCCAGGGCGAGCACGTCGGCGTGCTCATGCGCACGCGGCCGAGCGCGCTGACGCTCGTCGCGGCGCTCAACCGCGTCGGCGCGGTCGCGGTGCTCGTGCGCCCCGACGGCGCGGTCCGGCGCGAGATCGAGCTCGGGCAGTGCTCCCGGGTCGTCGCCGATCCCGAGCTCGCGGGGCGGGCCCGCGACGCCGGAGCGACGAGCGTCCTCGTCCTCGGTGGCGGCGGCGGGCCGCGCGAGCTCGGCGGCGGGCTCGTCGACATGGAGCGCATCGACCCCGGCGAGGTGCTCGTCCCCGCGTGGTATCGCCCGAACCCGGGCCGGGCCGGCGAGCTGGCGTTCGTGCTCTTCACCGGCGAGGGCGACCGAACACGGGTCGCCCGGATCTCCAACGGGCGCTGGGCGCTGTCGGCGTTCGGCACGTCGTCGTCGGCGGCGCTGTCGGCGGCGGACACGGTCTACGCCGTCACGCCGCTCTACCACCCGTCGGGACTGCTCATGAGCGTTGGGGGCGCCGTCGCGGGCGGTGCCCGTCTCGCGCTTGCGGAGGGCTTCGCTCCCGACGCGTTCTGGGACGAGGTGCGCCGCTACGGCGTGACGGTCGCCTCCTACACGGGGACGATGCTGCGCGAGCTCGTCGAGCGCCCGCCGGACCGCAGCGAGCGTCACCATCCCGTCCGCCTGTTCATCGGCTCCGGGATGCCACGCGGCCTGTGGCGGCGCGTCGAGGAGCGATTCGCGCCCGCGCGCGTGCTCGAGTTCTATACATCCGCCGAAGGCGGGGCGGTGCTCGTCAACCTCTCCGGCGTCAAGCCCGGCGCCAACGGACGCTCGCTGCCGGGCAGCGCCGAGGTGCGCGTCGCGGCCTACGACGTCGAGGAGGGGCGGCTGCGCGAGGGTCCCGACGGCTTCGCGCTGGAGTCCCCTCGCGGCGAGATCGGGATGCTGCTCGCGCGCGAGCGCCGCGGCATCGTGTCGACCGCCGACAGCCGGCTGCGCGGCGTCTTCGAGCGCGGCGACGCGTGGCTGTCGACCGGCGATCTCTTCCGTGCGGACGTCGACGGCGACCTCTGGCTCGTCGACGACGTCCGCTCGCTCATCCGCACGGCCCGCGGACCGGTTGCCTCGCTGCCGATCAGCGAGGCGCTCGGAGACCTCGACGCCGTGGACCTCGCCGTCGCCTACGGCGTGCGGCCGGCGCGGGCGACCCACGAGCTCGCGGTCGCGGCGGTGACGCAGCGTTCGCGCCTGGTGCTCACGGCCGATGAGGTCGAGCGCGCGCTCGCCGCGCTCGCGCCGGCCGAGCGCCCGGACGTCGTCCACGTCGTGCGCGACATCCCGCTGACGACGTGGTACCGGCCGCTGGCGGCTGCACTGCGGGCACGCGGCCTGCCACGAGCGGGCCGCCGCGCCTGGGTGCGCGAGGGTGGCGGCTACGTCCGGCTCACCCCGCAGGCGCGGGCGCGGCTGGCGGCGTGAGGAGGGAACGGTGGAGGCGAGCGTATGTGTCATTTCACGAACGCTCAGCGATCGCGGAATGACACGGTTGGCTTCCGTCATCTATTAGGCTCCAGTGTCCGGCGGATCGCCCACTCGATCGGAGCGCCTCGGCGCTCAGCCGGGCCACGCGCAGGCCCAACGGCCTGCGGCCAGTCCCGGTGGTCGGGAGTGTCGAAAACGCCCCAGGTCGACACACAACCTGGGGACATGCAGTGCAGCGGTGATCCATGACCGGGCGGTACCGGGCGAGCCTCAGGCTCGCCCGACCGCGTTCCACAGAGCTTCCGGCGTCGCTCTCCTCCGGCGGTAGGCCCCGTGCCGCCGGACGAAAGCCTTACGGCGCCGTGACGCCGTGCTCCTTGAGGTAATCGAGGTAGAACGGCCGCAGCAGTTCCGCGACCTCGCCGCGGCCCGACTCGGTGACGTCGTCGATGTGGGCGCGCAGCGTGAACACGTCGGCCGCAGCCTCGTCGATCTCGCCGGCCGCGGCCTGGGCGACCGGCAGCGCCTCCATGAGCCGGATGAAGAACGGCACGTCGAGGTGGCGCAGCGCGTGGCGCACCGCGAGGTCGTGCAGCTCCTGCGAGGAGAGGCGCTCGAGCGGCTCGTCGTCGGACACGGCGGGGACACTACGACCTCGGGCTGCTCGGCGCCGGCTGCGGCGCCTGCGGGCGATCGGCCTCGATCCGCTCCGCGAGGAGGGCCAGGTCGCCTACGGGACGGCGTCGAGGACCCCCACCCGGTGCCCTCGAGCTACGACTTCGCGGCCGCCGGGCTCTAGATCACGACGTTCCACGGCACGACGCGATGCCCCGTGACGAGCCCGCCGGCGACGTAGGGATCGCCGGTGACGAACTCCTCGATCTGCTCCGGGTCGTCGACGAGGAAGACGAACAGCGCGCCGTGCGGCGGGTCGCCGATCGCGCCGGCCATGACGATCCGCCCCTCGTCCTTCCACGTCTGGGCCCAGGCCAGATGATCCTTCCGGTACGGCGCGCGGCGCTCGACCACGTCCTCGACGTAGTCGTAGAAGAGGACCTGGTGCACGAGCGGGTCGCTCATCGCTCAAGACCGCGCTTGCATGCCGAGCCGGCGTCGGGCGAGCAATGACGCGCCGTCATGCCTGTGGCGGTGCGACCCAGCCACCAAAGGCGCGCTCGAGCTCCAGCGCGACGGCGACGGCGACGTGATCGCGATCGGGCCCGGCCGCGGCCTGCACGCCGAGCGGCAGGCCCCGTGCGTTGAGTCCCAGTGGGATCTGCGCGACCGGCAGCCCAGCGAGGTTGAAGACCGCGGTCGTCGTCAGCAGCCAGGGCTTGCCGACGGTGCGGCCGTGGCGCGGTGCGACGCGCGGGTGGGTCGGGTGCAGCAGGACGCCGTCGCCGATCGCGGCGGTCAGCTCGTCCGCGAAGGCGCGGCAGGCCGCGGCGGCCTTGCGCAGCTGCCCCTGCGGCAGCTTGCCGGTCATCCACTCGCTCATGAGCAGCAGCCGCAGGGCGCGCGTATGCGGGCCCTTGCGCCGCAGCGTCGAGCGCAGCGTGATCGCGGGCGAGCCCTCGGCGACGATGAGGTCGGCGACGCTCACGCCCGCCTCGAGCTTCAGCACCGCGAGGTAGAGCTCGAGCGCCCGCCGCATCGAGCGCAGCGAGACGGTCTCCACGCTCGCGCCCGCGCGCTCGAGCGCCTCCGCGGCGCGCAGCCGGGCCGCGCGCAGCTCGCGGCTGACCTGCACGAACGAGGACTCCTCGCTCAGGAGGATCCGCGTGTCGGCGATCGAGACCGTCGCGGGATCCCCGATCTGGGCGCTGCGCGTGTACGGGTCGATGCCGTCGGGTCCGGCGATGATCCGAAGGACCGGAATGAGGTCCTCGGCGCGGCGGGTGATCGGGCCGATCGTGAGCATCATCGCGGCCGTCTCGGTCTCTGTGGTCGGGAACTGGCCGGTGCTCGGCACGAGACCGGGGGACGGTTTGAGGCCGAAGACGCCGTTGAAGAACGCGGGGATGCGGATCGAGCCGCCGATGTCGGCGCCGAGCCCGATCGGGGAGCCGCCGGAGCCCACCGCCGCGCCCTCGCCGCCCTACGAGCCGCCGGCGGTCCGGTCCGGATCGTAGGCGTTGTTCGTGCGCCCGTACGTGCGGTTCTCGGTCTCGATCCAGAGGCACAGCTCGGGCGTGTTCGTCACGCCCAGGGGAATCGCGCCTGCGTCGAGCAGGCGCTGGACCGTCGGCGCATTCTCGGTGCTGCGCCAGTCGCGGCGTGAGACGAGCCCGGCGCAATTGGGCATCCCGAGCATCGCGATCGATTCCTTGATCGTGCACGGCACGCCGTGCAGCGGCGGTAGCGACTCGGGGTCGCTTGCCTCGGCGACGAGCGCGTCCGCGGTGTCGGCCTCCTCGCGCGCCCGTTCGTAGCGGTTGACGACGATCGCGTTGATCCGCGCGTGGGTGCGCTCGAGCTGCTCGATGTGCGCCTCGACGACCGAGCGCGAGCTCGTCTCGCCGGTGCGGATCGCGCGGGCCAGGTCGAGGGCCGAGCGTTCGGTCGGAGATCGAGTTGGCGCGATGACGGTCATGCACGACGAATCTACCGCGTACGGCGCGGCTGGCGCGCGCACTGGATGCGGCAGAATCCGGTGCGACGCGGCGTCGGGTGTATGTACACGCGACGAGCGTTCGTGTGTACCCTGGTGTTCACATGCGAGGTGAGGAGTCTCCCAGCGCGGCGCGGTTCGGCGTGACGCGTCCAGGGATGATCCCGGGGACTGAAACGCTCCGGCGCTTGGCTGATCTCGCCGTGCGTTTCGCGGCCAATGTCCAGCCCGGCCAGGTCGTCGCGATCAGCACCGAGCCGGGCAAGCTCGAGCTCACGCGGGCGGTCGCCGATTCCGCCTATCGGGCCGGCGCGAAGTTCGTCGACGTCATGCCGTTCGACCCGTATGTCAAGCGCTCGCGGATCCTCCACGCCTCCGAGGAGACGCTCGACTACGTCCCCCCGTGGTACGCCGAGCGGATCCTCGCGCTCGGCGAGCTTCACGCCGCCCGCATCGCGCTCACCGGCCAGTCCGCACCCGGGCTCATGAACGATCTGAACCCGCAGCGCGCCGGCCGCGACCAGCTTCCGTTCCTGCCCGAGTCCGGCGAGGTCATCAACGCTCGCACGACGAACTGGACCGCCGTCCCCTGTCCGACTCCCCAGTGGGCTGAGCTCCTGTTTCCCGATCTGGAGCCCGATGCCGCGCTGTGGCGCCTCTGGGAGCAGGTCATCCACATGTGCCGCCTCGACGAGGACGATCCGGAGACCGCCTGGCGCGAGCGCCAGGATGTGCTCGTCGCGGTCAGCGAACGGTTGACCGCGCGGCGCTTCGACATGCTGCACTTCGAGGGGCCGGGCGCCGACCTGCGCGTCGGCCTGCTGCCGACGTCGCGCTGGCTTGCGGCGCGCTTCGAGACGGTGGACGGGATCGTCCACATGCCGAACCTGCCCTCCGAGGAGGTCTTCACGGCACCAGACCCGGCGCGCGTCGAGGGTGTCGTGCGGTCGACCAAGCCACTCGTCGTCGGCGACGCGATCATCCGCGGGCTGCGCGTGCGCTTCGAGGGCGGTCGCGCGGTGTCGATCGAGGCCGACGAGGGTGGTGAGCTGCTGACGCGGTACGCCCAGCGCGACGACGGCGCCTCCCGGCTGGGAGAGGTCGCGCTCGTGGATGCCGCGGGCCGCATCGGCCCGCTCGACACCGTCTTCTACGACACGCTCATCGACGAGAACGCGGCCTCGCACGTGGCGCTCGGCTCGGCCTACGTGTTCACGGCCGGCGAGGAGGATTGCGAGCGCATCAACCGCTCCCAGATCCACATCGACTTCATGATCGGCTCACCCGAGGTCGACGTCGTCGGCCTGACGTCCGACGGCGAGCGCGTGCCGGTGCTCTGCGGGGGCGTCTGGCGCATCTGAGGCTCCCGCGGGTGCGGCCGATACCCTGCCTGCACTGGAGAGGTGCCGGAGCGGCTGAACGGGCACGACTGGAAATCGTGTGTGGGCCTCAACGTCCACCGAGGGTTCGAATCCCTCCCTCTCCGCTTGACCGGCGCTCACTTGCCGTGCGCCTCTGTCAGCACGAGGTTTTCGCCAGAGTGATCGGACAGAGGGAGCCTGGGCTACGTGCGAACACGCCGCACGAGCGTCGAAGGCCACCCTGAGCTCTCCGTGCTGAACCGCCGCGGTGATAGGCCGGTGACCCGCTACGCGTCTTCAGCAAGCACGAGTTCGCACGCTGCATCTGGCGCGGCCAACACGTGCAAGACGCGCGCAGCCACCGAAGCACGCGTCCCTCATGGGACAGGTAGACCCAGTAGCGCTCCGTCGTCACGACATCCGCAGGAGCTCACGGTCGGATGCCCTCCTCGCCCAGCGCACCGCTGTCATGCCGAGCACTCTGCTCAATCGCTTTCGTGCTACGCCCCACCACCCGGTACGAGCGGGTCAGGCTGTCACGGGCGCGCAGGGTGTCAGGGTGCTCGGAGCCGAGGATCGCCTCGCTGTCGGCCGGAACCTGTCAAGTCGGATGAGACGGTCTGGTTGGGTATTTAGTGAGCAGGCTCGTCGTTGTCGGGTTTGTTGATCCACGCGGCGGTGGGCAGCTTGGGTGGTCGTGGTGGGTGGCGCAC
>Ga0136617_10001017_pt1 | contig 24547 bp, 26 predicted proteins | sample AntDrymUQ3222106_2_FD_129672 | JGI IMG/M metagenome (GOLD analysis project Ga0136617, IMG submission 129672) | Polar desert sand microbial communities from Dry Valleys, Antarctica - metaG UQ322 (21.06) | ecosystem: Environmental > Terrestrial > Soil > Desert | place: Antarctica: Dry Valley...
GGTGCCCTGGCGGTTGATCTCGGCGATCGTCTCGTAGATGCGCTCGACGAGGATCGGCGCGATCCCCATCGACGGCTCGTCGAGCAGCAGCAGCGTCGGCTTGGCCATCAGCGCACGGCCGATCGCGAGCATCTGCTGTTCGCCGCCGGACATCGTTCCCGCCTTCTGCTTCTCGCGCTCCAGCAGCCGCGGGAAGAGGTCGAAGACGCGCTCCATGTCCGCGCCGATCTCCTTGTCGCGGCGCAGGTAGGCGCCCATGTCGAGGTTCTCGCGCACGGTCATGCGGGCAAAGCAGCGCCGCCCCTCCGGCGCCTGCGACACGCCGAGCTTGACGATCTCCGCGGGCGGGGTGCGCGTGATGTTCTCGCCCAGGAAGCGGATGTCGCCCGTGCGCGGCGGCGTCAGCCCCGAGATCGATCGCAGCGTCGTCGACTTGCCGGCCCCGTTTGAGCCGATCAGCGTGACGCACTCGCCTTCCTCGACGGTCACCGAGATGCCCTTGAGCGCCTCGATGTTGCCGTAGAACGTGTGGATGTCGTCGACTTCGAGCATGGCCATCAGCCCTCACCGCTTTCCTGGCGCTGGCGCTCGGCTTCCTGCTTGCCGAGGTAGGCCTCGACGACGACCGGGTCGTTGCGCACCGACTGCGCGTCGCCCTCGGAGATCTTCTCGCCATGATCGAGCACGGTGACGTACTCCGAGACCCCCATCACGACCTTCATGTCGTGCTCGATGAGCAGGATCGACAGGCCCATCTCGTCGCGCAGGCGCTCCATGAAGCGCGTCAGGTCGGCCGACTCCTGCGGGTTCATCCCGGCGGTCGGCTCGTCGAGCAGCAGCAGCTTGGGCTCGGAGGCCAGCGCGCGGGCGATCTCCACGCGGCGCTGGTCGCCGTAGGCGAGGTTCGTCGCGAGCTGGTCGTGCAGCGCCACACGCAGCCCGACGTAGGACAGCATCTCGACCGCCTTCGCGCGGACCGTGCGCTCCTCGCGGCCCACCCGCGGAGGCCGCAGGATCGAGCCGATCAGGCCGGCGCTCATCCGCGCGTGCTGTCCCACCATCACGTTCTCGACGGCGGACATCGTGCCGAACAGGCGGATGTTCTGAAACGTGCGCGCCAGACCGAGGGACATGATCCGGTCCGGCCGCCCCCCGGTGATGTTCGCGCCGCCGAAGCTGACCCGCCCGAGCGTCGGCTTGTACAGGCCCGTGAGGATGTTGAAGAACGTCGTCTTGCCGGCGCCGTTGGGACCGATCAGCGAGACGATCGCCTTGTTGGGGATCGAGAACGAGACGTCGTTGACGGCGGTCAGGCCACCGAACTGCTTCGTGATGCCGCTCGCCTCGAGCAGGCTGCCGCCGGCGTGGCTCATGGCACCTTGGCCTCGTAGCTGTCGTCGTCGACGGCGAGATCCTCCACCCCGGCCGTCAGCTCGATCTGCCGTCGTCGCTCGGGCAGCAGCCCCTCGGGACGCAGCACCATCATGATCACGAGCAGGAAGCCGAAGATCCCGAACGACAGCTCGGTGAGATCGAAGTCCAGGCCGATCTTCGCGGGCACGTCGTTGAGCACGTCGGGGATCAGGCGGTTGTTGATGAACGACAACGCAACGGCTCCGATGACCACGCCCCAGATCGAGCCCAGGCCGCCGAGGATGATCATCGCGAGGATGAAGATCGAGAACGAGAACTGAAACTGGTCGGCGTTGACGGTGTTGAGGTAGGAGCCCAGAAACGCCCCCGACACTCCGCCGAACGCGGCTCCCGTGCCGTAGGCGAGGAGCTTCGTCTTGACCAGCGGCACGCCCATGCTGACGGCCGCGACCTCGTCTTCGCGCAGCGCGATCCACGCGCGGCCCAGGCGCGAGTCGACCAGGCGGAAGTTCACGAACAGCGCGATCAGCACGAGCGCGAAGGCGACCCAGTACCAGGGTCTGAGCTGCAGCGAGTTGAACGCCTCCAGGAAGGGCAGGTCGATCTTGTCGACCGGCGTGATCCCCTGGCGGCCGGCGGTGAGCTGCGTGCCGAAGCCCTTGATCTCGTCGCCGTTGATCGCGATGCGGCCGACGATCTCGCCGAACGCGAGCGTCACGATCGCGATGTAGTCGCCGCGCAGGCGCAGCGTGGGCAACCCGATCACCATCCCCGCGATCGTCGTGGCGATGATCGCCAGGACGACGATGAGGAGGAAGTTCATATGGATGCCGGGCAGCTCCGCAGCCGGCCCGCTGACAAGGATGTGCACGCCTTCGCCGCCGTCGGCGGTGATGTGAAACAGCGACCCGAAGTACCCCATCGTGTAGGCGCCGATGGCGAAGAACGCGACGTATCCGAGGTCCAGCAGGCCGGCGAAGCCGACGATGATGTTCAGCCCGAGCGCCATGACGACGTAGGCCAGCGCGATCGTCGCGTCGTCGATGAAGCCGCCCTCGCCATCGATGAACAGCGGCAGCAGCGCGCCGGCGAGGATCGCCGCGATGGCCAGCCCGATGCGGACCTCGCGCGGCAGCCCGAAGCTCCCGTTCTGCGACGGGTCGGTGGCCTTCGCGCCGGGGGCCGCGGTGGCGGTGCTCATGTCAGCCGGCCTCCCGTGTCTGCTCGCCGAGCAGCCCGGATGGCTTGAAGACCATGATCAGGACCAGATAGGCGAAGACGATCGCGGGCGTCCATTCGCTGCCGATGCGGTTGTCGGAGATCTGCTGGATGAAGCCGATGATGAGTCCGCCGAGCACCGCCCCGCGGATGTTGCCGATGCCGCCCATGACCGCGGCCGTGAAGGCGATCAGGCCGGCCGTGAAGCCCTGGAAGTACCAGATCGTCGTCTGGTAGAGCGCGTAGATGAGGCCCGCGGCGCCGGCCAGCATCCCGCCGATCAGGAACGTGGCGGAGATCGTCGTGTCGACGTTGATGCCCATCAGCCGCGCCGCGTCGGGGTCCTGAGCCGTCGCGCGCATCGCCTTGCCGAGCCGGCTGCGGGCGATGAACGTCGTCATCATCAGCACCAGCGGGATCGTGACCGCGACGGCGAGCATGTCGCCGTTGGTGACGCTCACGCCCAGCACGTTGACGAGCTCCTTCTGGGAGTTGATGAGGTCCTCGATGCCCTGTTGCGAGCCGCCGCGCCACAGCAGCCCGACGTTCTGCAGAATGAAGGAGAAGCCGACCGCCGTGATCAGCGGCGCGAGCTTGGGGGCATCGCGCAGCGGGCGGTAGGCGACCCGCTCGATCATGACGTTCAGCACCCCGAGCGCGATCATCGACACGAGCAGCGTCAGCAGCAGCCCGACGACGAGGCCGGGCACCCCGGTCGTGGCCGTCAGCCCGACCGTGCCGAACAGGCCGGCGGCGACGAACGAGCCCAGCATGAAGACCTCGCCGTGGGCGAAGTTGATCAGCTCGACGATGCCGTAGACGAGCGTGTACCCGATCGCCACGAGCGCCCAGATCGCGCCGTTGGACAGCCCGTCGACGAGGTTGTTGCCCAGCCGCGACAGGTCGCCTTCGCTGCGCAGGTCATGGATGCCGAAGGCCAGCGGCATGATCAGCAGGACGACGATCAGGCCGTACTGCGACAGAAAAGAGCGCACCGCGCGCGCTGCAGGCGGCTTTGCTGCGGGAATGCTTGCGGCTGCCATGCCATGAACCTCGCTGCTGAATCGCGGTGAGCGGCTGCGCGGGGGTGGGGGCGAGCCCCCGCCCCCGCGCGGCACGGGTCATCCCTACGTGGCGGCCTTCACCGACTTCAGGAAGACCTGCTGGCCCTTCTCGACCTTGTAGACGCCGTAGTCCGTCAGCGTCGTGTCGCCGTTCTCGTCGATCGAGTACGTACCCAGCGGGCTGTCGCGATCCTCGGTGGCGAACAGCGCCTTGACGATGTCCTCGCGCTTGCCGGTCTGCGAGCGCTCGATCGCGTCGAGCACCAGCGACATCGCCTCGTACCCATAGATCGAGTACGGGTTGGGGTTCTTCTCGCCGTACTCCTTCTCGTAGTCGGCGAAGAACTTCGCGCCGGCCTCGCCGTAGCTGTCCGGAGACAGCGTGGCGACGGTCAGCTTGACCTTCTTGGCCACGGAGGCCGGGATGCCGCCCTCCTTCGGATCGAAGAAGCCGGTCTCCGCGACGCCGTCGGGGCCGTAGAGCTTCGCGGACGGCAGCGCCGCCGAGAAGTCCTTGTAGATCTGGACGCCGTTGTTCGACGTGATGCCTGAGTACACGAAGCAGTCAGCGCCCTGCGACTTGGCCCGCGATGCCAGCGAGCGGTAGTTCGGCGCCTTCGGGTCGATGCCCTCGTTGAAGATGATGTTCAACTGCTGTTTCTTCGCAGCGAGCTCGATGTTCTTCGCCAGGCCGGCGCCGTAGACCTCCTTGTCGTTGGTCATCGCGACCTTCTGGCAGCCGTCCTCCTTCATGATCGTCGCCAGCGCCGCGCCCTGGATCGTGTCCTTGGGCACGATCCGCACGTAGTTGCGGAAGCCGCTGGGGTAGTACTTCTGCGGCGTTCCGGGGTCGGCACCGGGCTCGTCGGAGGTCAGGCCTACCGCCGTGTTGGCGGGCGAGACCTGCGGCACCTTGGCGTCGCTCAGGATCGGGATCGAGATCGCGCTCGCACCCGAGTTGAACTCGCCGATGAGGGCGACGGTGCTGTCGTCCTGTGCAGCGGCACGAGCGTTCGCGGAGACGTTCTCCGCCGTCCACGTGCCGGCCTGCGCGCTCGAGTCGTCCTTGGAGATGTACTTGATGTTGAAGTTGCCGGCCTTGTTGTTGGCCTGCTTCAGCGCAAGCTTGATGCCGTTGACGAGGTCGGTCGTCTGCGGCCGCTGCGCGCCCTGCAGCGGCAGGCTCGAGCGGACGGTGAGGGTGCCCGAAGCGGTGCCGCCCGTGGTCGTCGTGCCCTCCGCGCTGCTGCCGCCGCCGCTTGGCTCGTCATCGTCGCCGCAGGCTGCGACTCCGAGCGCCAGTGCCGGCACCAGCAACCCCAGAGCGGTTGCTCGATTGAAACGCAAGATGAATTCCCTCCTTGGTGGGACTGAACACGGAAGCGCGCCGATCGTACACCGGTTCACCAGCTTCTTGTGCGGGTTGACGCTTGGCGTGCAAACGCGCCAACGCGCGATCGCCACGCGGGCCAGGTCGGCCGGCCCGCCCGTCAGTCGCGGACGTGGAGCACCTTGTCGAGCACGAACTGCGAGCGCCGCACGCGGTTGCCGGCATACGTCGACAGGCTGGTGTCGCCAAACCGGTCTATCGAGTAGCGCCCGAGGACCGAGTCGCGGTTGCGGATCGTGAGGAACGCGTCGGTGACCGCCTGACGGTTGTTGCCCCTGGTTCCGGCAGATCGGATCGCGTGCAGCACGGCGCTCGCCGCCTCGTAGGCCTGCAGGGCCTCGGGCGCCGGCTGGCGCCCGAGCGTCATGCGGAAGCGGTCGCGGAAGGCGCGCGCGCTGGGCGGCAGCAGGCGCGCGGGCAGCGCCGACGTCGTCACGCGCATCCTTCGCTGCACCGCGGCCGGCAGCCCGTCGAGAAACGCCTGGTCGGCGACCGCGGCCGGGCCGAACAGCAGCATCGACGGATCCGCCGCCGCGACGGCCGTGAAGATGCGCGCGGCGCCGGTGTCCGTCGTGCCGGCGAAGACGAACGCGTCGGCGCCGGTCTCGGCGACCTTCCGCGCGGCGCGCGTCAGGTCGCCCCTGCTCGCGTCGATCCTCCCGCGGTCGAAGACCGCCAAACCCTGACGCTCGGCGGCCTTCTCGACCGCGTCGGCGATCCCGCCGCCGTAGATCTCGCGGTCGGCGAGCAGCGCGATCCTGTGCACGCCCGCGGCCTTCATGTAGCCGACCAGCGCCGACGCCTGGACGTGATCGGCCGGGACCACGCGGGCGAAGGTGCGCTCGCCCGAGGGATAGAAGCGATCGGGCTCGCCCTGGCGGCGGCTGACCCGCGTGAGCCCGTCGTACGTGCTGGACGGGCTGACCTGGAGGATGTGGCCCTCGTTGGTGAGCGGCAGCGACAGCGCCGTCGCAGCCGAGTCGCGCTCGCCGATGTAGGCGATCGCGTTGAGGTCGCGGATCGCCTTGCGGGCGTTGTCGAGCACCCTCTCGGCGGTCCAGGTGCGGGTCTCGGGGGTCGCGGAGTCAAGCGGCACGTAGGTGACCGCAAACGGCCCGATCTTGCCGCCCGCATCCTGCAGCGCGAGCTTGATCGCGTCGACCATGTCACGGGCGCGAGCGCGGTCGGGGCCCTGCAGCGGAAGGCTGGAGTAGATCGTCAGCGTGTCGCTGCCGTCCTGGACGGCGGTGTTCTTCTCGCTGCCGCAGGCGGTCAGCCCCGTGGCGAGCGCGATCGCCCCGAGCACGCAGACGACGGCCGCACGGAACCCGCCGGGCACCGGGATGGCTATTCCCGGTTGGGCAGGTACGGGGCGAGGATCTTCGCCGTCGCGGCGAGCATGATGATCACCGACGTGATCATGAACGCGTCGATCGACTTCCAACCGACCGCCCAGAGGACGATCCATATGGCCAGGCCGAAGGTTGTGGCGAGGACGAGTCCCATGCGGCGCCAGACTAACCGATGAGCCCGGCGGCGAGGTCCGCAACGAGCTCGCCCGCGACCGCGGCCGGATCGGCGGCCTCCGACACGGCGCGGATCAGGCGGCTGGCGACGATGACGCCGTCGGCGCCGGCGGCGGCCGCCGCGGCGGCCTGGGCCGGAGTCGAGATCCCGAAGCCGAGCGCGACCGGCACCTCGGTGCGCTCCTTGACGCGAGCCAGCAGGCCACCGACGTGGTCGCCCAGCGCCGGCCGCTCGCCGGTCGTCCCGACGACGGACACGACGTAGATGAAGCCGCGCGCCTGCGCGGCGATCGCCGTCAGGCGATCGTCGGGCGTCGTCGGCGCGACGAGCGCGACGAGCGCCACCGCGGCCGCGTCGCAGGCGGCCCGCAGCTCGCCGGCCTCGTGCAGCGGCAGGTCGGGCACGATCAGGCCGCTGATGCCGGCATCGCCGAGGCGGCGCGCGAACGCCGCGGCGCCGCGCGCGAGCACGAGGTTGACGTAGCACATGAGCACCACCGGAACGCGCCGCGCAAGCGCCGCGCCGACCTCGAGCACGCCCTCCAGCGTCGCGCCCGCCTGCAGCGCGGCGGTGCCCGCGGCGTGGATCACCGGGCCGTCGGCCAGCGGGTCGGAGTACGGCACGCCGAGCTCGACGAGATCGGCGCCGTTGGCGGCGTAGGCCTCGCCGATCGCCAGCGAGGTGGCGAGGTCCGGGTAGCCGCCCATGACGTAGGGCATCAGCGCGGCACGGCCGCGGCGCAACGCGAACGCCGTCGCGATCCGGTCCTCACCGCTCTGCGGCACGGCGGGAACGCGGTCGCGCGCGGGCTTGGAGGTCATCCGCACGCTCCGCGCGCGCGGCCGGCGGCGACGTTCGGACGGTCGCTAGCCATCGTGGGCGATGACCTCGGCGAGGTCCTTGTCGCCGCGGCCCGACAGGCAGACGAGGTCGAGCGTCGAGTCCTCGCCGTCCTCGTGCAGCGCGTAGTACAGCGCATGCGAGGTCTCCAGCGCCGGGATGATCCCCTCCAGCCGGGTGACCTTCTTGAAGGCCTTGACCGCGTCGTCGTCCTCGACGGCGACGTAGCGCGCGCGGCCCGAGTCGCGCAGGTAGGCGTGCTCGGGCCCGGAGCCCGGATAGTCCAGGCCCGCGGAGATCGAGTGCGCCTCGGTGACCTGGCCGTCGTCGTCCTGCATGACGGCCGACAGCGACCCGTGCAGCACGCCGCTGCGCCCGCCGGCGGTCAGCGGCGCGCCGTGGCGGCCGCTGTCCATCCCCTCACCCGCGGCCTCGACGCCGATCAGCACGACACCGACATCCGCCACGAACGGCGTGAAGATGCCGATCGAGTTCGAGCCGCCGCCGACGCAGGCGATGACGCGGTCGGGCAGGCGGCCGGCGCGCGCCAGCAGATCCGCGCGCGCCTCGTCGCCGATGACCCGCTGCAGGTCGCGCACAAGCGCCGGGTAGGGCGCGGGCCCCACGGCCGAGCCGATGATGTAATGCGACGTGGCGACCGTCGTCACCCAGTCGCGGATCGCCTCGCTGACGGCCTCCTTCAACGTGCGCGCACCGGCCTCGACGCTGACGACCTCGGCGCCCAGCAGGCGCATGCGCTGGACGTTGGGGGCCTGGCGGCGGATGTCCTCGGCGCCCATGTAGACGATGCACTCGAGGTCCAGCAGCGCGCAGGCGGTCGCGCTCGCCACGCCGTGCTGGCCGGCGCCGGTCTCGGCGATGACCCGGCCCTTGCCCATGCGCTTGGCCAGCAGCGCCTGCCCGAGCGCGTTGTTGAGCTTGTGCGAGCCGGTGTGCATGAGGTCCTCGCGCTTGAGCCAGATCTCACGCCCGGCGAGCTCGGAGAGGCGCTCGGCGAGGTACAGCGGCGTCGGACGGCCGGCGAAGTCGCGCAGCAGGCCGCCCAGCTGCGCCCGGTAGCCCGGGTCGTCGCGCACCGCGACCCAGGCGGCCTCGAGCTCGGCGAGCGCTGGCATCAGGGTCTCGGGGACGTACTGGCCGCCGTACGGGCCGAAGCGATGCTCCACACCGGCCTCGACGACCGGGCTGAAGTCGGTCATCGCGCCATCCTAGTGGCCTTTCTGCCGCCCGCGGGACGGTCCACGTGGCGCGCGCTCAGGACGACTGCGCGATCTCCGGACCGCGCACGGCCTCGTAGAACGCGTGCAGCTTCGCCGGATCCTTGATGCCCGGTGCCGACTCGGTGCCGCTCGCGACGTCGACGGCGAACGGGTCGGCGGCGGCGATCGCCTCGCTGACGTTGGCGGGGTTCAGCCCGCCGCTGAGGATGACCGGCGCAGTGAGGTTGGCTTCGCGCACGAGGTCCCAGTCGATCGTCTGGCCCGTGCCGCCCGGCACGCCCTCGACGTGGGCGTCGAGCAGCAGGAAGTCGGTGTGGAACGCGGCGGCGGCCTGCAGGCTAGCCCGCGACTGCACGCGCACGGCCTTGAGGACCTTCGCGCCGGTGCGGCGCGCGACCTCGCTGCAGAAGACCGGTCCCTCGTCGCCGTGCAGCTGGACGAAGTCCAGCCCGGCGGCCTGGACCGCGAGGTCGATCTCGTCCATGCGCGCGTTGACGAACACGCCGGTGAGGTGCACCGTGCGCCGCAGCGCCGAGCCGATCAGCTGCGCTTCGTCCGGCGCGCAGCGCCGCGGCGACCCGGCCCAGAAGATCATCCCGAGCGCCCATGCGCCCGCCTCGGCCGCCAGGTGCGCGTCGTCGAGCCGCGTGATCCCGCAGTGCTTGATGCGCGTCGGCATCGTCCCATCGTAGAGCCGGTCGCGGGGGCTGGGCGGGCGGGCGACGGCGGCGAGGCGGCGGGCGGGCGAGCGGGGACCGATTCACCGGCCCGGACGGCGCCCGAGCCTGACCGTGACCGCCCGGCGTGTCCCGTCGCGCAGGATCTCGAGGCTGACCCGGTCGCCGGGACGGTGCTCGCCGACGAGCTGTGAGACGTCGTCGGAGTCGCGCACCTTCTTGCCGTCGACGGCCTTGATGATGTCGCCGCCGACCCGGACGGTCTCGGCGCCCACCTCCTGCTCCTCGCTGCCCCCGCGCAGCCCGGCGCGCTCGGCGGGGCTGTCGGGCTCGACCGTCTGCACCAGCGCGCCGTCGGCCGAGGCGAGGTTCAGCGCGTCCAGGCTCTCGTCGATCGTTCGCGTCCCGACGCCGAGGAAGGCGCGCTGCACCGAGCCGCCGCGGCGCAGTTGCGGGATGACCTCCTTGGCCGTGTCGATCGGGACCGCGAAGCCGATGCCGACGTTGCCGCCGCCGCTGCCGCCGGTCTCGATCTGCGAGTTGACGCCGATCACCTTGCCCTGCGCGTCGATCAGCGGGCCGCCGGAGTTGCCGGGGTTGATCGCGGCATCGGTCTGGATGACGTTGTTGATCGTGAAGCCCGGCTGCAGGGATGGGATCGAGCGCTGCAACGCCGATACGACGCCCGTCGTCAGCGTGCGGTCGAGGCCGAACGGGTTGCCGATCGCAACCGTCGGATCGCCGACCTGCACCCCCTTGGAGGAGCCGAGCTCGAGCGGCTTGAGGTCCAGCCCGTCGGGGTCGACGAGCAGCAGCGCGAGGTCCGTGGAGGGGTCGCGGCCGGCGACGCGAGCCTGCGCGGTGCGCTTGTCGCCGAAGCGGACGTTCACCCGTGCGGCCCCCTCTACGACGTGGGCGTTGGTCACGATCGAGCCGCCCTTGCCGATCACGAAGCCCGACCCGGTCGACAGGCCCTCCTGCTCGGGCGCGAACGGCGAGGCGGCCTGCGTCACGTTGGCGGTGATGAACACGACGCCCGGCGCGTCGCTCTTGTAGATCTGGCGTGGCGACAGGGCGTTCTGCTTCGGGTTGGCGAGGTCCGCGCCGCTGCCGGAGAACACCGTCGTCGTCTTCTCGCCGCCGCCGATGCCAGTCAGCAGCAGGATCGCGGCGACCACGGCGCCGCCCACCAGCGCCGCGAGGAAGTGCGTGAGCTGGCTCATCGATCCGGGCGCCGGATCGGGGGCAGGCCGTTCACCGCGACAGCCGGTCGCTGTCGTCTGCGCCGGTCAGCGCGCGCAGCGCGGTCTCGGGATCGGCCGCCCGCATGAGCGACTCGCCGATCAGCACGCCGTCGACGCCGACCCGCTCGAGCGCGTCGAGCTGCTCGCGCGAGTGAAAGCCCGACTCCGAGACGACGGTCTTGCCCGCCGGAATGTCCGCCAGCAGCTCGAAGGTGCGCTCGACGTCGACGCTGAAGTCGCCGAGGTCGCGGTTGTTGATCCCGATCACGTCGGCGTCGAGGACCTCGAGCGCGCACTCGAGCTCGTCCTCGTCGTGGACCTCGACGAGGACGTCGAGATCCAGCGAGCGGGCCTCGCCGTGCAGCGTTGCGAGCGTACGAGCGTCGAGCGCGGCGACGATCAGCAGGATCGCGTCGGCGCCCGCGGCCGCCGACTCGTAGAGCTGGTAGGGGTCGACGATGAAGTCCTTGCGCAGGATCGGCAGCGCCGAGGCGGCGCGCGCCTCGCGCAGGTCGTCGAGCGAGCCGCCGAAGTGCTTGCCCTCGGTGAGGATCGAGATCGCGGCGGCGCCGCCGCGCTCGTAGGCGAGCACGACGTCGGCGACCGTCGCGCCCGTGCGGATCTCGCCGGCCGACGGCGAGCGGCGCTTGTGCTCGGCGATCACCGAGACGCCGGGCAGCGTGAGCGCTTCGGAGAACGGCCGGTCGTCGCCGCGGCCGGCCAGCGCCGACTCGAGCGCCTCCAGGGGGATCTCGGCACGCCGCCGGCGCACGTCCTCGCGGGTGCCGGCGACGATCCGCTCCAGCACGTTCACGTGGTCGCCTCCTGGGCGGCGGCGAGCTCCTGCGTGCGGGCGGTGAGCGCGTCGAGCGTGGCCATCGCCGAGCCGTCGTCGATCGCCGCCTGCGCCGCCTCGACGCCGGCCGCGAGGTCGTCGGCGCGCCCGGCGGCGTAGATCGCGGCACCGGCGTTCAGCACGGCGAGGTCGCGGCGCGGACCGGACTCGCCGGCGAAGATCGCCCGCGTGGTCGCCGCGTTGTCGGCGGGCGAGCCGCCGGCGGCGGCATCCCGATCGGCCACGCTCGACAGACCACAGTCCTCCGGGCGCACGGTGTAGGTCTTCAGGTCGGCGCCGTCGACTTCGACGACGGTGGTGGGGGCCGAGATGCTCATCTCGTCGAGCGCGTCCTGCGAGGATACGACCAAGGCACGGTCGACGCCGAGCAACGCCAGCGCGCCAGCCATGATCTCCAGGTAGGCGGGGTCCGAAACACCGATCAGCTGCCGGCGGGCGGAGGCGGGGTTGGTCAGCGGGCCGAGGAAGTTGAAGATCGTGCGCACGGCGAGCTCCTTGCGCACGGGCACGACGAAGCGCGTCGCCTGATGGTGGCGCGGCGCGAACATGAAGCCGAAGCCGATCTCGTCGATGCAGGTGCCGACGGCGGCGGCGTCGAGGTCGATCCGCACGCCGAGCGCCTCGAGCACGTCGGCCGAGCCCGAGCGGCCGGTGGCCGAGCGGTTGCCGTGCTTGGCAACCGCGCAGCCGGCGCCGGCGGCGATCAGCGCCGCCGTCGTGGAGACGTTGAACGTCGGCCGCCCGCCGCCGGTGCCGGCGGTGTCGACGAGCTCGTCGCGGGCGGTCGTGACCGACGCGGCGAGCGCGCGCATCGTGCGCGCCAGCCCGGCCAGCTCCTCGACCGTCTCGCCCTTCGTGCGCAGCGCGATCAGCAGCCCGGAGATCTGCACCTCGGAGGCGTCGCCGGCCATGATGACCTCCAGCACGCGGGCCGCCTCGTCGACGCTGAGGTGCCGGCCCGATGCGACCTGGTCGATCGCCTGTGTGAGGACCGGATCTGGCACGGCGCGCCGGAGCCTAGCCCTCGTCGGCCGAGGCCGCAGCGATCTTCTTCTGCGGCCTGCGGCCGGCGGGCGTGATCGGGGCCATCTCGCGCAGCTCTTCGACGATGCGAGCGGCGATGTCGGAGGCAGACTCGCCGGGGCGCAAGCCCTCGGCCGGCGGCAGGAAGCGCACGTGCAGGCGCGGGCGCTTGGGAAAGCGCGGGATGTCCACCGAGCCGCTCACGGCGACCGGCACGATGACCGCCTCGGGCACCGCTGCGACGAGCCGCCCGAGGCCGCTGCGCGGGCGCAGCTTGCGGCCGAGGCTGCGCGTCCCCTCGGGAAAGATCCCGATACAGGCACCGCCGCGCAGCTCGGCGATCGCGGGGTCGAGCGCGCCGGCGTCGCCGCTGCCGCGCAGGATCGGGATCTGGCCCATCCCGTCGAGCACCTTGTTGAGGCCCTTGACCTTCCACAGCGAGGACTTCGCCAGCGCGCGGATCTGGCGGCGCTTGATCGCGGCGATCCCGATCACGACCGGGTCCCAGTAGGAGTCGTGGTTGCCGACGATCAGCAACGGGCCCTCGGCCGGGAGGTGCTCGATGCCCTCGACCTCCAGCCGGCCCCACAGGCGCACGACGGGGACGCTGATCGCCAGCGCGGCACGGTACGTGCGGGTCATCGGTTCGCGTTGGCTCATCTGCGCCCCGATTCTAGGTACGGCGCGGGTCCTGGGTTCGGGCCGGTTTCGTTTCCGCAGCGGCGCCGCGGGGGTACTGCCACCGCATGGAGATCGTCATCGTCGTCCTGCTGCTGCTGATCATCGCGGCGCTCGTGTTCGCCTGGATGAGGTTGCGGCCGGGAGTGTCCGGGAACGGCGGCGGCCGGTCAGGGGGCGCGGGCGGCGCCCGCGGCCGCCGGGGCGTCGCCGGCCCGGCGCGCCACGATCCGATGGCGGAGGCCGTGGAGCGCCACAGCCGCGCGACCGATCCGCAGGAGGCGGCCGAGGAGGAGCTTCGCCTGCGCGCGCAGGCCAACCGCGTCGCCGCCGATCTGCACGCGCGCGAGGCCGCGTCGCTGGATGCAGAGGCCGCAAGACCCGGCGACGGTCGGCGTTCTGTCGCGCCGCGCGACGACGACCGGCCGCTGTACTGACGACTGCGGATTGCCGCGCCCGGTAGCGTCGCGGCGAATGCCTTCCGCAACGCTGGTCCTCGCGGCGCGCGGTCGTCGCCGTCGTGCGCGCCGGGGCGGCCTCGCCGCGGCCTGCGTGCTCGTCGCGGCACTGCCGGCCCCGCCCGCGACGGCCGCGGCGCTCTCCGCCCCGCCGCAAGCCGACGCACGCGACACGCGCGGGCCGCTGGACCTCACCGAGGCCTCGCTCGAGCAGCGCGACGTGCGGATGTTCCTGCGCGTCGCCACGGGGATGGCCTGGACGCACGCGGATCTCGCGGCAAGCCCGGGCCGGGCGCTGTGCATGACGCTCGTCCACGGCGAACCGGCGATCGCGCGCGGGCGCATCTGCGTCGCCAGCCACGAGCGCCGTCCGGCGGTGACCTACACGCCGCTGGCCGCCGACGGGTCGGCGCAGAGCGCGCGGCCGCTGGCCGCGCGCGTGACGCAGCCCGCGCCCGGCGTGCTGCAGAGCTTCCTGCCGGTGGCGGCGGGCCTGACCCCCGGGCCGTACTCGTTCTCCGTGCAGAGCGTGTGGACCGATGCCGCCGAGTGCGCGCGCGTCTGCGCCGACCGGCTGCCGGATGCCGGCGAGGTCGCCGCGCAGCTCGGCCTGCTCGGCGCGCCGCCCTGCTTCGGCGCGGCCGCCCGCGACCCGTCACAGCCGTGCGACAACCCCGACCTGCTGGGGACCGTGCAGCCGCCGCCCTCGCGCCCCAAGGTGCTGCTCGACCCCTACTGCGACCGCCAGACACACCCCAAGCTGCTGACGACCTGCTCCTTCGGAGCGCCCGCCGAGGACGCGAAGGGAACGTTCGCCCTGATCGGCGACAGCCACGCGTCGAGCCTGAAGACGCCGCTCGAGGTCGTCTCGTTCGGCAAGCGCTGGCGTGGCACGTCGATCATCCGGGCGACCTGTCCGGCGACGCAGGCGGCCAAGCCGGTCCTGCGTACTCGCCTGCGTACGCGGCAGTGCGTGCAGTGGAACGACCAGGTGCTGGACTGGCTCGCCGATCATCGCGAGGTGCAGACGGTCTTCATCTCCGCCTACGCGGGCGCGCGGGTCGGCCGCCGCGGCGGCAAGGGGATGTTCGCGACGGCGCAGGCCGGCTATCGCGACGAGATCCGCCGGCTGCTGCGCCTGGTGCGGCGCGTCGTGGTCATCCGCGACGTGCCGACCGCCGCGGGCGGCCATCTGCGTTGCGTCGCCGCGGCGCTGCAGGAGAAGCGCGAGCTGGCGACGGCATGCGCGCATCGCCGCGACCGCGCCGTGCGGCGCGATCCGCTCGCGGCGGCCGCGCGAGGCCTGGGCTCGCGCGTGAAGATCGTCGACCTGACCGACCGCTTCTGCGACGAGCGAAGCTGCTTCTCGGTCATCGGCGGCGCCCTGGTGCACCACGACAAGACGCACATGACGACCGCGTTCTCGGCCACGCTCGGGCCCTTCATCCTGAGGGCGCTGGGCGGCTGAGGGCGTGCCCTCGTGCTGGCGCGGGCGAGCGAGCGCGGGTGCGAGCGTGAGCAGGGGCGCGCGAGGGCGAGAGCGAGGGCGAGGCCGAACGCCACCGCCGCTACGCCGCCGGCTGCGGCGCGAGCTCGAAGGCCTCTGCGACCCGCTCCAGCCCCCGGATGCGCTGCGCGGGGTCGGTCACCTGCGAGACGAGCATGAGCTCGTCGGTGGCGGTGCGCTCGAGGAGGTCGACGAGCTGCGCGTGGACGGTGTCGGGCCCGCCGACGATCGCGCGCTGTATCGCCTCGTCGACCACGGCGCGCTCGGCGGATCCCAGCTGCGCGACCAGCGCCTCGGCGTCCTCGACGCTGGGGATCGGCGCGGGCCGGCCCTGGCGCAGGCGCAGCATCGAGACGCCGCCGGGCAGCGCGCGGCGGACGGCGTCCTCGTCGTCGTCGCCGACGACGATCCCGGCGGCGACGATCGTGCGCGGTGCCGGCAGCCGCTCGGATGGCTGAAAGAGGCTGCGGTACAGGTCAAGCGCCGGCTCGGTGAAGTGCGGGTGGAAGTGGTGCGCGAAGGCGAACGGCAGGCCGAGGGCGGCGGCGATCCGCGCGCCGCCGTCGGTCGAGCCGAGCATCCACAGCTCCGGCACGGTGTGCTCGCCCGAGACCGCGCGCATGCCGCCGTGGCCGGCGCCGAGATGTCCGCGCAGCTGCTCGAACTGTGCCTCGAAGAGCTCCGGCGACGTGCTGCGCAGCGCCACCGCCGTGCGCATGTCGGTCCCCGGAGCCCGGCCCAGGCCGAGGTCGATCCGGTTGGGATGCAGCGCCTCGAGCATCCCGAAGCGCTCGGCGACCGCCAGCGGCGCGTGGTTTGGCAGCATCACGCCGCCCGAGCCGACGCGGATGCGCTGCGTGTTCGCAGCGATGTGCGCGATCAGCGTCTCCGGCGCCGTCGATGCGACGGACGGGATGTTGTGGTGCTCGGCGACCCAGAAGCGTCGGAAGCCAAGCTCGTCGGCGCGGCGCGCGAGCGCGGTCGTGCCGGCCAGCGCCCGGGCGGCGCTCTGACCGGCGCCGATCGGCGCGAGGTCGAGGACTGAAAGCGGAGTGCTCACCCCGCTAAGGGTAGACAGCGGCGTACTCGGGCCTGCGCGGCAGCCGGGCGGCGGCTCAGCCGTCGAGGAAGTTGCGCAGCAGCAGCTTGCCCTCGTCGGTCAGCACCGACTCGGGGTGAAACTGCACACCCTCGGCGGGCAGCTCGCGGTGGCGGATGCCCATCAGGACGCCATCGCCCTGCGCGGAGACCTCGAAGACGTCGGGCAGGCGGTCGGGGTCGACGACGAGCGAGTGGTAGCGCCCCACCGTCAGCGTGGCCGACAGCCCGGCGAAGATCGTGCGGCCGTCGTGCGTGATCTCGCTCGTCTTGCCGTGGATCGGCGCGCCGCGGATGACGAAGCCGCCGAACGCCTGGGCGAGCGACTGATGGCCGAGGCACACGCCGAGCGTGGGGATCCCGGCCTCGGGGAAGCGGCGCATCGACTGCAGCGAGATCCCCGCCTCGTTGGGCGTGCACGGGCCCGGCGACACGACGACGCGGTCGGGCTCGCGCCCGAGCAGCTCGTCGACCGACGCGACGTCGTTGCGCACGATGTCGAGCGCTGCGCCCATCTCGCCGAGGAACTGGACGAGGTTGTAGGTGAACGAGTCGTAGTTGTCGACGACGAGGACGTTCATGGCCAATCCGGTTGCTGTGAGGCCAGCTCGACAGCGCGCAGCACCGCGCGCGCCTTGGCTTCGCTCTCGGCGAACTCGTAGGCCGGCTCGGCGTCGGCGACGGTGCCGCCGCCGGCCTGCACGTGCGCGCGGCCGTCCTTCATCACGACGGTGCGGATGTGGATCGCGGTGTCGAGGTCACCGGTGTAGGACAGGTAGCCGATCGCCCCGCCGTAGCCGCCGCGCTTGATCGGCTCGAGCTCGTCGATGATCTGCATGGCACGCACCTTCGGGGCCCCCGACAGCGTGCCCGCCGGCAGCACGGAGCGCAGCGCGTCCATCGCGGTGACGTCCTCGCGCAGCCTGCCGCTGACGTTGGACACGATGTGCATCACGTGCGAGTAGGTCTCGACGGCCATGAAGCGATCGACGGTGACTGAGCCGTACTCGCAGACGCGGCCGAGGTCGTTGCGGGCGAGGTCGACGAGCATGACGTGCTCGGCGCGCTCCTTCTCGTCGGCGAGCAGGTCGGTGGCGATGCGCTCGTCCTCGTCGAGCGTCGTCCCGCGCGGCCGGGTGCCGGCGATCGGGCGCGTCGCGACATGCCGCCCCGTCACGGTGAGGACCGGCTCAGGCGAGGCGCCGGCGACCTGGAAGTCCATGAAGTCCAGGAAGTACATGTACGGGCTCGGGTTGACGACGCGCAGCCCGCGGTAGATCGAGAACGGGTCGATGTCGAGGTCGGCCGACCAGCGCTGCGAGGGCACGACCTGAAAGGCGTCGCCGGCATGGATGTACTCGACGATCCGGGCGACGTTGGCCTCGAACTGCTCGCGCGACATGTTCGAGGAGAACACCGGCCGCGGCCGCGCGGGCGTCGGCGCGGGCCGCGGGACGGGACCGGCCAGCAGGTCGCGCGCCTTCTGGATCGTCGCGACGGCGGCGGCGTAAGCGGTCTCGAGGTCGCTGCCGTCGTCGTCGTCGGCGTAGACGTTCACGAGCACGCTGATCGTGTGCTTGAGGTGATCGAAGACGAGCAGGACGTCGGACAGCATGAGCGCCATGTCGGGCAGGCCGACGGGGTCGGGGTTCGGCTCGCCGAGCGGCTCGACGGTGCGCACGAGGTCATAGCCGAAGTAGCCGACCGCGCCGCCGGCGAACGGCGGCATGTCCGGCCACGGCGCCTGACGGTGACGCGCGACCTCCGCGGCGGCCAACGCGTACGGATCGGCCGGCTCGTCGCCCAGCGACCAGCGCACGACCTTGCGCGGGCGCACGCCGATGAAGCTGTAGCGACCGACCTGCTGCCCGCGCTCGGCGGACTCGAGCAGAAAGGACTCGTTCTGCGGCTCGCGGCCGCGCAGCTTCAGAAACGCCGAGACCGGCGTCTCGGTGTCGTCGATGAACGAGTGGCGCAGCGCGATGAGGTTGTACCGGCCCGCGAGCGCGCGGACCTCGTCGAGCGACGGCTGGACCGGCAGCGATCCGCCCGGCGCGCGGGCCGGGTCCGGACCGGCCGGGTCCTCAGCCGCGACGGCCATTGAGCACGATCCCGGCGTCGGTGAGCGAGCGCTCGCGCCCGCGCAGCAGGACGGCGAGGTGGTAGAGGACGTCGGCGGCCTCGCTGTCGACGCGCTCGTCGGTCTCCTCGCGGACCGCGCGGGTGACCTCCTCGGCCTCCTCGCGCACCTTCCCCCCCGCGAGCGCGGGATCCTCGAGCAGCGTCACGGTGTAGGAGCCCGACGGCCGCTCGGCGGCACGCTGCGCGAGCGTGCGCTCGAGGATCGGCAGCGCCTCGTGCGGCGCGGGAGGCTCCGTCTCACCGTTGTGAAAGCAGGTGCGCTGCCCCGTGTGGCAGGCCGGCCCGGCCGGCTCGACGAGCGCCAGCAGCGCGTCGCCGTCGCAGTCCAGGCGCAGCGCGCGGACGGCCTGCGTGTTGCCGCTCGTGGCGCCCTTGTGCCACTGCTCCTGGCGCGAGCGGCTGTAGAGGTGAAGCTCGCCGCTCTCGCGCGTGCGGCGGACCGCCTCGGCGTTGGCGTAGGCGAGCGTCAGCACCTCGCCGGTGCGCCAGTCCTGCACGATGACCGGGACGAGCCCCTGCCTGTCGTAGGCGATCTCCATCAGGCTGGCAGTCTAGGAGGCAGTGCCGCGGGTCCCGTCCTGGCTCGAACCCAGCCCCGACGACGTCGGCCGCCCCCGGGGCGAGGGCGACCGGTCGCGGTACGTCGCGCATGCGATGCGGAGCAGTCGCCGGCCGGCGGTTCTGCGTGCGGGAACCCGCAGAACGACCGGCCGGATGGATGGACTACGTCCTACGCGTCGACATCACGGTCGGAGACGGTGACCTTGTTGACATCGGGCTCGAGGTAACGGTCGGCGGTGCTCGTGCCGGCCGGGGCGCAGGCCCGCTTCGTCAGCTTGATCGAGCCGCTGACCTTGACCCTGTCGCCCGCGGACGGCGCGTCGGTGCCCGCGTAGCCGTTGAGCGTCAGCACGAAGGCGTCCGTGGCGGCGACGGTGAGGATCGCACCCTTGACCTGCACGCCCTGCTTCGCGGCGTTCTGGTCGGCGATGGCGCCTGACGTCGCGGCGTGACGGTTGGCCGCGGTGACGTTCAGCGTGATCGTGGCCTCGCCGGCCGGCGTCGCCGCGTCGTCGGCGGTGTAGCTGACGAGCGTCCCTCTGACCTGGTAGCCGACGCTGTGTGCCTTCTTCGTGCAGGACTTGGCCTTGGCGTGCGTCGTGCCGTGGCCGTGGCCCTGATGGCCGCCCTTGGCGGCGAGTCCCGCCGCAGGTGCGGCGATCAGGGCGGCGGCGGCGACAACGCCGGTGATCGTCCGTGTGTGCTTGAGCATCGGTTCTCCTCGAATGGGTCCTGGTAGTGCTCAAACCACGGTCGCACCGGAAGGTTGGCCGGTGCGGGCGTGCGACTTTCCGAGCCCGTGCGCGTTGTGTTGGTCATGAAGCCGCTGCCGTGTCTGCTCGTCGCACTCCTCGCCGCCGTCGCCGCGCTACCCGCGCCGGTCCCCGCCACTGCCTTCGCCGCCGCCGCCACCACCGGCTTCGAGGGCCGCCGCTGCACGCCGCCGAGCGGGCACCGGATCGTCGACTGCCGCGTCGGGCGCCACGGGATCCCCGACCTCAGCCGCGCCGCGTGGCGGGCGCTGCGCGGCGCCGAGGTCACCGTCAGCGTGCAGATCGAGAGCATCGCGCCGAACGTCGCCGCCGGCGGCGCCCGCAGCTGGCCGCTGATCGACTCGCTCGCCCAGCCGATGGGCGCGCTCGAGAGCCGCGCCGACGGCCGTGGTCTCGTCCTGCGCGCGGTCGACGGCACCCCCTACCGCGTGACCTCGGTGCGCATGCGCGGGCGCGGCTGCGCGGCCAGCCTTGACCAGCAGCGGCGCTTCGCCCTCTTTCAGATCATCGGCAAGTCGCCCACGGGCGGCGGGCAGGCGTTCATCGACACCGCGGCGCTTGACCAGGCGACGCCGTCCGGTCGAGCTGCCCTCGCCGCGTTCCGGGGCCAGCGCGGCGGCGGCACCGGCTGCGGCCCGGCCGGGCGCGAGATCGGCCGCGTGCGCCGGCTGGCCGATCCGCGCGTCGGCGACAGCGCCCACGCCCGGTTGTCGAACGGGGCGATCAACAGCGTCACGGAGTACGACGCCAAGCCCGAGTTCGGCGACACCGTCTACTTCATGTCCAACACGACGCAGGTCTCCGTCGGCGGGATCGCGCGGGGGATGGTGCGCGTGGGGACGCCCGTCGCGAAGGTCGACTCCTTCAACCGCTGCGATCCGTCGAGCGACGGGACGCTGACCTGGCGCTACTGGTCGATCCGCACCGGCGTGCCCGAGCGCCCGCGGCTGTACGGCTGGATCCCGACGCGCTGCCCGGCGCGGATGCGCGGGTAGTGCCTGGCCTCGCTCACGCCAGCGCGCGCACCGCGTCGGCGCCGGCGCCCTCGGCGAGGAACGTGCGCGCGGCGTCGAGATCCTCGGGGCGGTCGACGGTGGCCGCCGCGGCGACCTTGCCGCCGTCGAGGAAGAAGACGCTGAAGCTGCCGCCGGAGGGGTCGCCGCGGACGACCTCCTCGTCCCACGCCGCCGCCGGGCCGACGTACTCGATCGTCGCCCAGTCGGCGAGATCAGACCAGAAGTACGGGACCTCGGAGTAGGGCCAGTCGGCGCCGAGCATCGCGCGCGCGACGTGGCGGCCCTGCTCAACCGCGACCTCCTCGTGCTCGATGCGCAGCCGCCGCCCGTGGATGACGCTGTCGTACTCGCACATGTCGCCCGCCGCGAAGATTCCCTCGACCGACGTGCGCAGCCCGCTGTCGCAGGCCACGCCGCCGCTTTCGCCGAGCTCGAGGCCGGCCTTGCGGGCCAGCATGACGTCCGGTATCGCACCCGACCCGACGACGACGAGGTCGGCCTCCACGCGACGCCCGTCCGCGCACACGACGGCGTCGACGCGGCCGTCCTCGTCCTCGCCGGCGAACGCCACGCACTCGGCTTCCGCGACGACCTCGATCCCGTGCGAGGCCAGCAGGTCGCGGACGAACGCGCCCACGACCGTGCCGAAGCCGCGCTCGGTCGGCAGCGCCTCCTGCATGACCAGCGTGCACTGCTTGCCCAGCAGCGTCAGCGACGCGGCGACCTCCGTGGCGATGTACGAGCCGCCGACGATCGCCACCCGCTGGGCCTGCTCGAGCTCCTCGCGCAGCGTGTCGGCGTTGCCGAGCGCGCGCAGGTAGTGGATGCCCTCGCGCTGGGCGCCGTCGGCGCGCAGGCGGCGCACCATCGCGCCGGTCGCGACGAGCGCTTGGCCGAAGCCGACGACCTCGCGGCCGAGCTTCGCCGTCCGCGCGTCGGTGTCGAGATCCATCACGGGCGTCCGCGTCAGCAGCTCGACGGCGTTGTCGGCGTACCACGACTCGGGATGCACGAGCGTCGAGGCGCGGTCGGCGCTGCCCTGCAGATAGCCCTTCGTGATCGGCGGGCGGTGGTAGGGCGGATCCTGCTCGCGGGTCACCAGCGTGACCGAGCCCTCGAAGCCGCCGGCGCGCAGCTCGGCGGCCGCGGCGGCGCCGGCGATGCCGCCGCCGATCAGCAGGATGTCGACGTCGCGGTCGCTCATGGCTGTTCTGCCCTCATGTCGTCCCCGTCGCCCATCGCACGTTCCCCTCGGTCAGCTGCGTTCGGTGACTTTAGTGTTCGCCCGCGCGGCGCAAGGGCCGGCGTGGGCCGCGTCGGCGTCCGCGCCGGCTCGGCTGCAGTCACCGCGGCGCGATCGCCACCGTGAGGTTGCCGCGATGAAACGTCATCGCAGGCGCGCCGGAAGCGCACTGCAGGCGCACGTCATAGGTGCCGGCCTCCACGTCGACGCCCGCGCTCACGGCGACCGGAACGTAACCGCCGCCGCCCGGGATGTTCGCGTTGACGTCGTTGTCCAAGACGCGCGCCTCGGATCCGACCAGCGCGATGTTGCGAACGCCGTGCGCGGGATCGCGCCCGGCGCGGGCTCGCCCTTCGGGCCCTGCGGCCCGCGCGGGCCGGGCGGCAGCGACGAGCGCCGGAAGTCCTTCGACGTCAGCGCGCCGTTGCGCACCTTGGCGCTGGTGACGGCGTTCGGCTTGAGCTGCCTGTTGCCGACGCTGTTGCGCGGCAGCTTGAGCGCCGCGTAGCTCGTGCCACCGAGGGCGACGATCAGGGCGATGCAGGCGACGACCATCGCGGGCGACGGGTGGCTGTTCAGAAGTCGGCGCATCGGGCGATCGTACGCAGGCGCGCTCGCGCGAGGGCCGCTACTCGATTCCCAGTCGGCCCAGCAGCCCGTCGTCGCCGCGCCAGCCGCGCCGCACGCGCACGGCGAGGTCGAGGTGCACGTGGGTGCCGAGCTGGCGCTCGAGCTCGCGCCGGGCGGCGGTGCCGATCGCCTTGATCATGCGCCCCTGGGCGCCGATCAGGATGCCCTTCTGCGACTCCGCCTCGACCCATGCGAGCGCCTTGACGCGGGTCAGGTCATCGCGGCTGTCGTCGATCTCCTCGATGTGGACCTCGACCGCGTGCGGCACCTCCTGGAACGTGCGGCGCAGGATCTGCTCGCGGATGAGCTCGGCGAGCAGCACGGATTCCGGCTGGTCGGACGGATCGTCGACATCGAAGAGATGCGGGCTCTCGGGCAGCAGGTTGACGAGGTGCTCGACGAGCGCCTCGACTCCGGTGCCCTTGCGTGCCGACAGGGGAAAGATCTCGTCGGACACTCCGAGCTCAGCGGCGGCCTGCAGCGCCGCCAGCGTGTGGGCGCGGTCCAGGCGGTCGATCTTGTTGACGACGATCGCCACCGGCACCTGCGCGCGCGCCAGCGCGCCGGCGATGAAGCGGTCGCCCGGCCCGACGCCCTGCTCGCCGTTGAGCAGCAGCAGGGACGCATCCGCGTCGACCAACTCGCGCTCGACGCGGGACTGCATGCGCTGCGTCAGCGTGTCGCGCGGGCGCTGCACGCCGGGCAGGTCGACGAGCACGAGCTGGGCGTCGCCGCGCATCGCGATCCCGCGGATCGCGCGTCGCGTCGTCTGCGGCTTGTCGGAGACGATCGCGATCTTCTGGCCGACGATCGCGTTGACGAGCGTCGACTTGCCGACGTTGGGCCGCCCGGCGAGAGCGACGAAGCCGGCCCGGCTGCTCATTCGTCGTCGGGAGAGACCCAGGACATGATCTCGCGCTGCACGGCGAGCATCTCGCCGTCGTCGGTCTCATGGTCCATGCCGGTCAGGTGCAGCGCTCCGTGGATGATCGCCTCGCGCAGGTCGGCGGTGTGCTCCGGGCAGATGACGATGTCGCCGAGCTCGCGCGGGCCGGGGGAATCGTCGATGCCGTCGATCGGAAAGGACAGCACGTCGGTCGGGGCATGCTCGTCGCGGTGCTCGGCGTTGAGCTCGGCGATCCGCTCGGGGCTGACGAACTCGACGGCGATGTGGCCGCTGTCGATACCCGCCGAGCCGAGCGAGAGCGCGAGCAGCCGCTCGATCTCCTCGAGGGGCAGGATCGGTCCCCCGAGGCCGACGACCTCGATCTCCAGTGCGTCGGTCACGCCACCCCTAGGCCCGGCGCCAGTCGGCGGGGCGCAGCTCGGCCGTCTGGCTCTCGGCGTGCACGGCGTAGGCCTCGACGATCCGCTGCACGAGCCGGTGGCGGACGACGTCCTCGCCGCCGAAGCGCACGAACTCGATCCCCTCGATGCCCTCGAGGATGTCGTTGATCACGACGAGGCCGGAGCCCTCGTTGCGGGGCAGGTCGATCTGCGTCACATCGCCCGTCACGACCATCTTCGAGTTGAAGCCCAGCCGCGTGAGGATCATCTTCATCTGCTCGGGCGTCGTGTTCTGCGCCTCGTCGAGGATGATGAAGCTGTCGTTCAGCGTGCGCCCGCGCATGAACGCCAGCGGCGCGACCTCGATCTGCCCGCGCTCGAGGAAGGCCGCGACCTTCTCGGCGTCGAGCATGTCGTGCAGCGCGTCGAAGAGCGGGCGCAGGTACGGGTCGATCTTCGCCATGAGGTCGCCGGGCAGGAAGCCCAGGCGCTCGCCGGCCTCGACGGCCGGCCGCGTCAGGATGATCCGGTTGACGTCGCGGCGGCTCAGCGCCGCGGCGGCGAGCGCGACGGCCAAGAACGTCTTGCCGGTGCCGGCCGGGCCGATCCCGAACGTGATCGTGTTCTTGCGGATCGAGTCGACGTAGCGCTTCTGGTTGACGGTCTTCGGCGCGACCTGCTTGGAGCGGTGGCGCCAGAC
>Ga0136617_10001018_pt1 | contig 24520 bp, 23 predicted proteins | sample AntDrymUQ3222106_2_FD_129672 | JGI IMG/M metagenome (GOLD analysis project Ga0136617, IMG submission 129672) | Polar desert sand microbial communities from Dry Valleys, Antarctica - metaG UQ322 (21.06) | ecosystem: Environmental > Terrestrial > Soil > Desert | place: Antarctica: Dry Valley...
GCTGGCGCCCTCCACGGCCAAGGCGCTGACGCTGGCGGCCAGAAAGTTGGCGGACGCCTCCGACAGGCCAGCGTCGGCCGCGATCAGGCGACCGACGGCTGACGCGACGCCAGCCAAAGTGTGATCGATGACGGCACTGACCTCGGGATCGTTGCGCTCGGCCGTGGCGAACAGCAGCCGGAAGCGACGGTCCTGGACAAAATCGAAGTAGGCGGAGATGGCGCCTTCGACCCTCGCCCGGTTGTCGCTGGTGCCGGTCAGGGCTGCGTTGACCCGGAAGTCCAGCTCGGTGGTGGCGTCCTCCAGCAGCGTCAGGTACAGGATCCGCTTGGAGGAGAAGTGCTGGTACACCACCGGCTTGCTGACACCCGCGGCCTCGGCGAGGCGTTCCATGGACAACCCGTGGAAGCCGGACTCGGCGAACAGCCTGCCGGCAACGTCCAGCAGCTGGGAGCGCCGCTGGTGGGCGCTCAGGCGGGTGGGGGGCTGCGGCACTGACTCTCCCTTCAACGGTCGGGCAGCGTTCCCATCAGCGCCGCGACCAGCTCTTCTTGCAACCAGCCCAGCCAGAAGATCACGACGCTGGTCGGATTGTCGGGGTCAGGTCCGGACTCCCAGGCTGACTCTTGGGTGATGCCCAGCGTGCAGCCCAGAATCAGCCGCGCGTCGTTGACCGTCGAAAGCCACGCCGCGGCGCTGTCGGCGTCCAGATCGACCGTCCACAGCAGACGCCGCGTGCTGCCCGCGGCCACGCTGCGCGACAAGCGGTCCAACGCGGCCAGCCGCTCCTGGGTCAGCGAGTCGCCCACGAGCTCGCGGTACTCCATCTCGTCGGCGAGGTCATCGTAGGCGGCGGGAAACAGCCGCTGCCCAGAGTCGCCGACCTGCTGCTCCCCGGACAGCACTGGACGCAGCTGTGCCGGCAGCGACCGCAGCAGCTCACGCTCGCGGGTGGCGAGCCGCACGCGGAAGCCGCCGTCGGGCAGGCGACGCACGCCGTGAGTCAGCACGGGCTCAGTCCTGCGACAGGGTGGCCTGCAACCCGTGAGCATGCAGGCGGGCGACGTCCGCCTCGGACTTCTCCCGGGGACCGCTGGCCACGACGGCGCGCCCTTCGTTGTGGACCTGCAGCATCAGCTTGGTGGCCGTCGCCTCGTCGTGGTTGAACAGCTTGCGCAGCACGAACACGACGTAGGACATCAGGGTGACCGGGTCGTTCCACACGATCACGCTCCATGGCCGGTCACGCTTGTCGACCTCGGACGGCTCCGAGATGCGCTCCGGGGCGATGACAGGTGCCGCACCCATGACGGCATCGTAACGCCGCTTTGCATGAGAGGCTTCTCATGCGCACCTCATGTGATGATCATCTTGCGTCATCAGCCTGGAAGTCTGTGAGCCGCCTCGCCGTTCCCGTCCTGCTTGCCACCCTGCTGGTCGGGGTGGTCTTCGGTGCACTGCTGTCCACCGCCGGCCGGACCAGCCCGAGATCGCTCGGCCCACCCATCAGCGTCGAGCTCCAACAGCTCGAACCGACCGAGACACCTTCGCGCGATGACCGCCCTCGCCGCCGGAACCGTCCGCGGCCCGAGCCCGACGGTGACGAGCGGGCGCCGCAGGAACCTCGCGGGGAGCGCAAGGGCGGCCAAGGTCGTGCAGCCCCGGATCCTGCGCCTTCTCCTGTCCCCGAACCCGCCCCTGCCCCTGGCCCCGCCCCGGCCCCCGCCCCGAACCCGGACCCCCCCCTGCCCGCGGACGACGACGACGACGATGACGACGGCGGGGACGACGACGACGGGGATGACGACCGGGACGACCGCGGCGGGGGTGACGACGATGACGACGACGACGGCGGCGACGGAGACGACGACGGCGGGGACGACGACGACGGCGGCGGGGACGACGACGGCGGGGACGACGACGACGGCGGCGGGGACGACGACGACTGATTCGCCGGCACGTCCGGCAACCAGCTCTCCGCCGCGGTCGCGGTGGCGCCGGTCCTTTTCCACCGCCCGCACGCGCATCCTTGCCTGGTATGTCGGCTTGATCGGGTTGGCGCTGCTGGCCTCCTTGGTCATGGTCCGCCAGGTGCTCCTGGCGCGGCTGGACGAACAGGTCAACGACGAGCTGGTGCAGGAGGTCGCCGAGCTGCGCACGCTGGTGCGAGAAGGTCGTGACCCCGCCACCGGAGAGCGCTTCGGCTCGGTGGAACGGCTGCTCGAGGTGTTCATCAGCCGCAACATCCCGTCGCCGGACGAGACCATGCTCACCTTCGTGGATGGGCGCGGCCATCAGCGCAGCGCCCAGTCCCCACCCGCGCCACTGCACGAGGACACGGCGCTGATGCGGCGGCTGGGAGCCACCACCGAACCGACGCGCGGCTCGGTGATGACCGAGGTCGGGCGCGTCGACTACGCCGCGATGCCCGTCCAGGCCAGCCTTGCCGGCGCCGCGGGGGACGAGGCCGGTGTCTTCGTGGTCGCGCAGTTCCGCGACCTGCAGGTACGCGAGGTCGACGACGTCGCTCGCGTCTTCGTCTCCGTCGGCTTCGCCACCCTGCTGCTCGCCTCCCTAGTGGCCTGGGTGGCTGCCGGGCGCATCCTCGCGCCCGTGCGACTGGTCACCGACACGGCGCGCTCCATCTCGGAGACCGACCTGTCCAAACGCATCCCGGTCCACGGGGACGACGAGGTCTCCCGGCTGTCTGCCACCTTCAACGAGATGCTGGACCGCCTGCAGAACGCGTTCGCCACCCAGCGGTATTTCATCGTGGACGCCGGCCATGAGCTGCGGACGCCGATCACCATTATCCGAGGCCACCTCGAGCTGCTCGGTGACGACCCGCAGGAGCGAGCGGAGACCGTGGCGATCCTGACCGACGAGCTGGACCGGATGAGCCGGATGGTCGACGACCTGCTGATGCTGGCCAAGGCGGAGCGGCACGACTTCCTGCACACCGAGACCGTGGATCTCGGTGTGCTCACTGACGATCTGTTCGCCAAGGCCGCGACGTTGGGAGCTCGCAACTGGAAGCAGGAGGCTCGCGGCGAGGGGTTGGTTGTCGCCGACCGGCAGCGCCTGACGCAGGCGGTCATGCAGCTGGCACAGAACGCTACCCAGCACACGCAAGCCGGTGACACCATCGCGCTGGGCTCGCAGATGCGCTACGGCGAAGCGCGCCTGTGGGTGCGCGACACCGGCGACGGTGTGGCGGCGGCGGACCGTGACCGCATCTTCGAACGCTTCGCGCGCTCGACGGGGAGCCGGCGCGTCTCGGAGGGCGCCGGGCTGGGCCTGTCGATCGTGCGCGCGATCGCTCAGGCTCACTACGGTCGTGTGGACCTGGCCAGCGCGCCGGGAGAGGGCGCCACCTTCACGCTCACATTTCCTGTCGACCCACCATCCGTGGAGGAGTGATGAACCGCATCCTCATCGCCGAGGACGAGCCAAGGATCGCGTCGTTCCTCGAAAAGGGACTCAAGGCCAACGGGTTCACCACCAGCGTGGCCGCCGACGGCCAGGAGGCCCTGTTCCGCGCCCGATCCGGTGAGTTCGACCTGCTGGTGCTCGACATCGGTCTGCCGGGCAAGGACGGCTTCGCCGTGCTGCGCGAGCTGCGTCGCGGGGGGTCGGCGATGCCGGTCGTGATTCTGACCGCCCGTGACGGCGTGGATGACACGGTTGCCGGGCTGGATGGCGGGGCGGATGACTACGTCACCAAGCCGTTCCGCTTCGAAGAGCTGCTGGCCCGCGTGCGGGTGCGCCTGCGCGGCGAGCGAGCGCAGGAGGAGACGGTGCTGAGTGTCGGCGACCTGTCGTTGGATCTGCGGACGCGGCGCGTCCGCGTGGGTGAGCGCGACATCGAGTTGACCGCTCGTGAGTTCACCCTGGCGGAGACGCTGATGCGCCACGCCGGCCAAGTCTTGTCCCGCGAGCAGCTGCTGTCCCATGTGTGGGGCTACGACTACGACCCCGGCTCCAACGTCGTCGACGTGTACGTCGGCTACATACGTCGCAAGTTCGGGCAGGGTCGCATCGCCACCGTTCGCGGCATGGGCTACCGGCTGGAGTCGTCCGTCAACGCGCCGCAGGGGGCGCGGTAGGCGTTTTGCCCCTGGCACTAGGCTGCGCGCCGGTGGTCAACAACGATGCGACCAGCGGCCGGGTGTGGGATCCGCTGCGCCCGTTCGGCCGGGCGCTGGTGATCATCGCGCACCCGGACGACGCGGAGTTCGGCTGCGCGGGAACGGTCGCGCGCTGGGCCGCGATGGGAACCGACGTGCGCTATCTCGTGGTCACCGATGGCGCCAGCGGGTCGGCGGATCCGACGATGACGCGGGAGCGCCTGCACCAGATCCGCCAGGACGAGCAACGCGCGGCGTGCGCGGTGCTCGGCGTCAGCGACGTGACGTTCCTGGGCTACGCCGACGGCTACCTGGAGCCCTCGATCGAGGCGCGCCGCCAGGTGGCGGCGGCGATCCGCCACCATCGGCCCGAGGCGGTGGTCACCCTGGACCCCAGCGTGCGCTGGTCCGAGCTGGGCTATGTCAACCATCCCGACCATCGCGCCGTCGGCGACCTCGTCCTGCACGCCATCAATCCCGCGGCGTCCACGCGGCTGTGGGACACCTCGTTGATCGACGAGGGCCTGGAGCCGTGGGACGTTGCCGAGCTGTGGCTGATGAGCTTCGGGCAAGGCAACGACCTGGTCGACGTGACCGCCACGCTGGAGCAGAAGCTGGCGGCGCTGCGCTGCCACGCGTCGCAGCTGTCGGGGTGGGACCCTGGCCCCCGGGTGAAAGAAATGGCGATCCAGCAGGGCGCCGAGGCCGGCCTCGAGGCCGCCGAGTCGTTCACGGTCCTGCGCTTCCGGTCGCTGGACGACCAGGGCTCGGAGTCACTGCGCGACAAGCCGCCGACCAACGCCAAGCCTCAGCGCTGACCGCAGGGTCAGGTCTGCAGCCGTCGTAGCGTCTGCTCGACAGGTACGGCGCTGTCGAGCAGCCCCTTGTAGGAGGGGTGGCGCAGCAAGCCACCCTCGGTGTGTTCGACGTACTCGACCGTGCACACCAGCACGGGGTCGACGAAGCGGGCCTGGGCAGGCATCTGTGGACTCGGCGCGAACGGCGAGTCCTCGCGGGCCAGGTCGGCCAGCAAATCCCCCAGGCGGGCGAGCTCGGCGTCGTCGAAGCCCGTGCCCGCCCGGCCGACGAATTGCAACGCCGGGCCGTCGTACAGCCCGAGCAGCAGGGCGCCCAGGCGGCCGCTGCGGCCCTGTTTGCCCGGCAGCCAGCCGCCGATGACGACCTCGGCACTGCGGCGGACCTTGAACTTGAGCCAGTCGCGGGATCGCTTGCCCGGCCGGTACAGCGACGCCGAACGCTTGGCGATCAGCCCCTCCAAACCCTGTTGCCGTGCGGCCTCGAACAACGCCTTGCCGTCCTCGGCCACGGTGGTGCTGCGCACGAAGGGGCCGCCGGCGACGAGGACCTCGTCGAGCAGCGCGAGGCGGTCCCGCAACGGTCGGTCGATCAAGGGCCGCCCGTCGGCCGCGAGCAGGTCGAAGACCATGTAGCGGACAGGGGAACGCTCGGCGGCGCGAGCGACCCCGACGGTGTCGCGCAGGTGCATCCGCCGTTGCAGGCGCTGAAAGGACGGCCGGCCGTGGTCGTCCAACGCCACGATCTCGCCGTCGAGGACGGCGTTGCGCGCCAGCACGCGCTCCCACAGGGGCGCGAGCTCAGGGTAGGCGGGGGTGATATCGTTGCCCTGGCGGCTGACCAGCCGGGTGCCGGCGTCGTTCCCGGTGCCAGGACGCCGGACCGTGGCGATCGCGCGCACGCCGTCCCACTTGATCTCGAACAGCCACTCGGGGTCGTCGAAGGCCTGGCCGCCGTCACTGGCCAGCATCGGCGCGAACGAGGGCGAGTCGGGGGGCACGTCGGTGAGCGCGTCGTCGGCGCGGATGACCAGCCACTGTTTGGCGTCGCCGTCGCGGCCCGTGCGAAACAGGTGGTACTCCCCGGAGTGGCGGCGACCGTGCAGACGGAAGTTGACCTTGTCGTCGGTCCACTCCAGCAGGTCATAGGTCCCCGAGTCCCAGATGCGCACCTGGCCGCCGCCGTACTCGCCGGCCGGGATCTCGCCGCTGAACGACATGTAGCTGACGGGATGGTCCTCGGTCTGCACCGCGAGGTGGCGCACCCCCTTGCGGTCAGGCAGGCCCTTGGGCAGAGCCCACGACGGCGCCGTGCCGTGCCGCTCCAAACGCAGGTCGTGGTGCAGCCGGCGAGCCAGATGGTGCTGCAGGACGAACTGTGGACGCTCGTCGACGTCCGCCGCATCCTCGACGTCTTCTCCGGGTCCGGCGGGGGGCGGGGGCTCCGGGGTGCGGGCGAAATCGCGTTTGCCCTGGTAGGTCGCCAGCCGCTCGGCAAGAACTTGTGGCGCCGTGACCTGGTGCGCGGCCGGATCGGGCTCCGGTGTGGGATCCATCCCAAGGGCATGCATCGCCGGCGACAGGTCCTGGCCTCCGGCCAGCACCGGGGCGAACAGGTCACCGACCTCCGCCAGCCGCCCGAAGATCGTCGCCATGGTGAAGTCGGCCGGTTCGACGCCAGCGGCGACCTCGTCCCAGCGCAGTGGCGTGGCCACCGAGGCGGCCCGTTCCGGGCGGGGGGAGTAGGTGACGGCGATGTTCTTGCCCTCGGTGTTCATGTTGTGGTCCAGGAACACCTGCGCGCCACGGCGCTCCACCACCCATTCCATCGTCGTGCGCTGCGGGTCGGCTCGGTTGAGCAGGCGGCAGACCCGGCCCACCCATTCGCGGACCTGACCGGCGGAGTGCCGGCGGTCCAGCGGCACGTAGACCTGCATGCCGGTGGCACCGGACGTCCTCGGGTAGCCGCGCAGGCCGAGGCCCTCCAAGGCTGTGCGCACGAGCAGCGCGACCTCGCGCACGTCGGCGAAGGTGGCCGCCCCCATCGGGTCGAGGTCGAAGAAGGCGTAGTCGGGCCGGCCGATGTCGTCGATGCGGCTGTGCCAGGGATGCAGTTCGATGCAGCCAAGGTTGGCCGTGAACACCAGGCTGGCGCGGTCGGTGGCCAGCAGGTACTCGGTGGTCTTGCCGCTGCGCCGACCGGTCACCGGCGCGGTGACCATCCACGGGGGCGTCCCCGGTGGGGCCTGCTTGGCGTAGAAGAAGGCCCCGTCGGCCCCGTCGGGCATGCGTTTGAGGGTCAGCGGCCGGTCCCGCAGGTAGGGCAGCACCCAGAGCGCCGCGTTGTACCAGTAGGCCAGCAGGTCGGCCTTGGTGTAACCCTCCGGACCCCAGTAGGGCTTGTCGGGGTTGGACACCTTGACGGTGGTGCCGTCGGCGTCGACGAACCAGGCCTTGCCCTCCCGCCGCAACGGCAGCGCCTCGGGGAAGTCGATGGTGGTCGCCACGGTGCTCATGGTCAGCCATCTTCCCACCGTTGCGCAGGCACGGGTTGCCCGGGCCGGGTTGACCAGGCGCCCCGCGAGGTAGACCATCGTTGCGACGCCGGCGGCCGCACCGTAGGGCTTCCTCACGCCGGCAGGAGGTTGAGATGCGGACACTGTGGAAGGGCTCGCTGTCCTTCGGACTGGTCACCATCCCCGTGCGGCTATACCCCGCCACGGAGGACAAGTCGGTATCGTTCAACCAGTTGCGCGCATCGGATCACAGCCGCATCGGCTACCAGCGCGTGGCCAAGGCGGACGGCGAGGAGGTCGGCTACGACCATATCGTCAAAGGCTATGAGTACGAGCCCGACCGTTACGTGGTGTTCGATGCCGACGAGCTCGAAGCGATGAAGCCGGCCTCGTCACGGGCCATCGACATCCTGCAGTTCGTCCCGCTTGAACAGATCGACCCGATCTACTTCCAGCGCTCGTACTACCTTGGCCCTGACCCGGCCGGCGCCAAGGCCTACGGGCTGCTGTCCAAGGCGATGCACGACCGCAACACGGTCGCGGTGTGCAAGATCACCATGCGCGACAAGGAACACCTGGCCACCCTGCGTCTGCACGATGAGATGTTCGTCCTGGAGACGATGTACTGGCCAGACGAGATCCGCCAGCTGTCGCTGGAAGACCTCGACATCGACGAGCTGCCGGAGCCGCGCAAGCAGGAAGTGCAGATGGCCGAGACGCTCATCGAAAACCTCACCGAGGACTTTGACCCCACCGCCTATTCCGACGAGTACCGCGAGAAGGTCATGGCGGCCGTCCAGGCCAAGGTCGAGGGTCAAGAGGTCACCGTCGTCGAGGAGCCCGGCGAGCCGGCAGCCGTGGTGGACCTCATGGAGGCGCTGCGCCAGTCGGTGGAGTCGGCGCGCAAGCGAGGCAGCGGCGCCGCCGCCGACCGCTCCGAGTCGCAGGACGAGGCATCGCCCAAGGCAGCCAAGGCGGGGAAGAAGAAGGCGTCATAGATGCCCGCGCTGCTGCTGATCGCGTTCATCGTCGTCCCGATCGTCGAGCTGTTCGTCATCGCCCAGGTCGGCGACCTGATCGGGCTGCTGCCGACGCTGGTGATCCTGCTGTTGGTGTCGGTGGCCGGTGCCTGGCTGGTGCGCCGCGAGGGTCGGGCCGCGTGGCGCAACTTCACCGCCGCGTTGCAGCAAGCGCGCATTCCCGCCAAGGAGGTTGTGGACGGCGCGCTGGTCCTGGTGGGTGGGACGCTGCTGCTGACCCCGGGCTTCGTCAGCGACGCGGCGGGCTTGCTGCTGGTGCTGCCTCCCACCAGGGCGGTGGCCAACCGCCTCGTGCGCAGCCGCGCACGGGGGTTGTTCGCCCTCGGCTCACTGGGTACGCCCCGCGGGCGACGCGGTGGTGTCCGGCCTCCGCCACGCACCCGTGGCGCCGAGCCGATCGACGTGGAGGTCGTGGACGTGCAACGCGACGACGGTCAGCGCTCGCCCCGGCGCGACCGGACCTGACCTCGTCGGGCGGGCCACGTCTGCGCCGCCGAGCCGACTGCCAGCGGATAGAAGGGTTGGTCCTCATAGTGTGACCAACCCTTCTATCCGTCGTTCACGCTGGTGGCTGGCGTCGGGCGCGGCCTGGGTGGTGGGGTTCGACGGCTGGGCGAGGCTGGACATACTGGGCTGGGATGACGGACTCCGCCGCGTTCTTCGACCTCGACCGCACGCTGATGTCGGGCAGCAGCGCCTACTACTTCGGCAAGGCGTGCTACCGGGCCGGGCTGCGCCCGCTGGGCCGCCTGCTCGGCGACGGCGCGTCCAGCGTCGTGTTCAGAATGTTCGGCGCCTCCGACGAGAAGTCCGCGGCGATGCGTGACCGCCTCCTGGAAAGCGTCGCCGGCACGCCCGCCGAGGTGCTGAGGCGGTTGTCGCCGGCGGTGGTGGAGGAGTTGCTGCCGCGCATTCGGGCCGAGGCACAGACGCTGCTCGACATCCACTCTGAGGCGGGCCGCGACGTGTACATCATCTCGGCCAGCCCCGTCGAGATCGTCGGCCAGCTGGCGCGAGCGTTGGAGATCGCCGGGGGTCTGGGTACCGAGAGTGAGATCGTCGACGGCGTCTACACCGGCCGGCTGGCCGCACCCTTCTGCTACGGCGAGGGCAAGGCCTCCCACATCCGCAAGCTGGCGGCCGAGCGCGGCTACGACCTGGCCAAGTGCTACGCCTACTCCGACTCCGCCAGCGACCTGCCCATGATGCTGATCGTCGGCCACCCGGTGGCGGTCAACCCTGACCGCTCCATGACCGCGGTGGCGCACCGGCGGGGCTGGCCAGTGGTGGAGTTCAACCGTCAGGCCAAGCAGATGGCCAAGCTGTCGGCCGCCGGTGCGCTGACCCTGGGAGGCGCTGCCGGCGGTTGGGTGATGGGTCGCCGCCACGAACGCAAGGCCCTCGAGCGGCTGACGGGTGGTCGCCTGCGCCTGCAGTGGCGTTGATGGACGTCCGCTTCCACTACAGCGATCACCTCGTCGGGCTGGTCGAAGACGCCGCCGCGGCGGCGGCGCGCATCGCTGCGGCGCCCCCCGAGGGCCTGGCGGCCGAAGCCCAGCGCGCCAAACGCGACGCCGGTCGGCTGTCGGCCCGGTTGGACGCCAGCCCCTTGGATGACGCCACCGCCGACGCGGTCGACGCGGGCACCTGGGTCTGGCCCGCCGGGAAACGCCGGTTTGATGAGCCCGCTGGCGAACGCAGGTCAGATGACTCCGCGGGCAACGTGGCCGCGCCACAGGCGGGCGGCTGGGCGACGGCGCTGAAGTTGGACGGGATGGCGACCCAGCAGGTGGCCGCGGTTGAGTACGCCAACCTGCTGGCCTGCTACGACGCCGAAGCCGAGCTGGCGGACCAGCTGTTCGAAGCCCCCTTGACGGTGCTGACGACGCTGCACGGGCTGATCTGCCGAGGACTGGTCGCTCCGCAGGTCGTCGGGCGTCCTCGCCGGACCATCCAGGCCGTGCACGACGGAGCACAGGGCCGAGTTCTGTACAACACCCCGGACCCGAGGGTCGTGCCTCGCCTGGTGGACGGGCTGGTCGAGTGGTTGGGCGCCACCGGCTCGGCCGGTAGTGCCGGCCTGCCGACGCTGGTGGTCGCCGGCGTCGTGCACGAGCGGTTGCTGGAGTGGCAGCCGTTCGAGGCGGGCAACGGGCGGCTGGCGCGTGCTACCGCGCGGTTGGTGTTGCGGGCTCGTGGACTGGACCCCACAGCGGTGGCGGTTCCCGAACGCACGCTGGCCGCCGACCCCAGCGGCTACCACAACGAGGTTGCCGCCACCATTCACCGGCGCGGTGACCTCGGACCGTGGCTGGAGTGGCACACCGAGGCGGTGGTCGCGGGTCTGGCGGCGGTCGCGCGGCGCCTCGTTGGTCATTCACCGGCACCACCGGCGCGGGCTGTCCAGATCGCGGGCCGGATGGCGTTCGGTGCCACGATCACGCTCGGCCAGTACGCTGCGGCGACCGGCCTCAGCCGTGACACCGCCGCCGCCGACCTGCGGGCATTGGTCTCGGCGGGGACGTTGCGCCGTGACCCCCACACGCGTGGCCTGACGTTTCGCCGGAGATGACCGCCAATGTGTCCAGGTGGACACGTAAGTACTGGCGCTTTGAGGGCACAGTGTGCAAGGATTCGGCTACCTCCTACACGGGTAGGAGGCGCTTGGCCCCCGCAAAGGCGGGATCGGCCCGCAGATGTATGGAGGACTCTCCCATGAAGAAGAACATCATCGCCGGCGTGCTGGCCGGCCTGCTGGCCCTCTCCGCGGTCGGCTGCTCGAGCGGCGGAGGCGGCGGCGGCGCGAGTGAGGGCGGCGGCGCGAGTGAGGGCGGCGCCGCCAGCGAGGCCGCGTCGGAGTAGGTAGGACCCTTGCAGAAAGGCCGCGCTTCGGCGCGGCCTTTCTGTGCGTCTGGGCATCTCTAGGAGACAAGTCCCTGGCCCAGGTGCCGCATGGTGGCCGCCCGCAGGCTGTCGAGCAGGTGGCTGGAGCGCACGGACCACGCTCCGGTCACGACCTTCGGTTGGACCGCCGCCACGGCCTTCTGGCTGCGTTGCGCCAGCTGTGCCAGGCCGGCGCGCGGCAGCCTGCGCTGCCCGTCGCGCATGGCCTCAACCAGCAGTGGCTCGCCCTCCAGGTCCTCGTCGTGCAGCCCGATGACGTCGCCGGTGTCACCGCGCCACACCTGCTTGCGTCCCGGGCTGGTGGCCTTGGCCGGGCTGCCGCTGAGCTTCATCACCGGGCTTCCGGCGATCTCGGCGAGCTTGTACACGCCTGACAGGGCAGGGTCGCGGCGCGCGGTCAGCAACGAGGTGCCGACCCCGTAGCCGTCGATCGGGACGTTGAGCTGCTCTAGTTCTCGCACCCGCTCGGCGTCCAGGTCCCCGGAGGCGATGATCTGCACGTCGCGCAGGCCGGCGGTGTCCAGCAGGCGACGCGTCTCATGCGACAGCGAAGCCAGGTCGCCGGAGTCCAGCCGCACCCCTTTGAGCTTGTGTCCCGCCGCCGCCAGCTCATCGGCGACGGTGATCGCGTTGGGGACGCCGCTGCCCAGGGTGTCATAGGTGTCGACCAGCAGGATGCAGGTGTCGGGGAAGGTGGCGGCGTAGGCGCGAAAGGCTTCCAGCTCGCTTCCGAAAGCCATGACGAAGGCGTGGGCCTGGGTGCCAGACACCGGCACGTCGAAGCGCTGCCCGGCGGCCACGTTGGAGGTGGCGCTGCACCCGCCGATCATCGCGGCGCGTGCTCCGGTGAGCGCTCCGTCCGGTCCGTGGGCACGCCGGGCCCCGAACTCCAGCACCGGTTTGCCGCGCGCGGCGCGGGTCAGCTGCGCTGCGTTGCTGGCGACCAGCGAGCTGTAGCAGATGCGGTTGAGCAGGTAGGTCTCGACCAGTTGCGCCTCGGCGAGGGTCGCGCTGACGCGCAGCAGCGGCTCGTCGGAGAACACCGGCAAGCCCTCCGGGACCGCCCACACGTCGCCGCGGAACTTCAGCCGGCGCAGGTAGGACAGAAGGGCGTCGTCGAACAGCGACAGCGACGACAGGTAGGCAAGGTCCTCGTCGTCGAAGTGCAGCGTTTCCAGGTAGTCCAGGACCGGGTCAAGGCCACAGGCGACGACGAGGTCTACCCCAGCGGGCGGATGGCGGAAGTACAGGTCGAACGTCGCCTGTTCGTCGGCTCGCCCAGCAGCCAGGTAGCCGGCCATCATCGTCAGCTCGTACAGGTCGGTGAACAGTGCAGCGGTCGTCATGAGCGAGCTCCTGCGCCGATCGGGGGCGCGACGTCGTCGAGCACCGTGAGCTCACGGCGGGAGAAGCGGTACAGCTGAGCCGGACGGTGCGGGCCCCGGCGCTGGCCCGGCGCTTCGGTCACCATGCTCACGGCCAGCACCTTCTTGCGGAAATTGCGCTTGTCCAGCTGCCCGCCTAGCACCGCTTCGTAGATCCGCTGCAGCTCAGACAGGGTGAAGTCCTCGGGCAGCAGTCCGTAGGCGACGTTGGAGTAGGACAGCTTGCCGCGCAGCCGCTGCAGGGCGCTGGCGAGGATCTGTTCGTGGTCAAAAGCCAATGTCGGGGGCGCGAACGCCGAGCACCACCGGGCGGCGCCGCCGACGGGCGCTGGCTGCGGTACCAGCGCCAGGTAGCTGACCGACACCACGCGGCCGCGCGGATCGCGGTCGGGCGCTCCGAAGGTGGCCAGGTGTTCGAGGTGCCGGGGCCGCGGCAGGCCGGCCGCGGCCAGGATGCGCCGCGCGGCGGCCTCCAGGTCTTCGCCGGACCGCACCATCGTGCCCGGCAGCGCCCAACCCCCCTCGAACGGCGGACGGGGGCGACGCACCGTCAGCACCATGGGCGTCAAGTTCCCGCCGCCGCCGTCGGGCGCCAGGGCGACGACATCGGCGGCGACGCGATGCGCGGCCTGCGGCAGCGGACTCACGAGGGCGTCTGGGCGATGACCCGGATGAGGTCTTCGCCGTAGCGCTTTACCTTGGCGGGGCCGACACCGCTGACGGCGAGCAGTGCCCGGGGCGTGGAGGGGCGTTGCGCCGCCAGCGCGACCAGAGTGCGGTCGTTGAAGACCACGAACGCCGGCACGTCGTCGGCCTTGGCGCGCTCCCGACGCCAGTCGCGCAAGCGCTGCACCAGCGCCGGATTCTCGGCACCGTCGAGGGGAGATGGCGTGCGGGTGCGCAGCCGCGTCGCCGCCTGCTGGGAACCGCTCACCGGCGCGCCCTCGCCCAGGTTGTACAGGAACCGCGACGGTCGTCGGGCCACCACCTTGCCCCCGTAACCCGGCCGGCGCTGCGCCCACGACAGCGACAACTGCCGTCGGGCACGCGTGATGCCGACGTACAACAGCCGGCGCTCTTCCTGCACCGCCTCGTCGGTCTTGGCGTGCGAGATGGGCAGCAGCCCCTCCTCGAGGGCCACTAGGAAGACCGCGGAGAACTCCAAGCCCTTGGTCTTGTGCAGCGTCAGCAGGGTCACGGCGCCGCCCGGGCCCGGCGCGTCAGCGCCTTCGGCCTCCCGTCGCGACAGCTCGGTGACGACGTCGGCCAGGGTCGTCGTGGCGTCGTCGTCGGCCAGCCCGGCGGCGACCTCGACGAGGGCGCCGAGGTTGCGCCAGCGCTCACGCGCGGCCTCACCCTCCGGTTCGGATCGCCCGTCCCAACCCATCTGCTCGCGGAGCGCACGGCTGACAGCCTTGTCGGCGCGAACCGGACGCGCCGGCGTCGTCTGCTCCAAACCGGGGGGCACCGGCTCGGGGCGGCTGGCCGCCGCCCGCAGCACGGTCAGCGCCTGGCGGACCTCACGACGCTGGTAGAAGCCGCCGGCGCCACGGACGGCGTAGGGGATGCCCGCGCCCCGCAACGCCTGCTCCCAGCCCTCCGACTGGCTGTTCACCCGGTAGGCGACCGCGATCTCGCCGGGTGGAATCTCCTCCTCGACCAGGCCGCGAATGGCCGCCACGACCGCCTCTCGCTCCGCCTCGTCGTCGGTGTGCTCGCCGAACACCGGCGCAGGACCCCCCGCGCGGGTGGCCGACAGCCGCTTGCGTTGGCCGGCGCGCTTGTTCCATAGCACGGCGTTGGCCAAGGCCAGCACCTGCGGGGTCGACCGGTAGTTCTCGGTCAGCGTCACCGTGGCGGCGGTCGGGAACCAGCGGCGGAACTCCAGCAGGTAGTCGGCGGTGGCGCCGGTGAACGAGTAGATGGTCTGGTCGTCGTCGCCGACGACGCAGACCTGTTGCGACGGACCCAGCCAGGCGCGCAGCAGCGCGAACTGCGCCGGGTTGACGTCCTGGAACTCGTCGACGGTGAAGAAGCGGTAGCGGTCGCGCACCTCGGCCGCGATGTCGGGATGTTCCTGGATCAGCGCGGCCGCCCGCAGCAGCATGTCCTCGTAGTCCAGCAGCCCGGCCTCGTCCTTCGCCCGCTCGTAGTCCGCGTAGACGCCTGCCATCCGTTCCGGCTCCAGCGGCGCGTCCCGGCCAGCCGCTGCCACAGCGTAGTCGTCGGGGGGCAGACGCCGGGCCTTGGCCCACTCGATCTCCGTCGCCAGGTCCATCGCCTGCGTGCTGGTACGGCGGGCCAGCGGCACGAGCAGGCGGACCTTGGAGGCGAGCACCTCGGGCAGTGGGGTGTCATAGGCGCGGTGCCAGAACCAGCGCAGCTGCGCCCACGCCGCGGCGTGAAAGGTGGCCGCGCGCACCGGCCGGGACAGTCCCATGCCGGCGAGGCGCTGACGGAGCTCGCCGGCGGCCTTGTCGGTGAACGTGACCGCCAGGATCTGGTCGGGACTCGCGACACCCTCGGCGACCTGGCAGGCGATGCGGTGGGTGATGGTGCGCGTCTTGCCCGTGCCGGCTCCGGCGATGATGCACAGCGGTCCCTGTGTGGTCCGCGCGGCGGCGCGCTGGTCGGCGTTGAGGCCGTCGAGGAGGCTGGCGGTCGGCATGCGAGCGAGAGGGTATCGCCCACTGGTCGCTGTACCGGCCCAGCCACCGCCGCATCTGTGGGCGTGCAACCGAAACCCTGCTTGACGGACCAGGATCTCTAGGTACGATGCTGCCGTGGGCGAGGAAGGGCTACGCATCGGGCAGGCTGCGGCGCTGCTGGGGATCAGCGTGGACACCCTGCGGCGCTGGGAAGACGACGGGCGTGTCACGCTCGACCGCACTCCCGGCGGTCAGCGGCTGGTGTCGGTGTCGCAGGTGCAGCGCCTCCTCACCGACCGCCGTCGGTCTGCGCGGGTGATCACCGCGTCGTCGGCCCGCAACCAGCTTGACGCCATCGTCACCAAAGTCGTCCGCGGAGAGGCCGCGGCGACCGTCGAGATGCAGGCGGGTCCGTACCGGCTCGTCGCGCTCACCACCGCCGAGAGCGTCGACGAGCTCGAACTCGACGCCGGCACGCACGTCGTCGCGTCGGTGAAGGCCACCAGCGTCGTGGTCAGCCTGCCCAAGGAGTAGCGGTGAGGGCGGCGCGCATGCGGGGAGCTGTCGTGTCGCTCGCGGTGCTGCTCGCCGCCTGCGGCAGCGGCCAGGCCGCGTCGCCCCAGGCAGGGACCAGGGACGACGGTAGGACCGCGACCGCGTCGGAGCCCGCGTCGGGGCAGGCGTTATCTGGTCAGCTGACGGTCTTCGCCGCGTCGTCGCTGACCGACGCGTTCGAAGACCTCGGCGAGCGGTTCACGCGGACCAACCCCGACGTCGAGGTGGCCTTCAATTTCGGCTCCAGCTCCACGCTGGCCACGCAAATCGTCCAGGGCGGCGCGCCCGCCGACGTGCTCGCGTCGGCCAGCCAGACGCCGATGAATGACGTCGCCGGCGCCGAGCTGCTCGCCGGCCAGCCGCAGACCTTCACCCGCAACACGCTGGAGATCGCCGTCGAGCGCGGCAACCCGCTGCACATCCAGTCGCTGGCGGACCTGACGCGGCCTGATGTCACGACGGTCCTGGCGGCCGAGGAGGTGCCGGCCGGCGGGTACACGCGGCATGCCCTCGACGTGGCCGGGATCCAAGTGACCCCGGCGTCGCTTGAGGTCGACGTGCGGGCGGTGCTGTCGCGCGTGGAGCTTGGCGAGGCCGACGCCGGGGTCGTCTATGTCAGCGACATCGTCGCCGCGGGCGATGCCGTCGAGGGTGTGCAGATCCCCCCGGAGCGCAACGTTCCGGCCAGCTATCCGGTCGCTGCGCTCGCCGAGGCGCCCAACCCGCAGGCGGCCGAGGCGTTCGTCGACTACGTGCTGTCCGACGAGGCACAGGCGACACTCACCGAGTACGGGTTCTCCGCGCCATGAACGTCACAACGCGGCTCACACCGGGCACCCGGCGGGCGGAGACGATGCCGTTGGGCATGACCCCGTTAGCCGTTGTCGCGCTGGGTCTGCTGATCCTGCCGCTCGTCGGGCTGCTGGCGAACACCCCGTGGACGCGGCTGGGCGACCTGGTGACCGACCAGACCGTGCTCGCGGCGCTGCGGCTGTCGCTGCTGACCTCGCTGTCGGCGCTCGCGCTGGCGACCGTGCTGGGGGTGCCGCTCGCGTGGCTGCTCGCCCGACGCGACTTTCCCGCGAAGCCGCTCGTGCGGGCGCTTTGCGTCCTGCCGATGGTGCTGCCACCCGTGGTCGGCGGGGTGGCGCTGCTTTTGGCGTTCGGCCGCCGAGGACTCATCGGCCAGCCGCTGCACGAGCTGGCAGGGATCACGCTGCCGTTCTCCCCCGCCGGCGTCGTGCTCGCCGAGACCTTCGTGGCGATGCCATTCCTCGTCGTCACCGTCGAGGCGGGGCTGCGGGCGATGGACCGCCGCTACGAAGACGTCGCCGCAACGCTGGGTGCCGGCCGCTGGCTGGCCTTCCGGCGGGTCACGCTGCCGCTGCTCGCGCCGTCGCTGGGGGCAGGGATGGCGCTGTGCTGGGCGCGGGCGCTCGGCGAGTTCGGTGCCACGATCACCTTCGCCGGCAACCTGACTGGCCGCACGCAGACGATGCCTCTCGCGGTGTACCTGCAGTTGGAGCGCGATCTGGACTCGGCGATCCTGTTGAGCCTGATCCTGCTCGCCGTCTCGGTCGTGGTGTTGATCACGTTGCGAGGTCGCTACCTCGACACATCATGAGCGGGTTGTCGGCCCGTGTTGCGGTAACCCTCGGCGACCTCGACCTCGATGTCGCCTTGGAGGTCGCGGCCGGGGAGGTCGTCGCCGTCCTTGGCCCGAACGGGGCCGGCAAGACCACGCTGCTGCGCACCCTGGCCGGGCTGGTCCCATTGCGTGCCGGCCGCGTAGAGCTGGAGAGCCAGGTGCTCGACGACTCCGAACGCGGCATTCGCGTCGCGCCGGAGCGACGGGGCGTTGGGATGGTCTTCCAGGATCACCTGCTGTTTCCGCACCTGTCCGCCGCCGACAACGTCGCCTTCGGGCTGCGCGCCGGCGGTGTGCCGGCCGCAGCCGCCCGCGGCCTCGCCACCGAATGGCTGGCTAGAGTCGGACTCCCCGACGCCGCCAACGCGAAGCCGAGGGCATTGTCCGGCGGGCAGGCGCAGCGAGTCGCGCTGGCACGCGCGCTGGCGTTCGAACCGAACCTGCTGCTTCTGGACGAGCCGCTGTCCGCCCTGGACGTCGCCGCCCGCCTGACGATCCGCCGGGAGCTGCGGGGGCACCTGGACGCCTTCGCCGGCCCCTGTCTGGTCATTACCCATGACCCGGTGGAGGCGATCGCGCTCGCCGGCCGGCTGGTCATCATCGAGGCCGGCAGGATCGTCCAGGACGCCACCATCAACGAGGTCACCCAGCGGCCCCGCTCTCGGTGGGTCGCCGGGCTGGTGGGACTCAACCTCTACCGCGGCGAGGCGCGTGGCCATACCGTCAACCTGCCGGATGACCAGCGACTCATCGCCGCGGACGCAGCCGACGGCCCGGTCTTCACCGTGGTGCACCCCCGCGCCGTTGCGCTGTACCGGGGACGGCCCGACGGGTCGCCGCGCAATGTCTGGGCCGGTGTGGTGCGGGGGCTGGACGTGCACGGCGACCACGTCCGCGTGCACATCGACGGGGCCCTGCCGATCGTCGCCGAGGTCACCCCTGCAGCGGTCGCCGCGCTGGATCTCGGCGTGGGCGGCGACGTGCATGTGTCGGTCAAGGCCTCCGAAGTGTCGCTGTACCCCGTCTGAACACGACAAGGAGACGCACGCCGACGGCTCAGCAGATGCGGGGGAGCGGGTCGCCGACGAGCATGTCGATCATGCGGTGCCCGCCGAATCCGGTACGACCCAGCACCCGGCCGGCCGGCTCCGAGTCCACGTCGCCGATGATCGCCGCCGCCACGCCAATCGGGTGCTCGCGCAGGGCCGCGAGCGCTTCATCGGCTTGCTGCGGCGCCACGAACGCGACGAGCTTACCTTCGTTGGCGACGTACAGCGGGTCGATGCCGAGGATCTCGCAGGCGCCCATGACCTCGGGCCGCATGGGCACCCGGTCCTCGATGATCGTCACGCCGAGCTGGGACGTCAGGGCGATCTCGTTGAGCACCGTGGCGACCCCACCACGCGTGGCGTCTCGCATGCAGTGCAGGTCCTCGCCGCAGGTCTCCAGCAGCGTCTCGGCCAACGGCCACAACGACGCCGTGTCGCTGCGGATGTCGGCGCCCAGCTCCAACTCGCCGCGGGCGAGCATGATCGCGACGCCGTGATCACCGACCGTTCCGGACACCAGGACCTTGTCGCCTGGCTGCACCAGCTCGGGAGCCAGTGCGACGCCGTGGCGGACGAGCCCGATGCCGGTCGTCGTCACGTACATGCCGTCGGCTTTGCCGCGCTGGACCACCTTCGTGTCACCGGTGACCACCGGGACCCCGGCTTCCTGGGCGGCGGCAGCAATAGTCCGGACTTGTGGTCAAGAACTGGTCTCCAGCAGTTGCGCCAGCTGTGATGCGTCGGTGACTGGGCGCTGGCAGGCGAAGTTGCGACACACATAGGCGGCAGGGCGACCGTTGACCAGGGGGCGATCGTGCAGCAGCGGCGGCGTGGCGTCCTGGCCATCGGGGAGGCCCACGGCCAGGACGCTGCCAGGGCGCCAGCGCTGACGATAGACCCGCACCAGCTCACGGGTGGCGGCATCATCCGGCGAGCCGATCACGGCGACCTCAGCGGGGCCGGCCAGCAGGCGTTCCAGCCCGCGCAACATCTCGCCGTAGCCGGTCGGCGCCTGCTCGCAACGCGGCGCGAACAGCGCCAGCGTGCGCTCGGCCCGGCGTGAGAAGTCGCCGTCGCCGGTCAGCGCCGCCAGGCGCAGCAGCACGTCGACCTGCACCGACGAACCGGCCGGGGTGGCGTTGTCCCACAGGTCCTTGGGACGGGTCAGCAAGGCCTCGGCGTCGTCGGCGGTGGCGAAGTAGGCCCCCGTCGGGTTGCCGTCGGCATCGCTCTCGGCGAAGCGGTCGTTGGCGTCGTGCGCCAGCTGTCGCGCCCAGGCAAACCACTCGGGGTTGGCGTCGGCCTCGTACAGCACCAGCAGCGCCTGCGCTAGGTAGGCCACGTCCTCGAGGAACGCCGGCACGGTCGCGGGATGACCCTGTTTCCAGGTGTGGTGCAGGCGGCCGTCGACCATCAGTGTGTCCCGCAGGAAGCGTGCGCAGGCGGCCGCGGCCTCGATGTAGCGCGGCTCGTCCAGCGCCGCGCCGGCCTCGCCCAACGCGCCCAACGCCAGCGCGTTCCAGCTGGTCAGGATCTTGTCGTCCAACCCCGGATGGACGCGCTGCTCGCGGCGTCCGACCAGCGCGGCGCGGACGCGGTGCAAACGGCGCGCGCAGTCGGCGTCGTCCTCGTCGCGCCGTCCGGCCTCATACAGGATGGACCGGGAACCCACTTCCGGATGATGGGGATCGGTGAAGTTGCCCGCCGGCGTCACGCCGTAGAACGCGCGGAACACCTCGGCGTCCTCGCCGGCGGCGGCCACGACCTCGTCGAACTCGTCTGCCGTCCAGGTGAAGAACAGCCCTTCCACACCCTCGGAGTCGGCGTCGGTCGCCGAGTAGAAGCCGCCCGCCGGGTGGCGCATGTCGCGCAGCAGGTAATCGGCAACCTCGGTGGCGATGCGCCGGCAGCGGCGGCTACCCGTTGTTTGCCAGGCGTGGGTGTAGGCGCGCAGCAGCAGCGCGTTGTCGTACAGCATCTTCTCGAAGTGGGGGACCAGCCAGCGCGCGTCGACCGAGTAGCGCGCGAAGCCGCCCGCCACATGGTCGTAGATGCCACCCCGCGACATGGCCTCCAGCGACTGCACGGCCGCGTCAACCGCGGCGCTGTCGCCGGTCCGCTGCGCGTACGCCAGCAAGAAGTCGATGGTCATGGCCTGCGGGAACTTGGGCGCCGCACCGAAGCCGCCGAGCTCGCGGTCCCAGGCGCGCACGCACACCGAAGCCGCCCGCGACGCGATGCCCAGGTCGACCTGCTCGGCACCTCCGCCGACCTCGTTGGTGGCCTGCAGGTGGGCGGTCAGCCGCTGACCGGAGTCCAGCACCTGCTCGCGCTGCTCGCGCCAGGCGGTGTCCACGGCCTGCAGGACCTGCAGAAATCCGGGCATGCCATGGCGGCCGTCGCGCGGCCAGTAGGTGCCGCCGAAGAACGGCACGCCGTCGGCGGTGACGAACACGCTCATCGGCCAGCCGCCGGCTCCGGTCATGGCTTGCACGGCGCCCATGTAGACGCTGTCGACGTCCGGCCGCTCTTCCCGGTCCACCTTGACCGCCACGAAGCGGTCATTCAGGACACGGGCCACCTCGGCGTCCTCGAAGGACTCGTGCGCCATCACATGACACCAGTGACAGCTGGAGTAGCCCACCGACAGGAACACCGGCACGTCGCGGTCCCTGGCTTGCGCGAAGGCCTGGTGACCCCACTCCTGCCAGTCCACGGGATTGTCGGCGTGCTGCCGTAAATAGGGGCTGGACGCATGCTGCAAGCGGTTCATGTGCCGACCTCCGCCGACTCGGAGATGACCAGCTGGCGGCCGAAGGCACGCTCGACCCGCTTGGTAGCGCGCTGCGCGCCCCAGCGCTCCAGCTCGCCGTCGGTGTCGGTGGCCGTGGCAACGGCCAGGTGCACCGCCTCGTCGGTCACCGTCACATCGAGTCGGGTCACGCCGCCGGTGCGACCGCGATCCAGCCCGTGGGCGACCTGCAGCAGCGCCACCAGCGAGCGCAGCGCCTTACGCCGGCGCGACGGCAACCGATCGAACGACGCGAACCCCTCGCCCGGTTCCCCCTTGTGGTGGTAGCGGGCCAAGCAGGCCAGGACCGCAGTCTCGTCGGGGTCGAAGCCGCGAAGCCGGCCGTGGGTGATCAGGTAGGCGCTGTGACTGGCCTGATCCTCGGCCGAGACATGGCCGCCGACATCGTGCAGCAGCGCCGCGTGGGTCAGCAGCTCCCGCTGCTGTTCGTCGAGGCCGTGCAGATCGCTGGTCGCGTCGAACAAGGTCTGCGCCATCTGGGCGACGAGGCGGCTGTGCGCTTCCGGCCAGCTGTAGCGGCGGGCGAGGGCGAGCACCGAGGCGTCGCGGATCGCCCGGGGGTCGTCGTGGCGGTCGGGTGGGTGGTGGCGGGCGAGGGTGTCCAAGACCATGCCCTCCCGCAGCGCCCAGGTGCCGATCACGAGGCGTTCGAGGTCCAGCAGCGCCATGGCGGTCAGCGCCACGGTCGAGCCAGCGACCGCCAACGGCGCGCGCCGGGGCTCTAGGCCGGCGACCTGTTCCCGCTCGGCGCAGGTCATCGCGATCAGGTCGGCGTGCAGCGCCTCCAGCTGCTTGCGGCTGACCTCCAGCTGGTTGGTCAGTGCCGGCTTGACGCCGGTGGCCTTCGCCAGGGCAGCGACCGCCAGGTCGGTGAGCGTGCCGCTGGTCCCGACGGCAAGGCCGGGGGCGTGGGTGGCCACCTCGGCGGCCACCGGCTCCAGTGCCTCGGTCACCCGGTTGCGCACCCGGCGCAGGTCGCCCTTGCGGGGCGGGTCGGAGCGCACCAGCTCGGTGGTGAGCCGGCCAACGCCCAACGGCAGGCTGACCGCCCAGCGCAGGCCCTTCACATCACCGACAGACACCTCGAGGCTGCCGCCGCCGAGATCGAGGCACACCGCGGGGGGTGGCTCGAGCACGACGCTGGCGCGCACCGCGGCGAAGATCAGGCGCGCTTCCTCGTCGCCGTCGATGATCCGCACGGTCACGCCTGCCTCGTCGGACATGCGCTGCACCAACGCCGCGCAATTGCTGGCCTCGCGCATGGCACTGGTGGCGCACGTCACCATCTCGACGGCGCCGGCGGCGTCGGCCAGGGCCCGGTAGCGACGGACGGTGGCCACCGCCTCGTCGGCGGCCGAGCCCGTGATGGCCCCGTCCTTTGCCACCACGTCGCCGAGGCGCAGCATCGTCTTGTCCACCAGGACCGGCGTCAGGCTGCCGTCCGACCCGGCGTCGGCGACCAGCAGGTGGAACGAGTTGCTGCCCAGATCGAGCGCGGCGATGCGCATGCACAGTCCTCATGTAGCGACAGCGGTAGGACACGAAACGCGTCCTTAGGTGGCAGGTGGCAGGTACACAGCCTGCCAACAGCCTTCCCCATCGGCCGACAAGACCCACACCGAGCCCTTCTGCCAGCGCGCGTTGCGTGGCAACCGCAACCCGTCATCGCCCAACCCCCGCAGCACGGCAGGGATGATGTCGCCGTGGGTGCACAGCGCCGCGTCGTGGTCGGCGAGGTCGCGCACCAGCCGCAAGGCATCCTCGTCGGACCCCTCGGCCAGCGCGTCGCTGGGCAGGACGGTCATGCCCCTGGCGGCGGCCAGCGGCTCCACGGTCTGCGTGCAGCGGACGAACGGGCTGGCGTGAATGGTGGCGATCCGCCGGTCGTCGAGCAGCCTGACCAGGCCTTGCGACTGCGCGACCCCCTTGCGGCTCAGCGGCCGGATGCGGTCGTCGCCGACCCAGTCGTCGGAGCTGCCGGCATGGGCGTGGCGCACCAGCAGGATGGTGCCCATCGCCGGCTACGCGCCCTGGCGGGCGAAAGCAGCTGGGTGCCGCGGCGTGGTGGTCATGCCTTCGCCATGTCGCCACGTTCCGTATTGGCCCAGGTCACCAGCCGTGACACCGAGCCGGCAGCTTCCGAGGCCGACGTGAACCCCTCGTCGCGGCGGCGGCGCCCGCGCTCCAGTGCCAGCTCCTGCAGCCGCTGGTGCACGCTGATGCCCTCGCCCGCCGGCACCCGCTCCCAGCAACCGTGGGCGTCCAGCTCCCAGGCGTTGGTGTCGTCGGCGAGGTTGAGCTCCAAGACCTCGTCAAGCCGCGCGCGTAGGTCAGGGTCTGAGACCTCGATGACGGTCTCGATGCGCCGATCGAGGTTGCGCGGCATCAAGTCCGCCGAGCCGATGTAGATCGTGCCGCTGGGTGCGCCGGCGTGGGCGAAGGAGAAGATCCGTGAGTGTTCCAGGAAGCGCCCGACGATCGAGCGCACCCGGATGTTGTCCGACAGCCCCGGCACGCCAGGGCGCAGGCAGCAGATGCCCCGCACGATCAGGTCGATGCTGCAGCCGGCTTGCGAGGCCCCGTACAGCGCGTCGACCACCGGGGCGTCGGCGAGGCTGTTCATCTTCATCACGATGCGTCCGTCGTCGCCGCCGGCCTCCTCGCGGATGTGTTCGATGATGCGACGGCGCAGCGAGGTCGGGGCGAGGATCAGCTGGCGGTGCTGGGGTCGCAGGCTGTAGCCCGTCAGCAGGTTGAACAGGTCCGACAGGTCCGCGCCGAGGTCGGGATCCGCGGACAGCAGGCCGATGTCCTCGTACAGCCGCGCGGTCTTGGAGTTGTAGTTCCCGGTGCCGACATGGCAGTAGCGCCGGATGTCGTCGGCCTCCTGGCGTACCACCAGCGCCGCCTTGGCGTGGGTCTTCAGACCGACCAAGCCGTACACCACATGCACACCGACTTCTTCCAGCGCCCTGGCCCAGTCGATGTTGGCCTGCTCGTCGAAGCGGGCCTTGAGCTCGA
>Ga0136617_10001019_pt1 | contig 24507 bp, 20 predicted proteins | sample AntDrymUQ3222106_2_FD_129672 | JGI IMG/M metagenome (GOLD analysis project Ga0136617, IMG submission 129672) | Polar desert sand microbial communities from Dry Valleys, Antarctica - metaG UQ322 (21.06) | ecosystem: Environmental > Terrestrial > Soil > Desert | place: Antarctica: Dry Valley...
GGAGGCTGCCCGGTTGACGGTGCGGATCGGGGAGAACGCGCCCGCCGGGCAGGACATGGTGCGGTATGGGCGGCAGGCGGTGGCGTTGGCCCGGTCTGGGTTGACCATCGCCGAGGGCACGGCGACACCTGCGTTGGTCGCGAAGCTGCATGCAGTGGAGGCGCGGGGTTTCGCCCTGCTCGGCGACGTCCGCGAGACCCGGCACGCGGTGCTGGCGGCCCAACGGTGCTATGAGACGGTCAGCCCCGAGGACGCTGCCCTGTTCTATACCCTCAACGGGTTCGGGGGCGATCTCGGAGCGTGTCTCAGCGGTATCGGTGATACTGAGCAGGCCCTGACGTTCGGCACGATGGCGTTGAACGGTTGCGAGCCCGGGATAGTTCGCGGCCGATGCCTGACACAGGCCAACCTCGCCATCACCCATCTACGCGGTCGTGACCGGGAGCAGGCCGCTGCGTTCGGGCGGGACGCGCTGCGCACCGCTGACACGCTCGACTCGACCATCGTTCTGGAGCGTCTGCGCACCCTGCAGCGTCGGGTGCACCCGCTGCGCTCCGCATCCCCCCACCTGGCTGAGCTCCACGAACGGATCACCAGCCACCTCGACCGCACTGCCCGGCAACGACCCAACCACATGGCCTTGTGACCAGCCGGATCGACGGCACCAAGTCTCACCAATCCCGTCGACTACACGGGTTCCACCTCGCGACGGCTTCGTCCACAACCACGGGAGGACGACTACCGTCCCTGGGAGGACGAGGAGGTGTTGTGACATTCGAACCCGGCATGGTTCATCCCGGGAATCATGGTGATGATCCGCGCGCCGCGCGCCGCGCCTTCCTCGCCGCCGTCGTTCGTCGGCCCGTCACGATGGGCGCGGTGGTGCCGAGCTCGTCGCGGTTGGCTGCGGTACTCGCGTCGGTCGTGCCCCGGGTCGGCAGCCCCGTGGTCGTCGAGCTCGGCCCCGGCACCGGCGTGGTCAGCGCCGCGATCGACGAGCGGCTGCCCGCGGGGGCACGGCATCTCGCCGTCGAGCTGGACCCGGACATGGTGGTGTTCCTGCGTCGTACCCGGCCGGGGCTCGACGTCGTGCACGGCGACGCCGCGCAGCTCGCGACGCTGCTGGCCGACCGGGACGTGTCCCGGGTGAGCGCCGTCGTCAGCGGCCTGCCGTGGGCGCTGTTCGACACCGCGACGCAGTCGGCGATCCTCGGGGAGGTCAGCCGGGTGATCGGGACGACCGGAGCGTTCACCACGTTCGCGTACCTGCACGGCATGTCTCTCGCCGGTGCCCGGCGGTTCCGCCGGACGTTGCGCGACACCTTCGACGAGGTGCTGGTGAGCGCCACAGTGTGGCGCAACGTGCCGCCGGCGTTCGTCTACGTCTGCCGTCGCCCGCACCGGGTGCGACCCTCGAACGGATGACTTCGCCGTCGCCTGCCGGCGTTCCGGCGCGGACAGTGCTGCGGCTGGCCGCGCCCGCGTTGCCGGTGCTGGCTGCCGAACCGCTGTACCTGCTCGTCGACACCGCTGTGGTGGGTCGCCTCGGGACTGTGTCGCTCGCGGGCCTCGCCGTCGCGGGGGTGGTGTTCGCGCAGGTGACGAGCCAGCTCACCTTCCTGTCCTATGGCACGACGGCGCGGGCGGCGCGCTTGCACGGGGCCGGCAGGCGCGCCGCCGCCGTGGGCGAAGGAGTACAGGCCACGTGGCTCGCGCTGGCCGTCGGGATGGTCCTGCTCGTGGCCGGGCAGCTCGTGGCAGCGCCGGTGGCCCGGGTGTTAGGCGACCGGCCGGAGATTGCCGCCGCGGCCGAGTCGTGGCTGCGGGTGGCGTTGCTCGGTGCGCCGTTCGTGTTGGTGACGTTGGCCGGCAACGGCTGGATGCGCGGTGTGCAGGACACCGTCCGGCCGCTGCGTTTCGTGCTGGCCGGCAACGGGCTGTCCGCGCTCGGCTGCCCGGTGCTGGTGCACGGCGCCGCCGGATGGGCGGGGCTCGGGCTGGTCGGGTCCGCGGTAGCCAACGTGGCCGGTCAGACGGTGGCCGCCGCGCTGTTTCTCGGTGCCCTGTTCCGCGAGCGGCGCCGGGCGCCGTCGTCTGCTCCGGTGTCGCTGCGTCCGCGGCCCGCGGTGTTGCGCGCGCAGCTCGGCCTCGGGCGCGACCTGCTGGCCCGCAGCCTTGCTTTCCAGGCCTGCTTCCTCTCGGCGGCCGCGGTAGCCACCCGGTTCGGTGCCGCGACCGCGGCGGCCCACCAGATCGTGTTGCAGCTGTGGCTCTTCCAGGCCCTCGTTCTCGACGCCGTGGCCATCGCCGCGCAGGCGCTGGTAGGGGCGGCCCTCGGAGCGTCGGACGGGGACGGGGCGGTGACGCGGGCGCGAGCCGTCGCCGCGCAGGTCACCCGCTACGGCCTGGTGCTGGGTGTCGGTTTCGGGGTGCTGTTCGCGGCGCTGGTGGGCGTGCTGCCGCCGGTGTTCACCCCCGATCCTGCGGTGCTCGCGGTGGTGCCGTTCGCCTGGTGGTTCTTCGTGGCCCTGCAGCCGGTGGCGGGCGTGGTCTTCGCGGCGGACGGCGTGCTGCTCGGGGCCGGTGACGCGGCCTTCTTGCGCACCTCGACCCTGGCCGCTGCCGTGCTCGGGTTCCTGCCGCTGATCTGGGCGTCGCTGGGGTTCGGTTGGGGTCTCACCGGGATCTGGACGGGGCTGAGCCTGTTCATGCTGATCCGGCTGGTGGCAGTGACGGCGCGGCTGCGCTCGGATAGCTGGGCGGTGGCGGGCGCCGTGCGGGCCTGAGCCTCAGCCGGAGGTGTGGGGTTTCGGCGGGCCGCCGGGGACCGTTGGTCGCCCGAGGGGAAGAATCGCCGCGCGTGAACGCTGTCCCGTCCGGGCTTGTGATCGTCGACAAGCCCGGTGGCCTGACCTCCCACGACGTCGTCGCACGGCTGCGCCGGATCCTGGGCACCCGCAAGATCGGCCACGCGGGCACGCTCGACCCGATGGCCACCGGGGTGCTGGTCTGCGGCGTGGGGCGGGGCACGAAGCTGCTCGGGCACCTCGCGCTCGACACCAAGGTGTACACGGCCACCGTCGCGGTCGGCACGGCGACGAGCACCGACGACGCCGAGGGCGAGATCGTCTCGGTGACCGATGCGTCCGCCGTGGACGATGCGGCAATTGCCGCCGGAATGGCCGCGTTGACGGGGGCGATCGCGCAGGTGCCGAGTTCGGTCAGCGCGATCAAGATCGATGGGCGGCGGGCCTACGCGCGGGTACGGGCTGGCGAGGAGGTCGTGCTGCCGGCGCGGCCGGTGACGGTGACGGCGTTCACCCTTGCGGCGCGCCGGGGGAGCGAGCTCGACGTGGTCGTCGAGTGCTCTTCTGGCACCTACGTGCGCGCACTGGCCCGCGATCTCGGCGCCGGGCTGGGCGTCGGCGGGCACCTGACGGCGCTGCGTCGCACCCGCGTCGGCCCGTTCACGCTGGACCATGCCCGCACGCTCGAGGAACTGGAGGGCGAGCCCAAGCTCTCGCTGTCCCTCGACGAGGCGGTCGCTACCGCGTTCGCCCGCCGCGACCTCGACGCGGCCGCCGCCGTCGACATCACGCACGGCCGCCCGCTTCCGCCGGTGGGCCTTCCGGGCACCTACGGCGTCTTCGCCCCCGACGGCCGCGCCCTAGCCCTGGTAAGCGAACCCCCCCACGGCCCCGCCCGCCCCCTAGTAGTCCTCACCCCCGCCAGCACCTGACCACCCCGCGAGTCGGTACGAATCGGCCCGCGAGTCTGTACGAGTTGGTGCGCGAGTCGGTACGGATTGGCGGCTGAGGAGGCCGTATCTGGTGACCGGCACCGCCACTGTTTGCTGGCTCGACCGCCACTCGGTACCGGCTCGACCGCCACTGCGTACCGACTCGCGCGCCAATCTGTGCCGACTCGCGGACCGATTCGTACCGACTCGCGCGCCGATCTGTACCGACTCGCGGGGTGGGGGGTGGGGTTCCGTAGGCTCGGGACGTGCAGCGCTGGCGTGGGCTTGAGGCCGTGCCGACCGACTGGGGGCGCAGCGTTGTCACCGTCGGCGTGTTCGACGGGGTGCACCGCGGCCACCAGCAGCTCATCGGGCGCGCGGTGGAACGCGGGTGCGAGCGCGGTCTCCCGGCGGTGGTCGTCACGTTCGACCCGCACCCGGCCGAGCTGGTCCGACCCGGCAGCCACCCGGCCCGGTTGACCAGCCTGCGCCGCCGTGCCGAGCTCGTCGCCGAGCTCGGGGTGGAGGCGTTCTGCGTGCTGCCCTTCACCGCCGAGCTGGCGCGGACCGAGCCCGCCGAGTTCGCCCACGAGGTGCTGGTGGAGCGGCTGCACGCGGCGGAGGTGGTGGTGGGCCGCAACTTCACCTTCGGTCATCGTGCGGCAGGTGACGTCGCGCTGCTCGCGCAGCTGGGGGAGCGGTTCGGGTTCGGCGTCGAGGGTCTCGAGCTCATCACCGACGACGGGATCACCTTCTCCTCCACCTACATCCGCGCCTGCATCGACGCGGGCGACGTCGCCGCGGCGGCGGCCGCGCTGGGCCGCCCGCACCGGGTAGAGGGCGTGGTCGTGCACGGCGACAGCCGCGGCCGTGACCTGGGTTTCCCGACGGCCAACATCGCCACCGCGCCCTTCACCGCGCTGCCCGCCGACGGTGTCCACGCCGGCCGGTTCGCGATCGGTGACCGGCTGCTGCCCGCCGCGATCTCGGTGGGTACCAATCCGACGTTCTCCGGACGCGTGCGCACGGTCGAGGCCTACGTCCTCGACGTCGAGGAGGACTTCTACGGCTTCGAGGTGGCGGTCGACTTCGTGCACCGGCTGCGCGGCCAGGAGCGCTACGGCGGCGTCGACGCGCTGGTCACGCAGATGCACCGGGACGTCGCGCGCACCCGCGAGCTGCTCGGCGCCTGACGGGGCCAACCAGTTTCACCGTTCGCCCACGGTGACGGCACCCGAACTGCGAGCATCCTCGGCATGGCAGACACAGCCGTAGAGGCGCTCGGATCACGGATCGCGCGCAACCGCGGGCGGCAGCAGGAGCTCTACGGTGCTCCGCTCGGCGACCGGGTGCGCCAGCTGACGTCCGCCCTGGGCATCTCCCAGGCCAGGCTGGCACGCACCCTGGGGATCAGCCCGGCGATGCTCAGCCAGCTGGCCAGCGCCCGCCGCGTGAAGATCGGTGACCCTGCGGTGCTGGCCCGCATGCTGATGCTCGACCAACGTTGTCACGCGGTGCGCACGCCACCGGAGCCATGCGCCGTCGACGCCCTGCTCGCCGAGGTCGCCAGGGCGCGGTGGCAGTGGACCGGGCCGCGGGCCCCGGCCCAGCGCAGGCGGTGGGGCGCCACCGGTGGCACCGCGGCCGAGGCGTTGCGCGGGATCGCCGAGCCCGCCCGACTCGCCGCGGCCGCCGCCGCGCTCGGCCCGTCGTTCCCGGAGGTGGCCGAGGTGCTGCGCCAGGCTGCCGGGCGGTCGCGCTGAGCCGTGCGCCTCTTCACGGCGCTGTGGCCGCCGGCGCCCGCGGTCGCGGCCCTCGCCGCCCAGACCGCGCAGGCACCCCCCGGCGGGTCACCCGCAGGCACCGGCTCGTCCGCGGTGCCGCGGGGCTGGCAGGCCGTGGCCCCCGCGGCCTGGCACATCACGCTGGCCTTCCACGGCGAAGCCGATCCGGGGGTACTCGCCCGCAGGCTGGACGCCGCCGCGCGCGGTGCCCCGGCGCCCCGGCTGCGGCTACGCGGTGCCGGGGCGGCACCCGGCGTCCGGTGGGTGGGCGTGCAGGCCGAGCCGGAGGAGGAGCTGACCGCCCTGGTCGAGGCCGCGGGCGGGGACGTGGTGCGGTTCGTCCCGCACGTCACCGTGATCCGGATGCGCCGGCGCCCGGGGCCGGGTGCCGACCTCGACCCGCACCTGCCGTGGTCGGACCACCGGGGGCCGTGGTGGCATCCTCCCGAGGTGCTACTGGTCAGCAGCGAGCCTGCCCGCGGCGGGGCGCGCTACCGTGTGGTGCATCGCGTGCAGCTTCGTCGACCGTAGCGGCCGGTGATCGATCCGTCGTTGCTGGTAACGTGACGTACTGGGTCCGGCTGCAGTCCGTGGCGGCCGCGACCGTCTCCCGGCTCGACCGCGCTCCAGGCGCTGGTCGGGTCCGGCCACACGGCACCGCAAAACGAAAGAGGAACACGTGGCACTCGACGCCGCCCAGAAGAAGACGATCCTGGACACCTACGGGGTCCACGAGGGCGACACCGGCTCTCCCGAGGCGCAGGTCGCGTTGCTGACCAGGCGGATCAGCGACCTGACCGAGCACCTCAAGCAGCACAAGCACGACCACCACTCCCGCCACGGTCTCCTGCTGCTGGTCGGCCGTCGCCGCCGGCTGCTGAAGTACCTGGCCCAGGTCGACGTCGCGCGCTACCGGTCCCTGATCGAGCGCCTCGGCCTCCGCCGCTGAGCCCCGCCGGCCCCGGGACCACCAGCTGGTGGTCCCGGGGCCGGTCATCACACAACTCCATGACGCCACGCCTCCGGCAGACGATCCGCCGGTCCTCGGTAGTGGCTCCCGGGTCTGCCGCCAGCGGCGGCACCACACCCCGGGGGCTTCGATCGAAGACCGGCTCGGCGCAGGATCCTTCCGGTGTGGCGTGGGTCTGCCTCCAGAAAGAGGAGATGTCCACTTCATGACCGATCCGATCGAGAACGTGCACGAGACCAGTGCCGTCATCGACAACGGGAGTTTCGGCTCCCGCACCATCCGATTCGAGACCGGGCGCCTCGCGCGCCAGGCCGCCGGATCCGTCGTCGCCTACCTGGACGACGAGACCATGCTGCTGTCGGCCACCACGGCGTCGAAGCACCCCAAGGAGCACTTCGACTTCTTCCCCCTCACGGTGGACGTCGAGGAGCGCATGTACGCCATCGGGAAGATCCCCGGCTCGTTCTTCCGCCGGGAGGGCCGTCCGGGCACCGACGCGATCCTGACCTGCCGGCTCATCGACCGGCCGTTGCGCCCCTCGTTCGTCGAGGGCCTGCGCAACGAGATCCAGATCGTCGTCACGATCCTGTCGCTGGACCCGCAGGACCCCTACGACGCGTTGGCGATCAACGCCGCGTCGGCGTCCACGCAGCTCGCGGGCCTGCCGTTCACCGGCCCGATCGGCAGCGTGCGGGTGGCGCTGGTGGACGGCCAGTGGGTTGCGTTCCCGACCCACGACCTGCTCGAGCGCGCCGTGTTCGACATGGTCGTCGCGGGGCGGGTCGTCGGCTCCGGAGACAGCGCCGACGTGGCCATCATGATGGTCGAGGCCGAGGCCACCACCTCCACGATCGGGCTCGTCGCCAGCGGCGCCCAGGCGCCCACCGAGCAGGTCGTCGCGTCCGGGCTGGAGGCGGCCAAGCCGTTCATCCGCAGCCTCTGCGTGGCCCAGCAGCAGCTGGCCGACGCCGCCGCGAAGCCGACCGGCGAGTTCCCGACCTACCCGGCCTACCGGCCCGACGCCTTCGAGGCCATCTCCGCGGCCGCGGCCGACGACCTGGCCCAGGCGCTGACGATCGCCACCAAGCAGGAGCGCGAGTCGCGCCTCGACGAGGTCAAGATCGCCGTGCTCGACAGGCTCGGGGAGCAGTTCGAGGGCCGCGAGTCCGAGCTCGGCGCGGCGTTCCGCGGGCTGAACAAGAAGCTGGTGCGCCAGCGCATCCTCCGCGACCAGGTGCGCATCGACGGCCGTGGCCTCACCGACATCCGGCCGCTCTCGGCCGAGGTCGAGGTCATCCCGCGGGCGCACGGCTCGGCACTGTTCGAGCGCGGCGAGACCCAGATCATGGGCGTCACGACGCTGAACATGCTGCGCATGGAGCAGCAGATCGACTCGCTCGGCCCGGAGACGCACAAGCGCTACCTGCACCACTACAACTTCCCGCCGTACTCGACCAACGAGACCGGCCGGGTGGGCTCGCCGAAGCGTCGCGAGATCGGCCACGGCGCGTTGGCCGAGCGGGCGCTGCTGCCCGTGCTGCCCACGCGCGAGGAGTTCCCCTACACCATCCGGCAGGTCTCCGAGGCGCTGGGCTCCAACGGTTCCACGTCGATGGGCTCGGTCTGCGCGTCCACGATGTCGCTGCTCAACGCCGGTGTGCCGGTGAAGGCGCCGGTCGCGGGCATCGCGATGGGCCTGGTCTCCGACGAGGTCGACGGCGCGATGCGCTACGTCGCGCTCACCGACATCCTCGGTGCCGAGGACGCCTTCGGCGACATGGACTTCAAGGTCGCCGGCACCGCGGAGTTCGTCACGGCGCTGCAGCTCGACACCAAGCTCGACGGGATCCCCTCCGAGGTGCTGGCCGCGGCGCTGAGCCAGGCCCGCGACGCCCGGCTGACGATCCTCGAGGTCATCGGCGAGGCGATCGACCGGCCCGACGAGATGAGCCGGTACGCCCCGCGCGTCACCGCGATCAAGGTCCCGATCGACAAGATCGGCGAGGTCATCGGTCCGAAGGGCAAGATGATCAACTCGATCACGGAGCAGACCGGTGCCGACATCTCGATCGAGGACGACGGCACCATCTACGTGGGCGCGGCCGACGGCCCGTCCGCGGAAGCGGCAATCGGAATGATCAACGCGATCGCGAACCCGCAGCTGCCCAAAATCGGTGAGCGGTTCCTGGGCACGGTGGTCAAGACTGCCGCCTTCGGCGCCTTCGTCTCGCTGGTGCCGGGCAAGGACGGCCTGGTGCACATCTCGAAGCTGGGCAACGGCAAGCGGATCGGCAAGGTCGAGGACGTCGTCGCGGTCGGTGACAAGATCCGCGTCGAGGTCTCCGACATCGACAACCGCGGCAAGATCAGCCTGGTGCCGGTCGGTGAGGACAGCGCGACCGAAACCGCCGAAACCGCCGAACCCGCCGAAACCGCCGAGCTTGCCGCACCTGCCGAGACCGCCGAGGTGCCCGCGAGTTGACCGATCTCGTCGACGCTGACGGTCCGCTCGCACGCGCGCGTACGCCGGGGGTGGGAGCGCTCGCCCCCGGCACCGCGCGGACCGTCAACGAAGCGCGTCTCGGCACCGCGCGCGCCGAGCTGCCCGGCGGGCTGCGGGTCCTCACCGAGACGGTGCCCGGTGTCCGCTCGGTGTCGCTCGGGATCTGGATCGGCATCGGTTCCCGTGACGAGACACCGCAGCAGGCCGGCGCCGCGCACTACCTCGAGCACCTGCTGTTCAAGGGCACCCGGCGGCGCACCGCTGCGGCGATCGCCGAGGAGTTCGACGCCGTGGGCGGCGAGCTCAACGCGTTCACCGCCAAGGAGTACACCTGCTACTACGCGCACGTGCTCGACACCGACCTGCCGCTCGCGGTCGACATGCTCGCCGACGTCGTCACCGACGCGGTGCTCGCCCCGACCGACGTCGAGGTGGAGCGCGGGGTGGTCCTCGAAGAGATCGCCATCCGTGACGACGATCCCGAGGACCTGCTCGGCGAGCTGTTCGACGAGGCCCTGTTCGGCGAGCATCCCCTGGGCCGGTCGGTACTCGGTTCCGAGGAGTCGATCCGGGCGATGAGCCGCAAGACCCTGCACGACTTCTGGCGCGGCGAGTACACGACGCCGCGGATGGTGGTGGCGGCCGCCGGGAACCTCGAGCACGAGCGCGTCGTCGAGCTGGTGGCCGCGGCCCTGAGCGAGGCCGTGGCGCGGACGGGCGCGGACGCCACCCCGGTCGAGCCCCGCCGTCCGGCGCCTGCGGTGCTCGCCGGCGGCCCGGGGCTGGTGCTGCGGTCCGAGGACACCGAGCAGGCGCACCTCATGCTCGGCGTCCCGGGCTTCTCGCGGCACGACCCGCGCCGCGTCGCGCTCACGGTGCTCAACAGTGCGCTCGGTGGTGGGCCGAGCTCCCGGCTGTTCCAGCAGGTCCGCGAGCAGCGCGGGCTGGCCTACTCGGTGTACTCGGCCGTCACCGGCTACGCCGACGCGGGCAGTCTCGCGGTCTACGCCGGCTGCGCCCCGGAGCGGCTCGAGGAGGTCACGGCCGTGGTGCGCGCGGTGCTCGCCGAGGTCGCGGACGGCGGACTCGCTCCGGCCGAGGTGGTGCGCGCCCAGGGCTCCCTGCGCGGTGGTCTGGTCCTGGGCCTGGAGGACACGTCGTCGCGGATGAACCGCCTCGGCCGCTCCGAGCTCGATCACGGCCGGCAGCGCACGATCGCCGAGAGCCTCGACCGCATCGCGGCCGTCACCGGAGAACAGGTCGCCGAGGTGGCCCGGGAACTGCTGGCGGCCCCGCTCACGGCCGCGGTGGTGGGCCCCTACGACGCGGAGGACGAGCTCCCGGCCGCGCTGCGAGCTCTTGCCTGAGCACGGTGCTCGTGCGCGGAGACCGTCGCCCCGGCGACGGTCTCCGCGCACAGGTATCAATGTCTGTGGACCGCCACCCGGGCGGGGCGTACGGAGCGGCTCGCCACCTGGAGTCCGGGCTCCAGCAGCGCCGCTACGGTGCGGTCCGCAGCCGGATCGTCGGTCACGACGGTCTCGGCGGCCTCCATCGTGGTCGCGGTGAACGTCGCGCCGGCCGTAGGAGCTACCACGACCCCGCCACGTCCGGCCAGCAGCCGCTCCAGGCCCGCGGCCATGGTCGTGAACGCGGCGCACTCCCGCCGGGACCGGGCGGTGTCGGCGCAGGTCAGTGCGTCAACGTGCAGGGCATGCAACTCCACCAGCAGCGAGATGTCCGGGTTGGCTCCCGCGGTGCGGGCGTCGGCGAGTTCACCGAGGGTCGTGGACTGCCGGGACATCAGCCGGGCGAGGTCGTCCACCTTGTCCGCGATGTCGCGCAGCGAGGGCTCCGTCACCTATCCGATAGTATCGCTAGGCTTCGGACGTGGCCGTTCACGGTATCGATCTCGGGACCACAAACTCCGCTATCGCCCGCACGGGTCCCGACGGGCGGCCGCAGGTGCTTGCAGGCCTGTCAGGCGAGCCGACGACACCGTCGGTGGTGCTGTTCGTCTCGCCGGGCGAGCACGTCGTCGGGGAGGGTGCCCGCCGCGAGGCCCGGCTCGATCCCGAACATGTGTGCGCTCTGGTCAAGCGCCGGATGGGCGACGCACAGTGGCGGTTCGTCGCGCACGGCAAGGCCTGGTCGGCACCGGCGGTGTCGGCGCTGATCCTGCGCAGCCTGGTGGCCGACACCGGGTTCATCACCGGCGAGGAGCCGACGGCCGCGGTGATCACGGTGCCCGCCTACTTCGGTGACGAGGAGCGGCGAGCCACGGTGCTGGCTGGTACCTACGCGGGCCTCGATGTCGTCGACGTGCTGTCCGAGCCCATCGCCGCCGCGCTGGCGTACGGTTTCGGCCGCTTCGACGGCCGTCTCGAGCTCAGCAAGGCCGACCACGAGACCGTGCTCGTCTACGACCTCGGTGGCGGCACGTTCGACGTCACCGTCATCGAGCTCGCCGACCGGCGGATCTCTGTGCTTGCGGTGGAGGGTGACCACCAGCTCGGTGGTGCCGACTGGGACGAGCGCGTCGCGCTGCACCTGTCGCGCCGGTTCTGCGCTGACAACCCCGCAGCCGAGGACCCGCTCGACGACTCCGCCGGCGCGCAGGCGCTGGTGCTGGCGGCGGAGCGGGCCAAGCACCAGCTTTCGGACGCCGAGCACACTGATGTTGTCATCGCACACGACGGCGCACGCTCGACGGTGCCGATCACCCGCGCGGAGCTGGCGGAGCTGACCGCGTCGCTGCTGCACCGCACGATCGACCTCACGCGCGGATGCCTCGCCGAGGCAGCTCGCCGCGGCGTCTCCCGCGTCGACCGGGTGCTGCTCGTCGGAGGTTCCTCGCGCATGCCTGCGGTCGCCGACGCCCTCCGCCGTGAGCTCGATCTCGACCCCCGCCTGCATGACCCCGAGCTCGCCGTGGCCCGCGGCGCGGCGTTGTACGGGGAGAAGAAGGAACTGGAGCGCATGGTCGAGGCCGACCTGCGCACCCGGGGCAGGCTCCGGGACGGCGCGCCCCTGGAGGACGCCGCATCCGGAGATCTCGACGGCTCCTGCCGCCGCGTGGCCGACGCCTTGCGCGTGCCGCTGGCGCAGGTCCGCCGTGCGGTGGAGATCCAGGTCGACACCGTCGTCTCCCGTGGTTTCGGGGTGCTCGCGGTGAACGCTGCGGTCGGCAGGCTGGAACCGTCCTGGTTGGTGCACCGCAACGACCGGCTCCCGATCCGCACCAGCCGCTCCTACGGCACGATGCGCACCGATCAGTCCGAGATCCAGATCACCGTCGTCGAGCAGCAGGGGCAGGCCGAGTCCACGCGCCCGGAGGACGCCAAGGTGCTGATCGCCGGGGAGATCACCGGCATCCCGCCCGGTTACCCGGACGGCAGCGAGGTGCGGCTGACCTTCGAGATGGGATTCGACGGCGTGCTGCACGTCACGGCGTTCCACGTCGACGCGGGCATCCCGTTGACACTCGCCGCGACGACGGGCGCGACGCTGTCGCAGGCCGAGGTCGCCCGGGAGCGCGAGCAGCTCGGGAGGACGCGCCGCCGTGAATGAGCTGGCCCCGTTCGACGCCAACGACTACCGCAAGCGGGTGCTCGCCGCTGTCGAGCGCCGCGGCGGGCCGGACACCTCAGACGTGTTCGAGCTCTACGACCTGCCGGTGGACGGCGACCTCGACGACCTCGCCGTCGCCGAGCGGGTCGAGACGGTGTGGGCGGCATGGCAGCGCCAGCGCGACCATCCCAAGTACCGGGTGCTGGTCGGGCTGCTGGTCGAGGGGCATCCAGAGCGCAGCGCGGAGCTGCTCGACGCCGGGCGGCGTCGAGCAGCGGCTGCGAGGGTGGCGGTCCAGCGGCAACAGCGCGACACGGCCCGCTACGAGCTGCTCGACGCCGCGATCGCCCGGCTGGTCGACCGACACGGCGGGGTACCGCGCGACAAGGTCGAGGGTCTCTACGAGGTCGGCGCGCTCGCCGGGTTGGATCGCGGTGAGGTCGCGGACCGACTGCGGCAGCGTCGGGTGATCGACCCGCCCGGACCGGCTGGCGAACCCGGGATCCGGCCCGAGCGCCGCCGTCAGGTCCGCGCGCTGCTCGACGAGTTCGGGCGCCTCACCGACAGTTCCGCACCCGCGCCGCCGACGCTGCTCGCCCTGCTCGGGTTGCCGCCCCACGCGTCGCCGGAGCAGGTCCGCGCGAGCGCCGCGGCGTGGCGCTCCCGTGCCCGGGAGCTGCCGCCCGATCGGTTGCGCGCGGTCGTCGACGAGCTGCTCGTGCACGTCGGTGCGCTCGTCGAGCCCGGTCGCGCGGCCGTCGAGGCCTACCTGGCCGCGGTGGCCGCCGACGTCGCCGACCACCTGCGCCCGCGGGTGCGGGCGGCGGTGCTGGTGGAGGACCGGCTCGTCGCCGATGACCACGTGCACCTGCTGGACGAGGCGGTCGCGCTGGGCCTGGACCGGCAGCGAGCCACAGCCGTGCTGGCGGCCCTGGTCGCGGAGCTGGGCACCACGATCGAGACTGCGGAGCAGGTGCCCCCGTCGTCGCGACGGGAGCCGGCCCGTCCCTGGGAGGAGCCGCTCAAGGCCGCCCGGGCCGCACTGCGGACCGGGCGACCCGCGCAGGCCCAGCGTCTGGTCGAGCAGGCCCGACGGGCCGCGGGAGCCGACGGCAGCACCCCGGTCCGTGCGGTGGCCGACGAGGTCGCCGCCGTGCTCGCCGACGCCGACCTGCGCTGGCGAGCCGCTGCCACCGCCGGCGCGGCCCGGCGCTGGACCGAGGCACTGGAGCACCTCGAGCATCTCGCCCGCACGGCCGCCGACATCCCCGGAACCGATGATCGCGAGGAGCTGCTCGCCCGGGCCCGCAGTGAGGTCGAGCGCGCCGACCGGGCTGTCGCCGCCGCCGAGGTCGGCCCGGAGTCCGACCTCGCGCGGGCGCTGCTGGCCGTGCTCGCCGCGTGCCCACAACACCCGGGTGCGCTCGCCGCGCTCGACCGGATCCCACTCGCCCCGCCCGCCTGGGTGAGTGCTGTCCGGGACGCTCGCGGCGACGTGGTGGTGCTCTGGGCCGCCTCCGTCACCCCGGAGGTCACCTACCGGGTCAGCAGGTGTCGTCCCGACGGTTCCTGGCAGGTCGTCGGCCGGGTCTCCGGTACCTCCGTGGAGGACGGCGGTGCCCCGCCCGGTGTCGAGGCGCCCGTGTACGCGGTGGCCGCGCTGCAGGTCGGGCGCACCTCGGTGGAGACCCGATCGGATGCCGTGCCGGAGCCCACAACCCTCGCGCGCACCACATCGCCCGCCCCGAACGCAGTCCCCCCGGTGCCCGGCGACGTGCGCGCCGTGCGCGCCGCGGGCGGGTCGGTCGAGGTGAGCTGGACCGGCCATGGGGACGCCGAGTACCGCGTGTGCTGTCTCGTCGGGGACGGGCGGTGGCGGGTGGTCGGCCGGACCCGCGCCACATCAATGGAGGACGGTGGTGCGTCGCAGGGGCCGGTGCCGGTGTACGCGGTGAGCGCGGCCGCGGGTGGCGTCCGATCCGCCGAGGGTCGCTCCGACGGCCGGAACAGCTGACGCGGGTGTGTGCCCGGCGAGCCGTGCAGGCACACTGGACTCACGGCCCGCTCTCCGACCGGGGAGCGGGTGCGGTCGTTGACGGAGACAGGAACAAGGAACAGGGGATATGAACCTTCGGATCTTCGGCTTGTCCTACACGGTGACGGTGCTCGCGCTCGTCGCCGCATTCTTCTACGGCGGACCCGAGGCACTGATCCTCTGCGCGATCCTGGGCATCCTGGAGATCTCGCTGTCGTTCGACAACGCGGTCGTCAACGCCACGGTGCTGGAGCGGATGAGCGCGTTCTGGCAGCGCATCTTCCTGACGATCGGCATCCTGATCGCGGTGTTCGGGATGCGGCTGGTGTTCCCGCTGGTCATTGTCGGCATCACCGCGAACCTCAACCCGATCGAGGCGCTGAGCCTGGCGTTCGAGCGGGGCGACCCCGAGGAGCCCGGTACCTACGGCTTCCTGCTGCACGAGGCCTACCCGCAGATCGCCGCGTTCGGCGGCATGTTCTTGTTCCTGCTGTTCCTCGACTACATGTTCGAGGAGCGCGAGATCACCTGGCTCACCTGGCTGGAGCGCCCGCTCGCGAAGATCGGCCAACTCAGCCGGCTTTCGGTCGTCATCGCCGTCGTCGTGCTCGTCGTGCTCGCCAACTACCTCGCCACCGACCCGGCCGTCGTGCTGGTCGCCGGCTCCCTCGGGCTCGTCACGTACCTGTTGGTGCACGGCCTGGGTAACTTCTTCGACCAGGCCAGCCAGGCGCAGCTGGCGGACGGCGAGGACTCCGACGCGCCCTCGACCAACGGCCGTGGTCCGTCCCAGCTGGTCAAGGCCACCGGCAAGGCCGGGTTCTTCCTGTTCCTCTACCTCGAGGTGCTCGACGCCGCGTTCTCCTTCGACGGCGTGATCGGTGCGTTCGCCATCACCACCGACCCGATCATCATCGCGCTGGGCCTCGGCCTGATCGGCGCGATGTTCGTGCGGTCGCTCACCGTGTACCTGGTGCGGAAGGGCACGCTGGCCGACTACGTGTACCTGGAGTCCGGGGCGCACTGGGCCATCGGCGCGCTCTCGGCGATCCTGCTCATCGGCATCGGCTACGAGGTGAACGAGATCATCACCGGCCTCCTCGGCGTCGCCATCATCGGCGCGGCCTTCCTGTCCAGCGTCCTGCGCAACCGGCGGCTCGCGGCCGAGGGCGTCGGCCCCGGAAAAGCGGCCGACGAGCCGGCTGCTGACCGCACCGGCGTGTAACTGCCATCCACCGGCGAAAGGGGTATGTGTGTCCGTCAACATGACCAAGGGCCAGAAGGTGTCGCTCGCCAAGCGTGGCGGTGGCAGCCTGACCGTGGTCCGCATGGGGCTGGGCTGGGACGCGGTGCGCAAGCGCGGCCTGTTCGGATCGAAAGCGCAGACGATCGACCTCGACGCGTCGGCGCTGCTGTTCGACGCGGGCAACACCCTGGTGGACGCGGTCTGGTTCCGTCAGCTCCGCAGCCAGGACGGCTCTGTGCAGCACACGGGCGACAACCTCACCGGCGCGGGGGAGGGCGACGACGAGTCGATCATCGTCGACCTCACCCGGCTCTCGACCGCGGTCACCCAGATCGTGTTCACCGTGAACTCGTTCACCGGCCAGGACTTCTCGCAGATCGAGAACGCGTTCTGCCGCCTGGTCGACGAGACCACCGATCAGGAGCTGGCCCGCTACGAGCTGTCCGGCTCCGGGCAGCACAACGCGCAGATCATGGCGAAGGTGTCTCGCGGCGCGGGCGGCGAGTGGACGATGACGGCGATCGGAGCCATCGCGACCGGTCGCACGTTCCAGGACCTGCTGCCGGCCACGGTGGGCCACCTCTGAGGCGATGACGCGCGGGTGCCCCGGGTGGGGCCCCGCCCGTCAGCACGCCGGCCGCTGGCCCACGGCCACTCACCGCCGAGATCGGTGCGACGGATGGGCCCGGCTCCGCCGCTGAGCAGCGACGAAGGGCACGTCGGCTCCACGACCATTTCAAGATCGTCTATGTGGGTCGGGATACCGCCTCGACCTGTGGTGGCCAGGTCCTGTCCAGCAGTCTGCAGCCACACGTCGGCGTCGTCGATCATGGAGCAGGCGACTGCGCAGGCCCCACCTTGGGGCGATCTTGAAATAGCCCGGGACGTCGGCCCGCATGCCCCGGATGCGGCGGGGCAGTGTTGCATCCCTGGCCGTCTCCGGAGTAGCCTCCCACATGTTGTAGTTACAGCCGCGTAACTCACCTACGTGTTGTGGTTTGAGTACCGGCGTCGCCGCTGCGCGGAAGAAGGTCCTGACGTGCACTGTCCGTTCTGCCGTCATCCCGACAGCAGAGTGATCGACAGCCGCCCCGGTGAGGACGGCACGGCCATCCGCCGCCGGCGTTCCTGCCCCGCGTGCCACCGGCGCTTCACGACCGTGGAGACGGCCATGTTGATGATCATGAAGCGCTCCGGGGTCACCGAGCAGTTCTGCCGCGAGAAGGTCATCGCCGGTGTCCGTCGGGCCTGCCAGGGCCGACCCGTCAGCGAGGACGCGTTGGCGCAGCTGGGCCAGCAGGTGGAGGACGCGGTGCGTGCCATGGGCCAGGCCCAGCTGCCCGCGCACGAGGTGGGGCTCGCGATCCTCGGGCCGCTGCGCGAGCTCGACGAGGTCGCCTACCTCCGGTTCGCCTCGGTGTACCACAGCTTCGAGTCCCTGGGTGACTTCGAGGCCGAGATCCGGCGACTGCGCGCCGATCACGCCCCCGCTCCTCCTGACGACCTACCGGTCGCGGGTCGAGCACCGAGCATGCCGTAACAAGACAAGCAGGAACCAGACGAGCGAGGGACGAGGCACGCATGGCAGAGACGATCAGCAACTCACGAGGAACCCGCCCCGGTGCGGGCAAGGGGCTTCGTCTTGAGCGTATCTACACCACCCCCGGGGTACACCCTTACGACGAGGTGACCTGGACGCGGCAAGACGTCGTGCTCACCAACTGGCGAGACGGTTCGGTCAACTTCGAGCAGCGCGGCGTCGAGTTCCCCGACTTCTGGTCACCGAACGCGGTGCAGATCATCACCAGCAAGTACTTTCGCGGTGCGGTGGGCACGCCGGTCCGGGAGTGGAGCCTCAAACAGCTCATCGACAGGGTGGTGCTCACCTACACCAAAGCCGGCCGGGATCACGGTTACTTCGCGACCGACCAGGATGCCGAGGTCTTCGAACACGAGATGACCTACACGCTGCTCCACCAGATCTTCAGCTTCAACTCCCCGGTGTGGTTCAACGTGGGTACCGCTGCTCCCCAGCAGGTCTCGGCATGCTTCCTGCTGGCCGTCGACGACTCGATGGACTCGATCCTGAACTGGTACAAGGAGGAGGGGCTGATCTTCAAAGGCGGCTCCGGCGCCGGGGTGAACCTGTCCCGGATCCGCTCGTCCAAGGAGCTCCTGTCTTCCGGTGGCAACGCCTCCGGCCCGGTGTCGTTCATGCGCGGCGCGGACGCCTCGGCCGGGACCATCAAGTCCGGCGGCGCGACCCGGCGCGCGGCGAAGATGGCGATCCTCGACGTCGATCATCCCGACATCGAGGAGTTCATCCGCACCAAGGTCCACGAGGAAAACAAGATCCGGGTGCTGCGCGACGCCGGGTACGACATGGACCTGGGCGGCGAGGACATCTACTCCGTCCAATACCAGAACGCCAACAACTCGGTTCGGGTCTCGGACGAGTTCATGAGGGCGGCCGAGGCCGGTGTCGAGTTCGGGCTGCGGGCCCGCACCACGGGTGAGGTCGTCGAGACGGTCGACGCGGCCGCGTTGTTCCGCCGGATGTGCGAGGCTGCCTGGGCGTGCGCCGACCCGGGGATCCAGTACGACGACACCATCAACGACTGGCACACCTGCCCGGAGTCGGGGCGGATCACCACCTCCAACCCGTGCGCCGAGTACGTCCACCTGGACAACTCCTCGTGCAACCTCGCCTCGCTGAACCTGATGAAGTTCCTGCGGGAGTCCGACGACGGCACCCAGAGTTTCGACACGGCCACCTTCGCCCGCTGCGCCGAGCTGGTGATCACGGCGATGGACATCTCGATCTGCTTCGCCGACTTCCCCACCGAGGCCATCGGGGAGACGACCCGGGCGTACCGGCAGCTCGGGATGGGCTACGCCAACCTCGGTGCGCTGCTCATGGCCACCGGGCACGCCTACGACTCCGACGGTGGCCGCGCGCTGGCCGGCGCCGTCACCAGCCTGATGACCAGCGTCGCCTACCGGCGCTCCGCGCAGATCGCCGGCGTGCTGGGCGCCTACGACGGGTACGCGCGCAACGCCGAGGGCCACACCCGGGTCATGCGCAAGCACGCGGCGGCCAGCGACGACGCCACCCGCGTGGGCACTCTCGACACCCCGGTGTGGGAAGCCGCCGCCCAGGCGTGGCAGGACTGTCTGGCGATCGGTGAGCGCAACGGCTGGCGCAACGCGCAGGCCACGCTGCTGGCTCCCACGGGCACCTCGGGGCTGGGGATGGACGTGGCCACCACCGGTGTCGAACCGGCCCTGGGGCTGATCACTTTCAAGAAGCTCGTCGGTGGCGGCTCGATGCAGTTCGTCGACGGGACCGTCCCGCGGGCGCTGCGCTGGCTGGGCTACCAGGACGAGCAGGTCGAGGCGATCGTCGAGCACATCGCCGTGCACGGCAACGTCATCGACGCGCCAGGGCTGCGTCCCGACCATTACGAGGTGTTCGACTGCGCGATGGGGGAGCGGGCGATCGCCCCGATGGGGCACGTCCGGATGCTCGCGGCGGTGCAGCCCTTCCTGTCCGGCGCGATCAGCAAGACCATCAACATGCCGGAGACCGCCACCGTCGAGGACGTCGAGGACATCTACACCCAGGGCTGGACGCTGGGTCTGAAGGCGCTCGCGATCTACCGCGACAACTGCAAGGTCGGTCAGCCCCTCTCGGTCTCCAAACGCGGCGACACGACCGCCGCCGCGCCCGCACCGGTGGAGGTGCACCGGCCGGTGCGCAAGCGACTGCCCAAGAGCCGAACCGGTATCACCACCTCGTTCGCGGTGGGCGGCGCCGAGGGTTACATCACCGCGAACACCTACCCGGACGACGGCCTGGGTGAGGTCTTCCTCAAGATCTCCAAGCAGGGCTCCACCCTGGCCGGCATCATGGACGCGTTCTCGGTGGCGATCTCGGTGGGCCTGCAGTACGGGGTGCCGCTGGAGACCTACGTCTCGAAGTTCACCAACATGCGCTTCGAGCCGGCCGGGCTGACCGACGATCCGGACGTGCGGATGGCGCAGTCGATCATGGACTACATCTTCCGTCGGCTGGCCCTGGACTTCCTGCCGGCCGAGACCCGCTCGGCGCTGGGCATCTACTCGGCCGCCCAGCGGGCCCGTCAGCTCGAGACCGGTTCTTATGATCTCCCGGCGGAGGGACAGCGTACGGAGCCCGAACCTGCTGCTGGTGCCCAACCGGCTCCGAGCACGGTGCACTCACCGATGGAGCTGATGGAGGCCACCCAGGGACTGCACGCAGACGCACCGCTGTGTTTCACCTGCGGGGTCAAGATGCAACCCGCCGGATCGTGCTACCTCTGCACGTCCTGCGGCTCCACCTCCGGGTGCAGCTGACCCGAAGCGTCTGGTCCTGACGATGAGAAGGAGGACTCGTGGGCGAGGACGTTCTGGTCCGCTCCGGGGATGCCGAGTTCTGGGTCCGGGTAGCCGATGCGGGCGGGCCGAGCACCGTCGGGATCGGCGACGCGTTCTCGTTCGACGGCGTGCGCCGGACGGTCGAGGAGATCGGTGTCACCTGTCGGCGGCGTGGGAGCGGGTCAAGCCGAGCGAGGCCGTCGTGGAGTTCGGCCTGACCCTGACGGCCAGGAGCGGGAAGCTCACCGGGCTGGTCGTCGATGGTGAGGGCGAGGCAAGCCTCAAGGTCACCCTGACCTGGTCCGGAGATCGGTCCGCCGGGCCATGAGCGTCAGGAGGGGAAGCCGCGTCGACTCGCGGGCGCTGCGGCAGTACGTCGTCCGGGTGGACGACACGACTGGCAGGTCGCGGGGCACCGGTTTCTTCGTCGCGCCTGGCCGGGTACTGACCTGCGCACATGTCGTTGAAGGCGTCGAGCGGGTGGTTGTCGTCCCCGCGGCAGGCGGCGAGCCGATGCCGGGGGAGGTCGCGGCGCGCTCCGCTGACCGGGTTCCCGGCCCCAGCGCCTTCTGGCCCTTCCCCGACCTGGCGTTGATCAGTATCGGCACTACGGACCATCGGTGCGTGCTGTTGGACGCGCGTGATCCGCTCGGCGACGAGTGCCAGGCGTGGGGCTACTCGCAGCGGGAGGACGGCGTCGCGCCGACGGGCTCGCCGGCGTCGTTTCGCAGTGAGGGTGTCGAGGGTGACGGCTACCTGAAGCTCATGGCGGGGCAGGCCGCACCAGGGCTCAGCGGAGCACCGTTACTGTGTCCGGAGCGGCGGGCCGTGATCGGCGTCATGACCATGACGCGTGACAAGCGCAACGCTCTCGGTGGCTGGGCGTCGCCTGTCTCGGCGCTGCTGACCGGTGGACCAGGAGTACCCGATGATCTCCTCGCCCTCGGTGCCGAGATCATGTGCGCCAATCGGGCGGCCGTGCTTCAGGACCGTGCCGCCTGGCATCGGGTGCTACCCGTGGACGGCAGCGACGATGCCTTGCTCCAGCCGTGGGGCACGTTCCGCAAGACGAAGCGACCGGATCCCGCCGACCTGCTCCTGCCCGGCTACGGTGTCGTTCCGTATCTGTTCCGTGATGCCGACGTCAGTCAGGCAGTCGAGTGGTGTGAGTCCGAACAGACCCTGGCGATCAGCGTCGTACCCGGTCGCGGCGGTGCTGGCAAGACCCGTTTCGCGGTCGAGCTGTGCCGACATATGGCGCAGCAGCGCGGTTGGATCACCGGGATGTGGAACAAGCGGCACGGAGAGGTGGCTGATGTCGTTTCACTTCCGTTGCCGCGGCTCATCGTGGTGGACTATACAGAGTCGGAAGACCTGTCGTGGTTGCGGCTCATGCTCGATCGACTCCGGCGGCAGGCAACCGACATCGCACCGGTTCGCGTACTTCTCCTCACACGTGCCGGAGTAACAGGCGCCCGAGACCCGATACGGACGCTGCGCGAGGAGGCGACACTATCGGTGAAGCAGATTCTCGACGACAGCGACGTCAGCGCGGCAGCGTCGATCTCGCTCGACGTCGACGAACGTGAATTTCTCTACTCACATGCCGTCAAGGCTTTCGCGGCGGCATGGGAGGTCAGCACACCTCATGCCGTGCCGACTTGTCTGCACCGGACTATGGCCTTCCGCTGGAGGTTCTCTTCGAGGCGCTCGACCAGACACTGGATGGTGGAAGTGATGGCTCGCCGCCGCCAGCCAGCCCATCCTCGGACGGTCCGGTCGCTCCTCCGATTCGTTCCCCGGTGGACCGGGTCCTGGTGCACGAGGAGAAGTACTGGGCAGGTGATTGCCCGATCGACGACGCCGAGTTGCGGCGAGCCTGTGTCGCGTTGGCGACGCTCGCCGGAGCTGCCAATGATGTCGAAGCTGAACAACTAATAGGGTTACTATTGCCAATAGATGGCAATAGTACATCGCATCGTCGGAAAACGATCACCTGGCTTGCCGGTCTGTATTCGAGTAGTGGTCGGCTGAATCCACTTCGCCCCGACCGGCTGGGCGAGGCACTTATCGGTAATGTGCTCCGTGCCGCGCAGAAGCCCGCTATGTTGCTCGGTGCTGTTCTCTCCCTAGAGTCTGACGACCAAGTCGCACAGGCACTCGAAGTCCTGGCGCGGCTCGTGGTCAACGACGAACCGGCAGCTGATGCGACAGCTGAGGCCATCGCTCTCCAACACGCCTCGCTGGTCGCTCGGGCCCAAGCGCAAGCCCGCGGGCGACCAGGTCAACCAGGACAGCTTAGACTCGTGGGGGCCGTGATCCGAATCCACACTAGCCAGCTCACGGAACGAGTCGAAGCGGCGATCCCAGCCGAGGAGATCCGCGCGCTCGGTATCACGTACGACGCGTTGGCGGGCGTTGCGACCTCGGTCGGACAATCCACTGAGGCCTACGTGCTCTACACTCAGTCGCTCGCAATCGACCGGCGTCTCGCCGACGCCGAACCCGGCAACACCCTCTACCAACGCGACCTGAGCGTGTCCTACAACAAGCTCGCCGACCTCGCCGTCGCCGCCGGTCAAGGCGAGGAAGCCCGCCGCCTGTTCACCCAGTCTCTGACCATCCGCCAAGGTCTCGCCGACGCCGAACCCGGCAACACCCTCTACCAACGCGACCTGAGCGTGTCCTACGAACGACTCGCCGCTTTGGCAATGGAAACGAAAGAGGCCATCGAGTGGCTCGCCGTGGCTGCTGCTTGTCGCCGCGCTCTTCATGAACAGGAGACTCAGCGGATCGATCTGGCCGTGGAGTTGGCCTATTTCCTCTATCTGCTTGCCAACGTGGACCGAGGCAGACTTGCGGACATCGAGCGCCAGATCATCGACCTCCTACACCCGTTCGAGACTGTTGGAACGATCAATGCACGAGGGGTTGCGATCCTGCGTTGGGCGCGGAAATGAGTGATCCGGCTCGTCGTCGAAAGAGAGGACTGAGTGGGGGCACCGACTCGGTTGAAATCAGAAGTGGATTGTCGGCCATTACCTGAACCGGTTCACCACCGATATTCGCGCTGTCATCGACCGCTATGGGAAAAGTGAGTAGCTCGTCACCCATCGAGCATCTGGCCCAACGAGAACAGATGGAGTGACGGGCGTGACGGGTTCGGATTTCTCGTCACGCCCGTCACGTTCTCGGCCCCTCGGTCGGGGGGACTGCAAGAGAGACCGGGAAGTCACGTTCGCTATGGTCAGATCAGCAACCGTGCCACCAGCGCAGCACCACGCTTCGGCGGCAACGGCGGCAGAGCACCGGTGGTGCCAGCCCCGACGGCAGCAGCTCGATTCCCCGGCCGCAGACCCGGCATCGCGACCTCACATGCACTGCAACCACTGCCACGGCATCACTCTCGACCTCCATGTATCCTCTGACGGACTGCATCAGCTTCTCGTCCGCGGGGCGAGGGATGGAACGACCTAGGCGCGACCTACCGGCGACGTTGTGACGCCATTGGGCCGTCCGGACACGGGAGCCGAGACCACATGGGATCAAGAAGTGAGACAGGTAGGGCGCCAGCCCGGACCCTGATGGAAGTCAAGATCCGCGAGCGAAACTTGACACTGGAAGAGTTCGTCGAATTCGCGGAGTCGTTCGCCCGCGACAAGCACGAACCGGGTACGCTCAGCGTCCGTCATCTGCAGCGCCTGCTCGCGCCCACGAGTGCTGGTCGACCATACGAGCCACGCCCAGCCACCCGGCGACTTCTCGAAAGCATCTTCGGTGTTCCGACCAGCGAGCTTCTCGCACCGATTACTCCACTACAAGAAAATAAACGGATGGAGGGCGACAATTCCCAGCAGTGCACAAAAAATTCTGAACCGTCTAGGGTGACGGGAGGACAAAGTGAAAAGGCTCAGATCTCTTCAGGAGTCAAGGGCGGACTGGCGGCACTTGAGTTCAGTCGAACAGCAGCGCTGAGCGACGTTGGTCATGAGACATTAGCGCAGCTTGAGGCGGTTTTTGACAACCTGGCTAGTCGGTATCCCGTAACCCCGCCTGCTGATTTGCTGGAAGAACTCATTCAGTATTTAGAATACGTTGCTTTGCTCATGGAAAAGCGTAAGAGGTTATCAGAGCATCATAGGCTCAGACCTCCGGAAGTTGGGTGTGGGTTGTAGTTGAGGTCGGTCAGGTTGTGGTGATGGTGTAGGTGATGGGGCGGTGGTCGCCGGGGATGTGGGGTGGGGTGGTGTTGAGCTCGTCGA
>Ga0136617_10001020_pt1 | contig 24500 bp, 18 predicted proteins | sample AntDrymUQ3222106_2_FD_129672 | JGI IMG/M metagenome (GOLD analysis project Ga0136617, IMG submission 129672) | Polar desert sand microbial communities from Dry Valleys, Antarctica - metaG UQ322 (21.06) | ecosystem: Environmental > Terrestrial > Soil > Desert | place: Antarctica: Dry Valley...
GACCTGACCGCGAAGCGGGTGACGGGCGCGACGTTCACGACCCGCTGGCGTGAGTGGAAGCAGACGGCGACCGCGGAGTTCGTGGCCGAGGCGGGCCGGATCGAAGCGCGCGGGCTCACGGAGTCGCGCCCGCTGACCTCCCGCGGCATCAGCCAGTACGGGGCGCGGTTCAGCCCCGATGGAAGCTGGATCGCGTACACGAACCGCAGCCTCACCCGTCACCGCGCGATCCATCTCGTGCGCCCCGACGGCTCTGGTGACCATCGCCTGGTGCAGCGCAACGACGGCTTCAATCTCGCCTGGACGCCCGATGGCCGCTCGATCGTCTTCGACGAGGGCGAGTTCCATCGCCGCTTCACGTCGCGCTACGACCTGCGCGTCGCCGAGGTGGCCACCGGAAAGGTACGCCGGCTGACGCGAGGGTTGCGCGCGCGCGATCCCGACGTGGCCGGGGACGGCCGCCGCGTCGTCTTCGTCCGCCAGCTGGGGGACCGCGGCGAGCTGGCGACGATCGACCTCGACGGCCGCGGGCAGGACGACTTGACGCGCTCCGGGGCCGGCGTGCAATGGTCGCGCCCCCGGTGGAGCCCGGACGGCCTCGCGATCGCCGCCGCACGGCTGCTCCCGACCGGCGAGCTCGACATCGTGGTCATGGACAAGGACGGCGCGAACGTACGCGCGCTGACATCCGATCGGGCCAGGGACAGCGAGCCGGCGTGGACTCCGGACGGAGCCAACATCGTCTTCCGCTCCGATCGCGACGGGGTTTCCAATCTCTATGTGGTGGCGGCGGGCGGCGGCGAGCTGCGCCGGCTCACCAACGTCGTCGGAGGCGCCTTCTCACCCGACGTCTCGCCCGACGCCAGCACCCTGGCGTTCTCGAGCTACCGCGCGACCGGCTACGACGTCCACCTGACGCCGCTCGATCTCGTGACGGCGCCACCGAGCGATCCGTTCGTCGATCCCCATCCGGCGCGATTGCCCGACGTCGTCGAGTATGTCGGCTCGGACCAGCGGTATCGCCCGTATCCCGCGCTCCGCCCGCGGTTCTGGTCTCCGTACTTCGAAGGCGGCGACGAGCTGAAGCTCGGCGCGGCGACGGGCGGGGCGGACCCGCTGTTCCGCCACGTCTACGCGGCGGCGGTGGACCGCGGATTCGAGACCGGCCGATTCGGGTTCCAGGGGTTCTACCAGTACGACCGGTGGCTCCCGACCTTGCTCGCGGCGTACGAGGACCGCAGCCGCCGCGCGGCGGACGAAGGGGTCGATCACTCCCGCGAGCTCAACTTGCGAGCGACGCTTCCCATCCACCGCGCACGGCGCCGCTCGCAGTTCCTTTCGCTCGCCTGGCGACGCGCGCGCGACACGATCGAGGACGCGGGCGATCCCGATGCGCTCGACCTCGGCGGTATCGAGACGGCCTGGTCGATGACCACGGCGCGACAATTCCCGTACTCGATCTCGCCCGTCGAGGGCACGCGCGCACGCGTCGCGTATCTGAAGGAAGCCCCAGCGCTCGGCAGCGACTTGAGCCTCGGCAAGGCCACCGCGGACCTGCGCGCCTATCGCCGGCTCTTCACGGCCGGCGACACGCTGGCGTTGCGCATCGGAGGCGGAACGACTTTTGGAGAGCCCTCGTTCCGGCGGTCATTCGCCGTCGGCGGCTTCGCGGACGGATCGCTGTTCGACGTCGTGCAGACGAATCATTCCGTGCTCAGGGGATACGCCCAGAACGCCTACCGCGGCCGCCGCTTCGCGCATGCCAACGCGGAGTACCGGTTTCCCCTCGCGCATCCGCAGCGCGGGTATCGCACCGTTCCCGTCTTCCTGCGACACCTCCACGGCGCCGTGTTCGCGGATGCCGCCCACGCTTGGAGCGACGCCTTCGATGTCGATGACGCGAAGGTCGGTGTGGGTGCGGCCCTGGGGATGGACTTCGCGGTGAGCCCGGGACTGGGTTTGACCTTCACCGCGGGACTGGCGCACGGCTTCTCGGACTCGCGCTCCGCACGCCCGTACTTCCGAACGGGGCTGTCGTTTTAAGTGAGCTTGGGGGTGCTGCGCCGCACCCCCCAGACCCCCCCCGCGCTCGGCGGAATGCATCCCGCCTCGCGCGCTGCTGTTGCCGAGGTGCTCAGTAGCCCCCGTTTCGTCGCGGCTACTTGTCCTCGCCTTCGCCGGCGCCCAGCGTGAAGTTGACGGTGACGGTCATGATGACCGGGACGGCCGTTCCGTTGAGCGTCGTCGGGCTGTAGACCCACTGCTTCACGGCCTCGACCGCGGAGTCGTTCAGCAGGGGATGCCCGCGCAGGACCTTGACACGGTCCACGCGCCCGTCGACGCCGATGACGCATTCCAGTATGACGACGCTGGAAACGCGCGCCTCGCGGGCGAGGTCGGTGTACCTCGGGGCGACGTTCTTCAGTTTGCGGGGCGCCTTGACCTGACCGCCGACACGGACGGGCCCCTTGGGCACCGGGGGGGGCTCTGCCTTCGGGGCGCCACCCACGACGCCGCCGAGCGTTCCACCGAGCTCGCCGCCTACGACGCCACCGACCGTGCCGCCCACGACCCCACCCTTCACGCCGCCGATTTCTCCGCCGACCACGCCGCCTGCTTCACCACCGGGGACGCCTTCGGGCACGCCACCGACCTGACCGAAGTCGGCAGCCGCCACTTCCTTTGGCGCTTCCCGCGGCACTTCGATTGGCGCGGTGAACTTCGGCTCTTCGCGCACGACCGGCTTCTCGATCTTGGGCTGCTCGACCTTCGCCTGTTCCACCTTCGGCTTGGGGGCTGCCGCGGCCGGAGGAGGCGGGGGCGGGGGCGGCGGGGGAGGAGGCGGCGGCGGCGCGGCGTCCACGAAGAATGCGTGCACGCTGGAGTCGCCGACCGGGTCCGGGAGCTCGTTCATCGAAAGCAGCGGGACCACGACCAGGGCGATCAGCACCAGGACATGGATTGCGATCGAGACAGGAAGGGTCAACGCGCGACGGCGCCCCTTGGTCTTGTCGTCTGGATCACCCGACCCGGAGTCGAGGAGGTTGTCCAGGAAGTTCCGCGGCATTCCGACCTCGCTTTCTCGGGGGATCAGCCCCGAGCGAATGATTGCGTCAGGACGTCGTGAACCCGGATCTTGCACACCGCGTGCCAACCGCCTATCCTTCTGCCCGAATTGGAGGTCGCATGAGCCGAGCCGCCGCCCTCAGCCTGATCACCCTTGCCGCCCTCGCCTCGCCCTACGCGGCGGCGGCTGCCGACAACGCCCCCATCTCCGTCCAGGTGTCGTCCGCCCTGGCCGGGGAGCGCGGGTTCGGCAAGCTCATGTCCAGCGCCGCCACGGGCGATACAGACGACACGGCCCGCGACGTCGAGCGTGAGCTGCAGACGCTCCGGTGGATGCGGGTGGTCGAGCGCGAGCCCGAGGTCAAGGTGACGGTGGACCGCCGCGAGCGCACGGAGACGTCCCGCTCCACCGACAAGAAGGGCGGCGTCACCGTCAATCACCGCTACACGGCGAGCGCGACCGTGCTCATCGGCGGCGACCGCGACCGCATCGACGCCGAGACGACATACAGCCAGGGCCCGAGCGCGACGCGCGACGACCCTGAACATTTCGACGCCGTGGCCAAGGAGCTCGCGACCAACATCGCCGTCCGCGTCGCCCAGAACCTCGACCAGATGCGTCCCAACCGTCCGCGTGCCGGATTCGACCACAAGGCGAAGTACAAGATGCTCATCCGCGGCGACGGCCTCGAGGTGACTGCGCTCGAGCCGGGCAGTCCGGCGGCCGAGGCCGGGCTCCAGGTCGGCGATCGCATCAAGGGCATCGACGGCGAGAAGGGCACCGACCAGATGAGCGCGCGGGTCTACAGCTGGTGGACGGATGCTCCGGGCGTCCGGTACACCCTCGAGGTCGAGCGCAACAAGCAGAAGCGGATCGTCCAGCTCGGGCTGCGCCCGCCGACGCAGTCGGCGGACCGCTCGGCGAGGCCGTCCGCGGCAGAAGCGCCGCGTCCGGCAAGGGCAGCCGAGCGCGAGCCGGTAGCGGCCGTCTCGCGATCGCGGGCGTCGTCGGTGACGACCACCCCGCCCGCGGAGCCCGCGGCGGGATCCGGCGTGGAGATCAAGCCCGGCATGACGCCGCCCCAGGTCGTGCGCTCGCTCGGCGATCCGCAGAAGAAGGTCGCGTTCGGGGCGAAGTCGATCTGGACCTACGATGGCTTCACGGTGACGTTCGTGGACGGCAAAGTCACGGACGTGAAGTAGAGACCGCCTCTTCCGGGGGCCGCAGACGCCGGAACGAGACGTACAGCAGGATGTCGTAGGCGATCTTCATCGCCGCTCCGACGACGAACGGCAGGGCCGGCGATCCGCGCGCCATGAAAAGCCCGGCAAAGGCCGGCGCCACGGCCCAGGCCGCCATCCTCACGAGGTGCGTCGCCCCCGAGGCGACCGTCCGCTCCTCGGGACGCACCACCGCCATCACGTACGACTGCCGCGTGGGGACGTCCATCTCGACCAGCCCTTCGCGCAGCAGGAAAAGCGCGGCCGCGACGGTGAAGCTCGGCGCGAACGGCACCGTCGCCAGCAGCAGGCTGGATGGAATGTGCGTGAAGACCATGGTGTTCACGAGGCCGAACCGTGCCGCCAGCCGCGCGGCGACGAGATGCGAGACCGCGTTGGCGGCGCGGGCGGCAAAAAAGAGCAGCCCCAGCCCCGCTTCGCCGACGCCGAAGCGCTGGTGGAAGAAGAGCGCGATGAGCGCCGTGGTCAGGAATCCTCCGCCCAGGCTGTCGAGGGCGAACAGCGCGCAGAGCCTGGCCACGATGGGGCGCGAGGCGGGCGAGAGGCGCTGGCGGCCGGCGCCGGGGCTTTCGACCCGCGCGGAGAGACGGAGATAGATGGGAACCGCGGCGCCGAGCAGGACGACATAGGCCGCGAAGGGATGGTGAGACAACGCGGGCAGGCCGACGAGCAGGCTGCCGATGGCGTGGCCGACGTCCTGAAGGACGTTGTATCGCGCGAACACAGCGGTGCGCCCGGCATCGGTCGTGGTCGCGGGCAGCGATGCCTGCTCCAGGATGAGGGCGGCGCCACGGTCCCTTCCCATGCCGTTCAGCATTCCCACGAACGCCGCAATGGCGATGGCGAGCGGTGCCTCCGCGAGAGCGGCGGCGATCGCGCCCACGACGCCGGTCAGGGTCAGCAGGACCAGCGCGCGGCGCCGGCCGAGGCCGTCTCCGGCGAGGGTGACGATGAGGCTGGCGGTGGCGGCTCCGGCGAGCCCGGCGGCGACGACGACCCCGAGGGCGCCGGGGTCGAGGCCGCGGCGCGCGAGGTGCAGCCCGAGCAGCACCGCCATCATCGCGGTAGCGACGGCGCGGAGGAACGCCGCCGCGTAGAGGAGGGCCTGGTCCGTCACTGCGGTGACTCCGGGGGGCGGGGCAGCACCCCCCAGTTCAATAGGCCAGCTCCGCGCCCACGCGGCATACCTCGTCGAGGAGGAATGTCAGGTCCTCCTCCCTGGTCCGGAAGTTCACGATGCACACGCGCAGCGACGCCCGCCCCTTGAGGATCGTCGGGGCCAGGAAGAAGGACCCGCTGCCGACGAGACGATTGACGATCTGGCGGTTGACGGTATCCGCGCGCTCGGCGGACGCGCCCGGCACGAGGTACCGGAAGTTCACGATCGACAGCGTCGTGGGCGCGAGCCGCTCGAGCTCCCGACGACGATCGACGGCGTCGGACAGGAACCGGGCGAGGGCGGCGTCGCGCTCGATCGCCGCCGCGTATCCGGACCGGCCGTGCCGGAGCAGGCCCATGAACACCTTCAGGGCTTTGAAGCCGCGGGACAGCTCCGGCCCGCGCTCCGCGAACCAGGCCGGACCCGGGAACGGGCTGTCCGGATCGGACGCGAGGTACTCCGGGAATTTCCGGAAGGCGTCGGCGAGTCGATCGCCTTCACGAACGAGCGTCGCCCCCGCCTCGTAGGGCACGTACATCCATTTGTGGGGATCCGCGGCCAGCGAATCGGCGCGCTCGATACCCGCGAACTGCGGGGCGAGCGAGGGGGCGATGCGCGCCATGGCGCCGTACGCACCGTCGGCGTGGAACCACAGCGATTCGCGCTTGCAGAAGTCGGCGATGGCGTCCAGCGGATCGACGGCGCCGGTGTTCACCGTGCCCGCGGTGCCGACGACGATCGCGGGGCGCAGGCCACGCGCGCGGTCGTCCGCCACCATGCGGGCCAGCGCGTCCATGGGTAGCCGGAACTGGTCGTCGCAGGGAATCTTGCGCAGATGCCTGGTGCCGATGCCGAGCAGGTCGACCGCCTTGTCGATGCACGAGTGCACCTGGTCGGACGCATAGACGACGAGCTGCGGACCACGGGCGTGGCCGTCCTCGCGCACGTTGCCGGGCGTCATCGCGCGGCGCGCGGCGGCGAGGGCGATGAAGTTCGCCATGGATCCGCCCGACGCGAGGATGCCCTGCGCTCCTTCGGGAAACCCCATGAGCTCGGACAGCCATCGGATGACGCGGTTCTCGACGTGCACCGCGGCATGGTCCCTGCCCCAGCAGTTCGGGTTCATCGCCGACGCCAGGTAGTCGCCGACGGTGCCGAGAGGATCGGCGGAAGCATTGATGAAGCCGAAGAAGCGGGGGTGCGAGTTGCCCATCGGCCGCGGCATTACGTGCTCGCGGACAAAGGCGATGATCTGGTCCGCTGGACGCCCCGCCTCCGGAAGTGCGATGTCGAAGGTGGACGCGTCGGTGCCGACCTTGCCGAACACCGGCCGCTCGGTGAGCTTCTCCCGGTGCTCGGCCACGCAATCCGCGGCCAGGCGACCGAGCCGCCGCACTTCCTCGGGGTCGAGATCGAAGTCGCTCGCGACGCTCATCGGCACGCTCCCTGGACGAGCGGCACTGTAGCATCCGCAGTGCGATGGCGAGCAAGGGCAAGGGGTTCCGGACCGAAGGCTTCGAAGGCTTCGAGATCCTCATCGGGAAGGGCGATGCGGACAACGACGCGCTGACCTTCGGAATCGGCGAGCCGCGCGACTTCTGGATGCACGTCGCCGGACCGCCGGGGAGTCACGTCATCGTGCGGAACCCGGAGGGACTGGACGCGCTGCCGCGCCCGGTGCTCGTCCGTGCCGCCGAGCTCGCGGCCTGGCACTCCAAGGCGCGCGGCGCTTCGGGGAAGGTCGAAGTCCACGTCTGTCGCGTCGCGGACGTCAGCAAGCCGCGTGGCTTCGACCGCGGGCAGGTCCTGCTCCGCCGGTGGGATGTGGTGAAGGTCTACCCGCGCGGAGCCGAGGAGTAGCCGCGGAAGCAACGGGACACAGAGGACACAGAGGAGAGCACAGAGAAAGGAAAAGAGAGAAACGAGAATTCAAGCGGCAGGCGCGTCGAAATGAGGGTGGCAATTCCCACACGCGGTCCGGCGGCTCTATTTCTGTCCAGCTATCTCCTTTCGTTTCTCTCCGTTTCTCTGTGTCCTCTGTGCGTCCCTCTGTGTTCTCTGTGTCCCGTTCCGGCCATCGTTCCGGTGGACCACACCGCCCTTCATGACGAAGCGCACGCGCTCCACCGCCGTGATGTCCGTCAGCGGATCTCCATCGACCGCCACCAGGTCCGCGAGCCTGCCCGCTTCGATCGACGCGGCGGCGGCCAGGAACAGGTGCGCGAGCATGGTCACTGAATGTACCCGAGGCTGCGCAGCTCCTCGAGCATCTCGCGATCGAACGCGCTCTCGCGCAGCCGCCCCTGCGGGCGCACGCCATACGATGCGACGCGCCGCACCGGGTAGCGGGAGCGGAAAGCCGGGTCGAAAGCGGACTCGATCACGCTGCCTTCCAGCTCCTCGCTCACCGGCATCCCGAGCAGATGCAGGACAGTCGGCGCCACGTCGCGCGCGCCGCCGCCCGGGATGGGGCCGGGAGCGATGATCTTTCCCGAAAGCGCGATGAGTCCCTCGGCCGTGCCCGACTGGCGGGCGACACGTCCGGGATCGCCGAGAAGTACCAGTACGGCGTTGGCGGGCATGTCCGCGCGCAGGGTGCCCAGGAGCTCGTCCACGAAACGATGGTGGTTGCGGACAGCGTCCATCCGCGCGGAGAGCGACGCGACATCCGCCGCCGCTGTGTCGCCGAGCTGCTGCGTGGTGACGATGTCGAGCCCGGGCAGGTAGACGGCCTCGAGATCGGCGGCGCCGGCCGAGTGATGCAGCATCCGGACCGAGGCGGCGGCGAACGCGTCGATGCGGCGGGCGCGATCGCCCGGATCCTCGGCCGCCGCGAGAGGGCGCAGGCGCTGCAGCAGGTCGTCGGGATGGGTCTCGCGGTCGGAGCGTCCGCCCTTCTCGATCTTCAGCAAGGCCCGGTCGGTGACGATGTGGCCGTTGACCGCGTCGGCGGGCCACGTCGCCCACCAGTTGACCACCAGGACCCGCAGACCCTTTTCGGAGGCGACATTCCAGAAGGCCTTGGCACCTCGCAGCAGCGAGCTCGCCGGCTGTGTCCGCGTGAGCCGCAGCAGGTCGGCCGCGGCTCCGACCGCGCGGCTGAGGCGCGTCCGATCGGCGAGGGGGACCGGTGTGTTCATTCCCGGAAGATGCCGCGCGCCCGCCGAGTGGATGCCGTGCGCCGCCGGTCCCCGTCCCGTCGCGATCGTCGTCCACACGATGGCCGGGACCTGCTCCGGCTCCGGTCGGAGCGGCCCATGCGCGGACGAGGCCAGCAGCGCCTGGAGATGCGGCATTTCCCCGCGCGTCATCATCTCTTCCGCCGTGCGTCGATCGAGGCCGTCGATGCCCACGACGCGGACGACAAGACCGGTGGGAACGACCGCGAAGTCGACGGGCGCCGGCGGCGGCGCGCTCTGCAGGACGGCGGCGCCGGCCACCGCGGCGCCGAAGGCCACGGCGACGGCGGCCACGAGCGGCAGCAAATGACGGCGGGAGAGGCTGGCTTCAGGCAGCCGGCCGGCGAGCCCGCCCGCGGAAAGGACTGCGATCGCAGCGAGGGAGCCGAAGCGGCCGAGCGCGGCGCACAAGGCGACGCCCACCAGGAGCGACGCCGCCTTCATCGGCCCCGACATCTCGCCCGCGTGCGAGTACCACCACAGCGACACGTAGGCCACGCCGACGGTCGCGAGGGCGAGGCCGACGTCACGGCTGAGCGTCGGGCGCGGAAGACGCGTGAGGCGAGCGCCCAGCCACGCGGCGGCCAGGCCTGCGAGTAGCGCGCAGGCGGCGATCACGATCCCGAGGATAGTCGTCAGGTAGAGGGCGAGGATGAGGAGGTCGCGCGGCTCCGTCCGCAGCCGTGGGTCGATCCCCGCCGCGGCCAGCGTCGAAGCGGCCCCGAAGAGCACGCCGCCGAGCAGCCCGACACGCACTGCCGCCGCGCTCGAAGCCCGCAGCGGCGTGGAGGCGTGGGCGCCGCCGAGCACGAATCGATCGACGCCATGGTCGAGGTAGCCGAGTCGACGCAGCTCGTCGCGCACGTCTTCCACCCGGGCCAGTGGCGGCGGCGAGTCCATGCCGGATTGTAGCGAGCGCGCGTGGCGCACCGTTACACTCGAAGCGGGATGCCCTTCGCCTATTACCGTTCGCTCTCGCGGAAGGACAAGGCGATCTACGACGCGAGTGACCGGATCGCATTCGTCACCTTGTCGCGTGCGGAGCTGCTGCACCCGGTCGTCGGCATCCTCCGGCAGGGTCTCGAGCGTGACGACCGCGCGCTGGTCGAGGCGGCGGCGCGGCGGCTCGTGCAGGGGATCACCGAGCTGCTCGAGATCGAGCCGGTGAGCGTCGGGGTGCTCGCGGTACGGCCCGAGCTGCGTTCGGCCGAGCTGCACGGCCTCTACACCCGCGACGGGGTCCGCCGCCCGCGCATCCGGGTCTGGATGCGCACCTTGCGCTACAAGCGGGTGGTGGCGTTCCGCACGTTCCTGCGCACGCTGCTCCACGAAGTCTGCCATCACCTCGACTACACGCTGCTCGCGCTGGGGGACTCGTTCCACACCCAGGGGTTCTTCAGCCGCGAGAGCAGCCTCTTCAAGCAGCTGGTGGCGCAGTCGGTGCTCGCTCTGGATCGGGGTATGGAGCGTGTCGGGCGGCGCAGCGGTTCGTAGGCCTGTCGTCTAACATTGCCGCCGTGACAGCACCGCGCCGGGGCGAGCTCCTCCTGCTGACGGGCGCGGTCCTGTTCGTTCTCATCAGCGCCGAGGTCGCGGTCCGGATCGTCGCCGGCGGAGCGCCGCCGGTGACCGGCTACGCGCCCGTCGACACCAACCGTCGCGCCGCCCGCCCCATCAATCCCCGCGGTTACCGCGATCACGCGCGCGCGATGCCGAAGCCTGCGGGAGTGCGCCGTGTCCTCTCCCTCGGCGACTCGTTCGCCTGGGGCGCCAGCGTCGAGTTCGAGGATGCGTACCCGCAACGCCTCGAGCGCGCCCTCACGAGGCGCCGAGGCCAGACCTGGGAGGTCGTCAACCTCGCCAGGCCTGGCATGGCCGCCGTCGATCACGCGGCCCAGCTTGCCGCCGAGGGAGACGCGTACGCGCCCGATGTCGTGCTCCTCGGGTACGTGCTGAACGATAGCCAGGACGCGGCGGCGGCCGAGGCGCAGCGTGCGCAGGACTGGGTGAAGAATCCGCCGCCCACACCCGGGCGATCGGCCGTGCTGACCCTGATCCGCACGCGTCTGTGGGCCACGGCCGAGAACCGGCGGCGCGTGGCCGGTTACCGATCGATGTACGCGGACGATGCGCCAGGCTGGATCGCGGCCCGCCAGTCGCTGAAGATGATGGGCGCGTGGTGCCGCCAGCGCGGCGTGCCGTTCGTGGTCGGCATCTTTCCGCTGTTCGGCAATCCGCTCGACGACTCGTATCCCTTCGCGGAAGCCCACGCCAGGGTCGCCCAGGCCGCCGCGGAGGCAGGGGCGCGGGTCGTCGACCTGCTGCCCGCGTACCGTGGGCTGCGCTGGGATGTCCTCGTGGTCGATGGCACGGACGACGAGCATCCCAACGAGATCGCGCATCGCATCGCGGCGGGCGTGATTCTCCGCGCCCTCGACGACGTCGTTCCCTTCGGCGCGGCCCAGACGCAGTCCGCTCCGCAGCCGTGACGCGCGACGGCGCGTGGATGCCCGTCCTCGCCGCGCTCGCCCTTCGCCTGGCCGCGATCCTGCTCTCCGATCGCGTGGTGGCAGACGTGCTGCGTTATCGGCGCGTGGCCGCGCACGTGCTCGATGTCTCGTGGAATCCGTACCTCGCGCCGCGGCTTTATCCCTACCCGCCGGCCTGGGTATGGGTCGAGGCCGGATGCGAATGGCTGGCCCGCCACTCCGGCCTCTCGTTCGCGGTGCTCGTGAAGCTCCCCGTCCTCGGGGCGGAGATTGCGATCGTCGTGCTCCTCGCGCGCCTGGGACGAGACCTTGGAGGCGCCGCGCGCTGGGCGCCCTGGATCTATGCCCTCCATCCCGTGGCGGTCCTGGTCAGCGGCTTCCACGGCCAGTTCGATTCGCTCGCCTTGCTGACGATGCTGTACGCGATACACGCCAGCGCACGCGGCGCGCATGACCGAGCGGCCCTGTCGCTCGCTGCGGGCATCGCGATCAAGTCTTTCCCGATCCTCGTCGTCCCCGCGTTCGTGTTGCGGATGACGGGCACGGCTGCGCGCGCGCGCTTCGTCGGCCTCGCGACGCTGCCCGTCGCGCTGCTGCTCGTTCCGTATCTTGCCCATGACGCGGGTGCGGTCTCGCGGGAGCTCTTCGGGTACGGCGGGGTCGCCGACTTCGGATGGATCGGGGCCTGGCGCGGCCTCCAATACATTTCCGACGGGACCGTTGCCCGCGGCGAGGCGCGGTTCCATGCGCCGCTGGTGGCGATCGCGAAGGTACTTTTCCTGGCCGCGTGGGCGGGTATCGTGGCCTGGATGGCACGACGCCATCTGGTGGTGGCGGTCCTCGCCGTTCTCGTCGCGTTCGTCGCCGTCTATGGGGCGCTGAGCGCGCAATACCTGCTGTGGGTCATCCCTCTCGCCGTCCTGCGCCCCGATCGCTGGCTCACGATCTACTCCGTGTTCGCGACCGCGGCCCTCGTGGGCTTCTACCTGTTCCTCGCCCCCGGCGTGCTGACCCCGGCGGGTGCCAACGAGGGCGCCGGCGTCGTCTGGGTGGCGGGAACGGTATTGACGGTCGCCGCCTCCGCGTCCTGGCTGGTGTCGATCGCGAGAAACGCGTCCCAGGCCGGGCAGGGAATCGACGCCGACCCGCGCCGCAACACGACCGTCTGACCCTCGCACAACGCGACGCCGTACGCGCCGGTGGCCGCGATCGCGTGCAGGCGCCGGCGCCAGGTCGGCCGGCCATCCGGCCATGTCGCGCCGTTCAGTTGAAGCGCGATCACCTCGGCCTCCAGCGCACGGTCGAGCATCAGGATCACGCGGCGGCCCGCGAGGTGGGGAAGGAGCCGATCCTGCGCGGCGACGACGAGATACGGGTTGCGGCCGATGAAGCGGACCGCGGTGTCGGCGGTGCGCACGTCTTCCGGGGCCATCGCGTACGGCACGCGCGGAAGGTAAAGCTCGCTCCGGCGCACGCGATGCTCGCGCAGCGTCGGGGTCGAGTACGGAGGGACGAGCCCCGCCACCAGCGCGCACCCGGCGAGATACGCGCCCAGGCGCGACGACTCGCGTCCGGCACGGCGGAGCCGCCGCCATCCCAGCACGACGCCGACCAGCGCCGTCGCTGCCGCGGGGACGCCATAGTGATATCCCCACCAGCGCGTCCCGTACGACGAGAAGAACCTCTCGCCCCAGTTCGGCATCTGCAGGACGAGCGAGATGGGGTCGGCGAGCCCGATGAATCCCGTTGCCGCCAGGGGCAGCAGCATCGATCGCCGCTTCTGCGGATGGTCCACCATCGTCGACGCGAACCCCAGGGAAGAAGGCACGCGCCCCGATTTGGCGGCCTCGTCCCCAGCCTCCGCGAATTGCTCCCAGTGGCGGAAACCGTCGGGACGGAAGCGGGGAAAAAGGACGACGACCTCGATGGCGAACAGCGCCAGCGCGAGGGCCGCGATCGCCGCTGCCCGCCGCCAGGGCGCGCCGCGCAACGCCAGCACCCCGGCCAGCACGGCGACGTACAGGCAGAGGTCTTCCCGCGCCAGGCACGCGAGCACGGCCGCGATCACCGAAGCGACCGGACCGCGACACAGCAGCGCCCACGCCGTCCACAGCAGCGCCGCGCTGCCGAGCAGCATGGGGTTGTAGTCGAACATCACGCCGGCATGGACGTCCGGGGCGAGCACCCAGGCCGTGGCGAGCGCGAGCCCGGCGCGGGAGCTCCCCAGCACCCGTGCCCCCATCCATCCCAGCGGGAACACCGCCGATGCGACGGCCAGGGCCTGGGCGAGCAGCAGTGTCTCCGCTCCGTCGTGCACACGCAGCAGCGGGGCGATCAGGAAGTCGAGCCACTCCATGTGATCGGCCAGCGCGTGCATGCCCATCACCGTGTTCAGGGGAGGAAGGCCGTGCGCGATCAGCCAGTGCGTCTGGTAGAAGAGGCCGAGGTCCTTCGCGCCGGCGCCGTAGCTCCAGTAGCGGCTTGCGGACTGGATGAAGAACACGGAAGCGGCGAGGATGAAGACCGCCGGCAAGGTCCACGAGGGCAGCGCGCGCGGAAGGGGCGGCGGCGGCGCGCCGGCGGGAGAGAGCGGCCAGGAAAGGCTCGCGACGACGAGCGGGACCAGCAGGAAGAAGGCCGGCTCGGGGGCGGCGATCATCAACGCGCCGGTGGCGGCGGCGAGCACGGCCAGCCACGGGTGATCGAGCGATGGCGCCCGCGTCCGCCAGGCTCCGAGGCCGGCGCCAACCGCCGCGCCACAGGCGAGAAAGGGAAACGCGTCGGCGCGCAGGTGCGCGGCGACCAATCCGAAGGCGGCGGTCCCCCAGCAGGCGCCGATGGCCGCGGATGCGGCCCGCGGCCGCGCCGACTCCGGTGGATCGCTGGAAGAAGGTCTCGTGGCGAGCCCTATGCTAATCTAGGCTCGTTCCCCCAAAACCCATGATAGTCAAGGAAATCCTGCCCAACGGCCTCACCCTGATCACCGAGGCGATGCCGCACGTCCGCAGTGTCGCGGTCGGGGTGTGGCTGAAGCGCGGCAGCCGTCACGAGACGCCCGCCCAGACCGGCATCAGCCATTTCATCGAGCACATGGTCTTCAAGGGCACGAAGACGCGCCCGGCCGAAGTCATCGCCGCTCAGGTCGATTCCATCGGCGGCCACATGGACGCCTTTACCGGCAAGGAATACGCCGCGTTCCACCTGAAGGTTCTCGACGAGCACCTTCCCCTCGCCGTCGACCTCCTCGGCGACATCGTGATGAACCCGCTGTTCGATCCCACGGAGATGGCCAAGGAGAAGAAGGTCATCTTCGAAGAGTTCAACATGGTCGAGGACACGCCGGACGACCTCGTGATGGAGAACCTCACCGAGGCCTTCTGGCCCGACCACCCCCTCGGCCGGCCGATCCTGGGCACCAAGAAAAGCGTCTCCGGCTTCCGCCGCGCGGAGCTCGCGTCCTTCTTCAAGAAGGTCTACCGGCCGTCGAACATCGTCATCGCCGCCGCCGGCCATCTCGAGCACGACGCCGCGTCCGCGCTGGTCAAGCGGTACTTCGCCGAGCTGCCCAGCGGGGGAGCGAAGGTCAACGGCGGCCCGCCGCGGCCGGCATCGAAGATCGTGTCGCGCTCGAAGAAGGAGCTCGAGCAGGTCCACGTGTGCCTCGGAGCGGCGTCCTTCCCGCAAAAGCACAAGGATCGCTACGGCGCCTACATCCTGAACACCGTCCTCGGCGGGTCGATGTCGTCGCGCTTGTTCCAGAACATCCGCGAGAAGCGCGGTCTCGCGTACTCGATCTCGTCCGGCGTCACCGCGTACTCCGACGCGGGAATCCTCACCGTCTACGCGGGCACCAGCGTCGACTCCATCGACGAGGTCGTCCAGCTGACCGTCGACGAGTTCCGCCGCATGATCGACGAGCCGCTGCCCGGCGACGAGCTGCGCCGCGCCAAGGATCACCTGAAGGGCAGCCTGATGCTGTCGCTCGAGAACACGGGCAGCCGGATGAACAACCTCGCTCGACAGGAGATCTACTTCGGCCGTCACTTCGACATGGACGAGATCCTCGCCGGGATCGAGGCCGTGGAAGCGCCGGACGTCCAGCGCATCGCGAGCAAGATCTTCGACGGCGAGCTGAGCATGAGCGTGCTCGGCAACCTCGGGAAGTACCGCCCGCGCCCCAGCCTGCTGAAGGTCTAGCTCCTACTTCGCGCCCACGCGGTGATGCGCTCGTACTTCTCCAGCCACGTCAACTGCTTCTGGTCTCGCCGTGGCACGGTCGTCGGGTAACATCCCCTCGCGTGAGATTCAGGGTCCTCGGGTCGGGCAGCTCGGGCAACACCACGGTCATCGAATCCGGCGAGACGCGGATCCTGATCGACGCGGGACTCGGCGCCCGCGACATGGCCGAACGGCTGGCATCGGCCGGCGTCGACCCTTCGTCGCTGGCCGCGATCGTGCTTTCCCACGAGCACACCGATCACTCCCGCGGCGCCGCGTCGTTCTCGAAGAAGTGGGGCGTGCGCCTGATGGGGAGCCGCGGCACCTATGCCGCCGCCGGCCTCGGCGCTTCGGCCATCGCGGGGTACGACGTCCTGGAGCCGGGAGTGGCCCACACGATCGGCGCGATGACGATCACCGGTATCGCGATTCCGCACGACGCCGCGGGCCCCCTGGCTTTCGTCACCACCGCCGCCGGGTGCACCCTGGGCCACGCCACCGACTTCGGGCACGTGAGCGCCGGCTTCGTGGCGGGATTTCGCGACTGCGACGCCGTACTCATCGAGTCCAACTACGACCCCGGCATGCTGCGCGAGGGGCCTTACCCCTGGTCGCTCAAGGAGCGCATCCTCGGCCGCTACGGGCACCTTTCAAATGGGGACGTGGCGACCTTTCTCGCCCGCGATCTCGGGGCGACCTGCCGGACGGTGATCCTGGCCCACCTGTCGAAGACCAACAATCATCCAGACGTCGCCCGGATGAGCGCGGAGGCGGCGCTGCGCAAGCGCGGCCGCACCGAGGTGCGCCTCGAGATCACGGGCGAGGAAGGTACGGAGTGGATGTCGCTCGTCCCGCCCGCCCCCGGCCTGCGCCGGCCGCAACAGCTACGGTTGTTCTAGCCCTTCGCGTCGCGGACAAAGGCGTCGATCTGTAGCTGCGCCTCCGGGAGGACGTCGACGAATTCCATGCCGTACGCGAACCCGCGCGCGGCGGGAGCGCGCCACTGCAGCCGTCCGTCGACGTTCAACCGCTCCGCCTCTCCCGGGACCGCGAAGGCCACGCGGACCGCCCGGTCCGCGGGCAGCGGGAACGGCATGGACAGCCGTGCCCCGCCCGAGCCGAGGTCCACCAGCTCTCCGAACGTCCACCATCCCTGCTGCTGGTCGAGCACCTGCACCGGTACCTGGACCACCCGGCGCGGGGTGATACGGCGGTCCCGCGGCGCGCGGGGGGCCGAGCCGTGTTCCTGGACCACGCGCTCGCATGTCGACAGCAGCTCGACGACGGAGAACGGCTTCTCGATGTACGCGGCGACGCCGGCCTCGGCGGCGCGGGCGTACATCTCCGAGTGGGAGTGCACGGAGAGCATCACGACCGGCGGCGGCGCGGGGAGCTTCTGGAGGCTGCGCAGGACCGCCCAGCCGTCGAGCCCGGGCAGGACGATGTCGAGGACCACGAGCTCGGGACGGAGGGAGTGGATCTTCTCTATCCCCTCCGCGCCGTCGGCAGCCATGGCCACCTCGTGGCGGCCGTCGGCAAAGATCCGCCACATCAGCGTGCGGAGATCGGCGTCATCCTCGACGACCAGGACTCTCATTGAACGCTCCGGGTCAGACGTTACTCCCGGGACCGGGGGCGCGCAAGGAATCTCTTGCCCCCCACGTCAAAACCGCGCCCCCACCGTCCGACCGGCCAGCACACGGTCGATCACCTCGAACAGGACGCCGGGCGAGATCGGCTTCGAGACGTACTCGTCCATGCCCTCGGCCAGGCAGCGCTCGCGATCGCCCTTCATCGCATGCGCCGTCATGGCGACGATGGGGATCCTTTTTCCGGGGGCCTCGGCAGCGCGGATGGCCGCGGTTGCCTCCAGTCCGTTCATCCCGGGCATCTGGACGTCCATCAGGATCACGTCGAAGTGCTGCCGCGCGTGCGCCGCCACCGCCTCGCGGCCGTTCTCCGCGAGCACGACCGTGAATCCCCGCCGCTCGAGAAGCCGGACCGCGAGAGTCTGGTTGATCTTGTTGTCCTCCGCCAGGAGCACGCTCAGCCCCACCGCGGGGGCGTGGGCGGCGGCAAAGGCGGGAAGGGCGGCGGCGATCTCCGCGCCTCGCTGCAGGGCGGCGGTGAAATGGAACGTCGTGCCCGCGGCGTGGCTCTCGACCCAGATCATCCCGCCGAACGCGTTGACCAGCGTCCGGCAGATGGCCAGGCCGAGGCCCGTCCCTCCGAACTCGCGGGTCGTGGAGCCGTCGGCCTGGCGGAAGGGCTCGAAGATCACGCCGTGCTTGTCGGGCGGGATGCCGATGCCGGAGTCGGCAACCGCGAAGTGCAGCACCAGCCCGTCCCCCACCGGCACGCTTTCGTTCTCCACGCGCAGCGACACCCCGCCCGCGTGCGTGAACTTGACGGCGTTGGAGACGAGGTTGATGAGGATCTGGCTGAGGCGGCCCCGGTCGCCCACGAGGTCGTCGGGGACCGAGGGGTCGATCTCCACCCGGACGTCGAGTCCCTTTTCACGGCCGCGGACGGCGATGGGAGCGACGGCGTCGCGGATCGCATCGCGGAGAGCGAACGGAACGGGATCGAGCTCGAGACGGCCGGCTTCGATCTTCGAGAAGTCGAGGATGTCCTCGATGATCGCGAGGAGCGCGTCGGCCGAGCTCTGCACCATCCCCAGGTACTCCCGCTGGTCGTCGCTCAGTGGCGTCTCCAGGGCGAGGCTGGTCATGCCGATGATCCCGTTCATCGGGGTGCGGATCTCGTGGCTCATGTTGGCGAGGAACTCGCTCTTCGCGCGGTTCGCCTGCTCGGCTTCGTCCTTCGCGCGGCGAAGGGCCTCCTCGGCGCGGCGGCGCTCCGCGACTTCGTCCGAAAGCTCGCGCGTGCGCTCACCGACCACGCGCTCCAAAGCCGCCGCCCGGCCGCGCATCCGTGATTCGCGCAGCCGCAGGAGCGCACCCACGGCGAGCAGGAAGACGAGCCCGGCGCCCAAACGGAACAGCGTCGTCTCGTAGAGATGCGGGTCGAGGCGGATGTCGACCGCCGCTCCCTGCTCGTTCCACACCCCGTCGCTGTTGGCGGCTTTGACCTCGAACCGATAGGCCCCCGCCGGCAGGTTCGTATAGTGCGCCTCGCGCCGCCGTCCCGCATCCACCCAGTCGCGGTCGAAGCCGGAAAGCCGGTACTTGTAGCGGACTCCCGCCGGGGCCACGAAGCTGAGCGCGGTGTACGAAAGATCGAGCTCGCCCTTGCCCGGGGGCATGCGGATCTCTCCTCCCAGGCCCACCGGCCTGCCGTCCACGGCCACCCGCTCGATGACGACGGTAGGCGGCACGGCGCTCACGACCAGCCGGCCAGGGTGCACCGAGACCACGCCCTTGATGGTTGGGAACCAGAGGGCGCCGTCCTGGGCCCGTATTCCCGCGGGCTGCGCGTTCCCGTTGCACTCCGCGGACCTCATGCCATCCGCGGTCCCGAAGTGGGTCGACGTCACCCTGGCCGCCCGCCCCTCGGCGACATCGACGAGTTCCTTCCGGGCGACCCGGAACACTCCGCGATTGCTGGACATCCAGAGGCTGCCCAGGCCGTCGTCGACGATCTGGAACGCGTTGTCCTCGAAGAGGCCGTTGGACGTCGAGTAGCGGGTGAACTTGCCGTCCTTGTACCGGTACAGGCCGTCGCCGGCAGTGGCGGCCCACACCGTGCCGTCCGCATCCGCGATGATGCTCTTCACACCCTGGCGGAACACGCCCTGCGCCGGACCGAAGGTCTGGAAGCGGCCGTTCTCGAAACGGCTCAGCCCCGCGTCGCTTCCCACCCAGATCGTTCCGCCGGCGGCGCCGTAGATGGCTCGCACGACGTCGGACAGCCCCGCGCGCGCGTCCCACGTCTGGACCTTGTCATCGGTGACCACCTTGAGCCCGCCGCCGGTGGTGCCGATCCACAGAGCGCCGTCCGCGGCCTCGTAAAGCACGCGGACCACGCTGGCGCCCAGGTCCGGGCGCGGCAGGGTGGAGATCCTTCCGTCCCGCAAGCGCGCGATCCCGACCCCCGTCCCGATCAACAGGCTGCCGTCCGCGGACTCGCACAAGGCGGTGACGGTGTCGCGGGGAAGGCCGTCGCGGGTCGTGTAGACGGCGGTCACCCGCCCATCCTTCACGCGATTCAATCCGCCGCCCTGCGTCCCCACCCATATCGAGCCGTCGCGTGTCTGGAGGACCGTGCGGGCCAGATCGTTGGACAGCCCTTCGCCCTCGGACAGGGTGGAGAAGCTGCGTTCCGTCAGCTTCGTCACGCCCCCGCCGTTGGTGCCGATCCACACGTTCCCTTCGCGATCGCCGCCCAGCGCGTCGATGGAGTTGTTGTTGAGGCCTTCCGGTTCCCCGAACCGCTCCATCCCGCGCGCACCGAGGCGGGCGATTCCCGCGGCGGTGCCGATCCAGATGTTCCCGTCTGCGTCATCGTAAAGGGCGGTCACGTCGTCGGTGGGAAGGCCGTCCCGGACGGTCCAGCGCGTGAACGCGCCATCGCGGAGTCTGGCGAGGCCGTGGTCGGTCCCGATCCAGAGCGAGCCGTCGCGGGATTCGAGCAGGACGGAGATGTTGTTGGAGGGGAGGCCGTTCGCGGTCGTGTAGTTCACGAAGCGGCCATCCGCCATCCTCGCCAGCCCCCGCCCGGTACCGATCCACAACCCCCCGTCGCGGCCTTCGGCGATGGCCCACACGTAGTCGTCGGGCAGCCCATTCCGGGTGGTGAACGCCTCGGTGACGCCGTTCGCGTATCGAACCAGCCCGCCGCCGAAGGTGCCGAGCCAGATGTTGCCGGCGCGATCGCCGCTCACGACCGATACCGATTCGTGGGGAAGGCCCTGGGCGCGCGTGTAGGGCGTGAAGCGGCCATTCGCGTAGCGCGCGGCCCCCCCGGTCATGCCGATCCAGAGACTGCCGTCCCCGGCTTCGAACAAAGACTTGACGTCCTCGCCGGGCAGGCCCGGTGTCGTCCTCGGATCGAAGACGTCGAACTTCGTCCCGTCGAATCGGACGACGCCCTCTTCGGTGGCCAGCCACATGTAGCCATCCCGGGTCTGGAGCAGGTCGTGGACGGTGTTCATGGGCAGGCCGTCGCTGCCTTCCCAGACCGTGCGCGTGTATTCGCCGATGCGCCGGTCCGGTGCGAGGCCGGCAGCAGGTGGGACCGACAGGGCGAGAGAGGAGGCAGCCAGCAGTGCGGCCCTGGCGCCGAGGACGGTCACTTCATGGCTCTACCTGACGTTACGCCCCGGCGGGGACAGGTGCAAGGAGAAAGGATTCAGCGCGGGCGGACGAGGGGCAGGTACTGCGGATCCCACATCGCCGACGCCACCCGCGGCGGGATTTCCGCCCCCGTCAAGGCCAGTCCGACGCCGCTCTCGCTCGCTTCCCGCATCACCGCTTCCGCGATGCGCGCGGTGACGCGCCGCAGCGCGGCGATGGGCGGGTAGAGGCTGCCGGAATCGACGTCCTCCTGGCGCAACTGGTCGGCCAGGCACTGCGCGGCGGCGGCGAACATCGCCGGCGTCACCTCGCGCGCCTCGGACAGCAGCGCGCCGAGGCCGACGCCGGGAAAGATGAAGGAGTTGTTGCCCTGCCCGATGCGGACCGTGCGCCCGTCGACTTCGACGGGGTCGAACGGGCTGCCCGTGGCGACCAGCGCGCGCCCGGAGGTCCAGGCAAGGACGTCCTGTGGCCGCGCCTCGGCCTGGCTGGTCGGGTTGGACAGCGGCAGGATTATGGGGCGCTCGACATGGCGCGCCATCTCCCGGACCACCTCTTCGGTGAAGGTGCCAGGCGCCCCGGACACCCCGATGAGCGTGGTCGGATGGAGCCGCCGCACCACGGACAGGAGATCCGACGATTGCCCGCTTTGGAAGCCGTTCGCCTCGGCCATCGCCAGCGGCCAGGCGATCTCGCGACGATAGGCCTCGTCGGGACCCTCGCCTTCGACGACCAGGCCGTGATGGTCGAGGACGGCGACCGCGCGCGTGACCGCCTCCTCGCCTGCGCCCGCACGCTGCAAGGTGTCGCGCAGCAGCCGGGCGATGCCGACCCCGGCCGCGCCGGCGCCCACGACCACCACGCGCGAATTAACGATCGGCATTCCGAGCGTCCGCGTGCCGGCGATGAGGCCCGCCAGCGCCATCGCCGCCGTCCCCTCGATGTCGTCGTTGAACGACGGCAGGACCTTCCGGTATCGATCCAGAAGCGCGAACGCGTTCCCCTTCCGGAAATCCTCCCATTGCAGCACCGCGCGCGGGAACCGCTTCTTCACCGCGTGCACGAACTCGTCGAGCAGCGTGTCGTACGGAGCACCGCGCAGCCGGCGCCCCCGCCATCCGATGTACAGGTCGTCGTCGAGCAGCGACTGGTTGTCGGTTCCCACGTCGAGGCTCACGGGCAAGGTGTGGGAGGGGTGGATGCCGGCGGCGGCGGTGTAGAGGGCCAGCTTGCCGATGGGAATGGCCATGCCGCCCGCCCCCTGGTCGCCGAGGCCGAGGATGCTCTCGTTGTCGGTGGCCACGATCAGCCGGACGTCCTCGAAAGGCGCGTTGCCGAGGGTCTCGTAGATGCGGCCGCGGTGCTGCGGTGTGATCCAGAGCCCGCGCGCGCGGCGGAAGATCTTGCTGTACATCTGGCACGCGCGCCCCACGGTGGGCGTGTAGACGATGGGCAGGAACTCCTCGAGGTGGTCGACGAGGACGCGGTAGAACAGGTGCTCGTTCCGGTCCTCGAGGGCGGCGAGCCCGATGTACCGCTCGAGCGGGTCGGACTTGCGCGCGATGTTCCCGTACACGCGCTCCGCCTGCTGCTCCATCGTGCTTATGGCGTCGGGGAGGAGGCCCAGGAGGCCGAACGCCTCGCGCTCCTCCTCAGGGAACGCGGTGCTCTTGTTGTACATGGAGTGATTGAGGAGCGCGGGACCGCGGCAGCCCACCTCGATGCTCACGCGGCCGCTCTTGTCCTTGCGCTCGCGATACCGCTCCATCCCGCCATTCTAGTGGCCGCCCCCGCCCGCGCGGCGATGCTAGACTGCGCGACGCAATGATCCCGCGCTACTCGCGTCCGGAGATGAAGCACCTCTGGTCGGACGAGAATCGCTTCGCCACCTGGCTGCGCGTCGAGATCGCGGCCTCGGAGGTGCTGGCCGACCAGGGTGTGGTCCCCCGGGAAGCCCTCGCCGCCATCAAGGAGAAGGCGAAGTTCGACGTCGCGCGCATCGACGCCATCGAGCGCGAGGTGCAGCACGACGTCATCGCGTTCGTGTCCAACGTGGCGGAGAACGTCGGCCCCGAAGGACGCTGGATCCACTATGGCCTGACGTCGTCCGACGTCGTGGACACGGCGCTCGCGCTGCTCATGCGGGACGCGGTCGACATCATCCGCGCCGACGTGACCGCGCTGCGCGACGTGATCGGCGTTCGCGCCCGCGAGTTCCGCGACGCGCCGATGATCGGCCGCACGCACGGCGTGCACGCGGAGCCCATGACCTTCGGCCTGAAGCTCGCGCTTTGGTACGCCGAGCTCGGCCGGGCGCTGGGCCGCCTGTCCAATGCGCGCGACACCATCGCGGTGGGAAAGCTGTCCGGCGCCGTGGGCACCTTCTCCCATCTCGGCCCCGAGGTGGAAGAGGCGGTCTGTCGCAAGCTCGGGCTCGTGCCGGCCCCCGTCTCGTCGCAGGTGCTCCAGCGCGACCGCCACGCCGAGGTGATGACGACCCTCGCCATCACCGCGGCCAGCCTGGAGAAGTTCGCGACGGAGATCCGCGCCCTCCAGAAGACGGAGGTCCGGGAGCTCGAGGAGCCGTTCGGATCGCGCCAGAAGGGGTCCTCGGCGATGCCCCACAAGCGCAATCCCGTCGGCTGCGAGCAGGTGACCGGGCTCGCGCGGCTCGTGCGCGCCAACGCGATGGCGGCGCTCGAGAACGTCGCCTTGTGGCACGAGCGCGACATCAGCCATTCCTCGGTCGAGCGCGTGATCGTCCCCGATAGCTTCCTGGCCCTCGATCACATGCTGCGGCGCATGACCGACATCGTGAAGGGAATGGCCGTGCACACCGACCGCATGCGGCGGAACCTCGATTCCTCGCGCGGCCTCGTGTTCTCCGGCCAGCTCCTGCTGGAGCTGACCTCGCGGGGCCTGCGGCGCGAGGACGCGTACCGCATCGTCCAGGGTCACGCCATGACGGCGTGGGCGGAGGAGGGGGATTTCCGCGCGCGAGTCTCCGCGGACCCCGAGGTTGCGGCGGTCTTGAAGCCGGGGGAGATCGACGAGGTCTTCCGCCTCGAGCGTTATCTCTCCCATGTCGCCGCCGTTTTCGAGCGCGTCTTCGGCGAGGCCCCGGCCCGCCGCACTTCCCCTTAGACTTCCGGCATGGCCACCGCGCGCGTCTACGTCACGCTGAAGAAGTCGGTCTTCGACCCCCAGGGCAAGACCATCCATGACGCCCTGCAGTCCCTCGGCTACGCGAGCGTCGCCGACGTCCGCCAGGGAAAGTTCTTCGAGGTCGTGCTCGACGGCATGGAGGGGGAGGCCGCGCACAAGGCCGCGGACGAGATCGCGCGCCGCGTGCTCTCCAACCCCGTGATCGAGAGCTACCGCGTCGAGCTCGACCGATGACGTTTTCCGTAGCGGAGCGTTTCCCATTCCGCCGAGCCGCGATTCACTCGCGGCGAGCGCGCTTGACAACATCCGACGCGGAGCGAGGACGCAAATTATGATCGCCGTCCTGGTCTTTCCCGGCTCTAACTGCGACCACGACGCGTACCACGCGCTGAAGCACGTCTGCGGCGAGGAGGCCCGGTTCGTCTGGCACAAGGACGCCGACCTTTCCGGCGTCGACGCGGTGGTCGTCCCGGGCGGCTTCTCCTACGGGGACTACCTGCGCACGGGGGCGATCGCGCGCTTCAGCCCGGTGATGGGCGCGCTCGAGAAGTTCGCACGGGACGGCGGGCCGGTGCTCGGCATCTGCAACGGCTTCCAGATCCTGCAGGAGGCCGGCCTCCTGCCGGGCGCCATGCTGCGGAACGCCGAGCTGCGCTTCCAGTCCCGTCCCGTGCACGTCCGCGTCGAGAAGACGGACACCGCGGCCACCGCGACGTTGCGCGCCGGC
>Ga0136617_10001021_pt1 | contig 24485 bp, 28 predicted proteins | sample AntDrymUQ3222106_2_FD_129672 | JGI IMG/M metagenome (GOLD analysis project Ga0136617, IMG submission 129672) | Polar desert sand microbial communities from Dry Valleys, Antarctica - metaG UQ322 (21.06) | ecosystem: Environmental > Terrestrial > Soil > Desert | place: Antarctica: Dry Valley...
ACCATACACGAGCCAATCGGCGTTTCGGGCGTGCAGGCAGTTCCGAAGACTTTGCATTCCCAAGGCTTTTTCACGCCTTTCAAAATCTCGCCGCACTGACACGCTTTCGGGTCGGCGACGCGCAAGCCCGGAACGCTGAATTTTAGTTCCGAATCAAAAGCGGCGTATTTTTCTTTGAGCTTCATTCCGCTGTGCGCGATTGAGCCAAGCCCGCGCCACTCGAAAAAGCGACGAGCCTCGAATACTTCCGATAAAACTTCTAATGCCTTTTGATTACCGTCGCGCTCGACGACGCGCCCGTATTGATTTTCGACCTCAAAGCGTCCTTCGACGATTTGTTTGACAATCATATAAACCGACTGCAAAATATCGAGCGGTTCAAAGCCTGTTACGACAAGCGGTTTGCCGTATTCATTCGGCACAAATTCGTAACAGCGCGTTCCGATAACTGTGCTGACGTGACCGGGACCGACGAAGCCGTCAAGCTGCAAATCAGGCGAATCGAGCATTGCTTTCAGCGAGGGAACAATCATTATGTGATTACAAAAGACGCTGAAATTTTCCACTTTGTCTTTTGCCGCCTGCAGAATCGTCATCGCCGTCGAAGGCGATGTCGTTTCAAAACCGAGCGCGAGAAAAATGACGTGACGTTCGGGATTTTTTTTCGCAATCTTCAGCGCGTCGAGCGGCGAATAAACCATTCGCACGTCCGCGCCTTTGGCTTTTGCGTCGAGCAGATTCGTGCTTGAGCCGGGAACGCGCATCATATCGCCGAAGGTCGTGAAAATCACATCGGGCTGTAATGCCAGCGAAATACAATCGTCCGTTCGCCCCAAAGGAATCACGCAGACCGGACAGCCCGGACCGTGAATCATTTCGATATTCGGCGGCAGTAAATCTTCGATGCCGTATTTGAAAATCGCGTGTGTATGCCCACCGCAAACTTCCATTAGCTTTAACGGCTGGTCGGTCATCGCCGCGATTTTATCGGCGAGTTTTAGAGCGATGTCGCTTTGACGATATTCATCTATATATTTCATTACTGCCTCCTTACTTTTATTCTTCCAACAACGATTTATGCTGAAAGAATTCATGCACCATATCCCACAAAATATGATAAAGCGCGACATGCGATTCTTGTATGCGATGGATGCTCGAAGTCGGCACGGTAAAACAAAAATCCAGTTCGCCATTGGCGTGCGCTTCCGCCATTTTGCCGCCGTCGCCGCCCGCAAAACCGATTGTAATTAATTTCATCTTTCGTGCTGTCCGAAATGCGTGTAAAAGATTTTCCGAATTGCCGCTGGTCGAAAGCGCGACAAGTGCGTCGCCTTCTTTTCCGAGCGCGATGATTTGCCGCACATAAACATCGGCAAAACTCACATCATTCGCTACCGCCGTTATCATTGCCATATCATTGTTTAGGCAAATAGCCGGAAGCGCTTTTCGTCCGACGGTTATCGGGTGCATAAACTCGACGGCAACGTGCTGCGCGTCGGTCGCCGAGCCGCCGTTGCCGCAGACGAGCATCTTGCGTCCGCGCTGAAAGCTCCGCGCCAAAGTCAGAGATGCATTTAACATCTCGCCCGCGTTTTCTTCAAAAAATCGCTGCTTGGTTTCGATTCCTTCACGCGCTTTTTCCATTAATGAAAAACGCAGTTCTTCCATTAGCTCCTGCGGCTTTTGATTTTCTTCGTGCAGGAACGGATAAAACGACTGCGAAAAATCTTCGATGGGTTTGGTCATAATTATTGGTAAGTGGTAAATGGTAAGTGGTAAATAGAAGAATGGTTTTAGATTTACCATTTACCACTTACCATTTACCATTATTCTAATCAATCGCCGTTTGAAACTGCTCAAATTCTTCCTGATACGAACCCAATTCCTGCAGCATTCGCAAAGTTTCTTCGGCTTCCTTTTCGTCAACCTTAGTCATTGCAAAACCGACGTGAACAAGGACGTATTCCCCAATTTCTACGTCATCGAGCATTCCGATATTCACGGCTCGCCGCACGCCGCCGATTTCGACTTTGGCGATGAAATTTTCCATATCAATAATTTCAACAATTTTTCCCGGTATTGCTAAACACATAATTTTTATCCTTCTATTTCAATTATAAAAATCTTTTTCTTTACACAGTTTCTAACAATAGTGTTTCTGCCTTTGCAACAAATTGCGATTGCAGAAATTGCCGCCATTCATCCATTCCCGCGCCCGTCTTTGACGAAACTTCAAAAACTTTCATTCCCGGTCGCACGGCTTGAATACTCGCGCGCGCCGTTTTCAAATCGAACTCGACCGCTGTCGCCAAATCCATTTTTGTAATCACGGCGACATCAGCCGTGTTGAAAATTGTCGGGTATTTGCGCGGTTTGTCCTCGCCTTCGGTCGTGGACATCAGCACAACGCGCAACGCTTCGCCTAAATCGTAGCTCGAAGGACAAACGAGATTTCCGACGTTTTCGATAAACAAACAATCGAGTTCATTCAAATCCCAATCGCCGAGCGCGTTTTCAACCATCTGCGCTTCGAGATGACAAATCGTTCCCGTTTCAATCTGCTTGACCGGAACTTCCGCGCGGGAAAGACGCGCCGCGTCGTTCGCCGTTGCCAAATCGCCGACGAGCGCGGCTATGCGGTAATTCGGGCGCAGCATCGTTAAAGTCTTTTCCAGAAAAGCGGTTTTGCCCGAACCCGGACTCGACACGAAACTGGCGACAAAAACTCCGGCTTCCTGAAAACGAATTCGTAATTGACGCGCCAAAACATCGTTGTGTTTCAGCACATTTTGTCTGACTTCAACTAAGCGAGTTTGTGTCATTCAATAATCTCCAATGCCGTTACTTCCAATTCTCTGCCTTGCAAAACTTCCGATGTCGGCGCATTGCAAACGGGACACGAAAAATTATTAATCTCTGCAAGCGTTCGGTCTGTTTTGCAATTCTCACAATGCACAACGACCGAAATTTCCGTAATCTCAAGCCGTGAGCCTTCAAGTGTCGTTCCCTGACAGGCAATTTCCCAGGAAAAAAGCAGCGCGTCTTTGACCACGCCCGACAACTTTCCGAGCTTCAAATGCACCGCTTCGACTTTCGCGCCATTGTGTTTTTGGGCTTCTTCCGTCGCGCCTTCAATGATGCTCAAAGCGATGGAAAGTTCGTGCATATTTTTTCAAACAAGGCGAATAAAAATCGTTTTTTAAATTCAAACTTGCGCCGTAATATCAAAAGAAATTTTCACGTCGTCTTTAACTTTGAGCGTGCCGCCAAGAGCCTTTACCTGCTTGATATTATAATCGCTTTGCCGCAGCCAAAATTCGCCCCAGGCGCGTAAATTTCCGTCGTTAATTTCCGCTTCGACATCAATCAAATTTCGGCGCGTAACGCCGTGCAGAGACAATTCACCGGCAATCTTGGCAAAGTATCTTGTCTGGGCTACTTGCCTCATTCTAACATCTTTACTGACCAGAACAATTTCGGGAAACTGATGCGTTTCCAGCACATCGTCGAGCATCGTATTTTCAATTTCCGCCGCGTCTTTTTCCTTCACGCGGTCGAGCAATCTCAATGTTTCCGCCTCTGCAACCAACAACATCGAATCCACGCTTTTGTTATCCGAAGCAAATTGAACTTCGCCGCCGTATCTGCGCACCGCAAATGTCGGGTTATGTCCCATAAACGAGAGCATTCCTTCGGCAAATGCCTGAACCGTAAATTCGCTGCTGCTCGCATCAATTCGATAACGAGTTCTTAAATTTTCAGATTCGTTTGTCATAGAACATTTCTCACAGTACGCCGCACCGCTTCGGTCGTCAAACCGTAAACGAGATGTGAAGCGAGCGCGTAGGCGTGAATCGAAAGCGGATATTCCGTCGGCGCTTTCGACAAGCCGAGCAGCGGCACAACGCCTTCGTCCGCGCCCAGCCAAATCAATGCGCCGTAAGGCATTCCCGCGCCGACTGATACTTTGGATGAAAATTCAGCAGCCGCGCCGTAAGCCGCGCCCATCGAAATGCCGTAAGCGTAATGAAGTGCCGTGCCGCCGACTTCTTTTTCTTTTTCGGTCAATTCTCGACCGGAGATGCTAACCGAAATTGAGTTGGCAAGTCTTCCCGCCGCATCATCTTCCGATTCGTCCTTGCCGCGTTTCTCTAATTCGCGCCCGATTCCGCGTTCGGGCGAACCTTGCTGCAAAGATTGCGCGCCGTGCGAGCGTTCATCGCTGCTCGTCAATTTGCTCAACAGCTTTTGAAACTGATTCATCACGACGGACGCAGCCAATCCGCCGACGATTCCCGCCGCCAGACCTTTCAAAACGTCGCCGTTTTTTCTAGCTTTCACAATTTTCTCCGAAGGCTCTGCTCGCCATACGCGCCATTACCGCGCAGCTTAAAATCAAATTGTGCGAATGGATGAATACAAATTTGAATTGATATATCTTACATCCTGTATATTTTAATATACCGCAACAAACTCGGCAAACTCAAAATAATTCCAATCGCAGCGAGCGCGACAATCACGCCGATGATAATATAAAAAATATTCATTTAAGTTTCTCCTTTCGCTCCGTCTTACATCCTGCTGATTTTGATGTATCGCTTGATGTCGGGCAGAGCGAAGAGAAAAGCTGCCGCCGCCACAGCCAGAGCCGTGCCGCCGACAAGTTTCCAAGCTAATCCGGCAGCCGAACCACCGCTATCATACGTTGCCATTTCTCGTCTGCTTTCTCTTCTGTCCATATCATTTCTTCTTTCAATTTCGTTGCGTTCCATTGTTTAATCCTCCTTAAAATTCAAATTTTGTTTAGGCATAAGCCTTGTTTCCAGTTTCCGTCAGAATCTTTGCGATTAGCGATTCGACAACTTCGACCGCCTTTTCAACCGCCGCTTCGACAGGCTCGCTCAAGCCCATAAAACCGATGTCTTCCTCGCCGGTAAAAAGCGGCTCGCAACCGACGAGAAAAATTTTCTTGAAATCGCCGCCCAGAGATTTGACCATCGCCAAAACCTTCAGCGGGTTCATATTGTGCGTGTCAAGTGCCGTGTCCAGCGCGTCAAGTTTATCAAGTTCGTCCAAATCCGGTTCGATAACGTAAATCGTGCCGGGCGCATCGCCGCGCGGAGTCGCGTCAATAAAAATCGTTACGTCGTAGCCGTCCATCAGTGCATACGCCAAATCGAAACCGCGAATTCCGTAATCAACCACGCGCACATTTTCGGGCAAAGTCCGTTCAAACAATCGTTTGGCGACCTCGCATCCGAAAGCGTCGTCGCCTAAGAAAATGTTGCCGATGCCCGCGATTAATATGCGCGGTTCTGCTGTCATCAATCAATCTCCTCAAATTCTTTCGGAAGCAGCGGTTCGACTTCTTCCGGCGCAAAAAAGAAGCGATGTCCGGGCTGCCGCATCATTCCCAAATCTCTGCCGGGGTCGTCTTCCAAAACGACGGCGAGATGAACTTTATTTTCGTAATCCTGTTCGATTGCTTCGATAACGGCGATTTGATTTGCTAAAGCCATATCGAAAATATCGCCGCCTTTACGCGGTTTTAAGAGAACGCGGTCGCCCGATTTTAATTCGACTCCATCAACGACGGCACTTGCCAACTCGTTGTGTTCTTCCAATAATTGCCATTGCAGCTCGTCCATTATTTGTTTCCTTCAACTGCTTTTCCCACGCCTTTTAACGCCCCGTGCATTTTTAATAATTGTTCTTCGGGCATCGTTTCGGTGCGTTCAAGCATTTTTCGCACGCGGTCGTCAACGCCGCGCATCTCGCGCTTTTCCTCGTCGGTCAAAGTCATAATCCTAAGCGTCAAAATCTCGTCAATCTCGCCGCCGTCAAACAAATCGCCCGCGCTTTCTTGAGCAATCTGCGGATAATCGTAAAGAATAATCGGCGACGATAGCAGGCAATCTTTTTCGCCTTCCGTTCCCGCTAAAACCGGATAAGTTTTAATGTTTTGGCAACTTGCAACAGCTTCGCGCAACTCGTCCGGCGGTTCGAGCAAAGAAACAAACTCGCCGTTTTTCGCCGTCAAAATCGTGTGCGTCGAAACAAGCGAATGCAGCAAAGCATTGTCGCGGGTTTGCTCGCTCGCGTTTTTAAACGCGGTTAGATTTTTTATGCGAACGGTGATTTTGAACAATTGTGATTTTCGGTCTTCGGAGTTTGAATTTTGAACTTTGGACTTTGAACTTTGAACTTCAATTTCGCCTGAAATCTCCTGCTGCGTGCGAACGATAACGCCGACGATTTTATTGTTTTCATCGCGCAGCGGTTCGAGTTCGCGCGTTGTCGGAAAGGAAAAATTCTGCCGTTCGGAAATTTCGTTTAATAGAACATCCGGTAAATTTACTTCGCGCTCGGCGGCTTCCTGCCAGGCGTGAAAAAGCTGCCCGTTAATATCGAGCGTCGGCACGAGTCGAAAATTCGGCTCGGCATCTTTCGGCAATTCGTCCAGCGGATTTTCGAGTTTGCCGATTTCGCGCGAAGTTAAATGCAGGAAACGCACTTTTATATCAACCATCGCGCTTTCGCCCGCTTGCACCAAACATTCGGTCTGCATCTCGAACGCTTCCGTGCCTTTTTGCGCCGCGCTGTAAGATTCAGGCACGAGCGCGCCCCAATTAAATCTCTGGCGATTTTTCACCGACGAGGCGCGATACGGATAAAGCATATAGCCTTCGTAAAGCACGGCGTTGGCGATGTTTTCGACGAGTTCGAGATTCATAAGTTTTAGTTGCTCGCTTCGATGTATTTAATCTCGCCCGCTTTGATTGTTTTCAACGCTTCGTTAGCGGCTGACATTAATGGCTTCAAGTCTTCAATATCATTGGTCGGCGCAACCAAAACAACAAACGCCAAATCGAACTTCTTCAAATTTTGCTGATGCTCGATGTTTTGGTCGTTTGTTAGAAGCGCGTCGAAATCCACTTCTGCCAGCCGCAAAAGTTCGCCGTTATTTTTGCTCGCCCAGCCAGCTTCGGGAACAGTTTGAACAAAGTCTGCTTTAACATCATGCTTCAACTTTTTTGGCAAACACTCGTCAAGCAAAACTTTCATATTTGCGCGGTGGCGAGCGATTCCTTTAGCTTCTGCAATAATTCGAGAGCCTGTTCACGGCGTACGGTCGGGAAATCTTCCAAAAATTCTTCAAGCGGATGTCCGCCTGCCAAATAGTCAATCAAACTCTGGACAGGCACGCGAGTTCCGGCGAAAACGGGCGCACCGCTCATTACGTCAGATGAACGAGAAATAACGGTTTGTGCAGTTTCAGTTTTCATATCTCACATTTTAACGCAACTTAGTGTTTAATGGCAGCCGCCGAACTTTAGTTTTATGCGGAACTTTCGCTCAATAACATTTCTTTCCGAGATTCATAACGACGCGCTCTTTTTAATTTCTGCTTCTTCCGCAAGGAGAAGTTTTTCCAACGCTTGTTCCCAAGTCGGAAAACCGCGCCGCATTTTGTAATTCTTCAATCGCTCGAACACATCGCGCCGCACGTTGAGCCACGCGCTGTTCGGGTAATAATGCTCCATCATTTCCTGCCAGATTTTTATGGGCAGACGATAGTTGGTTTCTTTTTCCCAGGAAATTTGCGCGATTTGCAAAGAACCGAAATCGTCTTGATAAAAAATCGTGCCGCTGAACAATAAATTCAAAGGAACTTCGCCGCCGTCTAAGCCGCCGAAAAACTTTGTCGCCGCGACGTTAAAATCAAATGTGCAAGGCACGGGCAAATCAATTGTTGTGCTTTCCGTGAACGGCGGCACGACAACGGCGGCGTGCGTCCACAACATTGTTTTCAGCGTTTGCCCCCAACGCTCCGGCTCGCCGAATAGTTCAAACATCCGCGCTTTTTCTTCAGCGTTATACTGGCGGCGCGTAACTTCCAGATGAATCTGACAGCGCAGCATCACGCTTTGAATCAGTTCCATTGCATCAGCATTTGTCAGGCGCAATTTCAAATTCAGCAGAGGCGATGCCGCGTAAGTTACGGCTTCCGCGCCGACGACTTCAAAATTCAAATCAGGCACTCGCTACCTCGCTGACAACGCGGGAACGCTGTTTCAAATTGTCAAAAAATTCGTCAATCTTTTGCCAGACTTCCGTTCCGCCCGAAAGCCCGCGCCAATTCGAGCGAATCAAGCCGACTAATTTGTAACACTCGTCAATCGGCGCGACGAAGTATTCGCGTTTTTCCCTGACGCGGTTGACCAATAATGCTTCAACGTCGGCTTCCATTTTTTGCAGAACCAGATTTTCCCTCACAATCTCTTCCCACGATTCGAGCGTCAAAAGAGATTCCATCGCGCCCGCCGGACTCGGATAAAGCGCAACGATTTTTCCATCGGGCGTGCTGTTAAAAAAGAATGCGAGTTGAATCGGCAAAAGCAGACTGTTCCACTGCTCGTCCGTCAAATGAAAATCCGGCAGAAACAAACCGCTGCGTGGAACGCGGCGAAACCGCTTGGTGTTGTCGCTGAATAAAATCGAACACGCAACACAGGCGCAGCTAATCTGCCGATTCTCGACCGATAACAAATGCTGATGTTCGGGCGCAAGCTCAATGCTGCACAAATCGCAACGCTCCACGACTTTGCGCTGACGAATAAAATTTTGCAGTGCGGGAAATGAAGACATAATAAAACGCTGAATGATGAACGCTGAACGCTGAATATTTATCTGATAACGTCTTTCATTCAGCGTTCAGCGTTCATACTTCATACTTCCTCCTACGCCGGCGGCATATTCGGCATATCTTCATCAATCGGCTCGACATCTTCTACGTTGATGCTTGTCGAATCTCTCGCCGTCGAGGTGCCGGTCGGACGGTCTGCGCTGTCTGTTCCGGTGTCGTGGCGACCGGGTTCTTTGCCTTGTCTGTTGGATGCTTCTTCGCCTTTTCCTGTTCCTATATCATGAGTCGGCGTACTCGTTCCTTTGTCGGTATCTTGTGCCATAATTTTAACCTCTTTTTATTAAATAAATTAATTAACCTCGGCGGGAAATTCACAATGCGTGTATCCGTTGCCGTTCGATTTTTCAATCTGCACGAAGCCGTTTTTTGACGCAGGCTTCGATGTAACAACGCCTTCAACTTCAATCGCCGCAACGTCGGGCGCGGCGGCGTAAATCGCGTCTTCTATCGTATGTTTCAGCGTCGCCGCTGACGATTGACAGCCGTCGCAATTGCCCTGCAAACTCAAATGCACAACGCCGTCGTTAATGCCCAAAAGTTCCACGCCGCCTTCGTGCAAATTTAAAGACGGGCGAACTTTATCGAGAGCTTGAACAACGCGCGTTTCCAGATCGAGCGGATGCAAGCCGTAAAGCAATAAAAGATTGCCGACCAAATCGTCTTTGGCGAAATCGTCAAAAATCGCGTAGCCAGCCGCGCCCGCTTCCGCCGTAATTTCCATCATCCGGTCAATCCCCGCGCCGTGAAAATCCATCAACGCTTGAACTAGTTCAACCGCTTTTGAACGAAGATTCGGGTCAGCCCAAGTTTCAATTGACTGCACCAATTCTTCGACTCGCTGCATCTGTTGCTGGACGTTTTTGTTTTCAGACATAGCTTTTGAGGGATGAAGGATGAGGGATGAAGGATGAATAAAACAAAGAGCCGCTTGCTTTATTTCTTATTCATCCCTCATCCTTCATCCTTTTCACTTGTGCGCTCCAAACATTGATGAATGGTGCGTTTCGAGTGTTTTTCCGTTTCCTAAATACATATGCACACCGCACGGCAGGCACGGGTCGAAACTTCTGACAGTTCGCATAATGTCAATGCCTTTGAAGTTTTCGGGTCCGTTTTCCTCGAAAATCGGTGTGTTCTGCACGGCATCTTCATACGGTCCGGGCGTTCCGTAAACGTCTCTTGGGTTTGCATTCCAAGGCGTTGGCGGATACGGATGATAGTTGGCGATTTTGCCGTCGCGGATAACGACGTGATGCGACAAAACACCGCGCACGGCTTCGTGGAAACCGCAGCCAATTGCTTCTTCCGGCACTTTGAATGGCTCGAAAGTTTTAGTATTTCCGGCGTGTAATTCGGCAAGCGCTTTTTCGCAGAAATGGAGAGCCGCCGCCGCTGCATACGCCTGAAAATAAGTCCGCGCACGGTCACGTTCGATGGCGTTTGACCATTTCGGAATCTTCCATTCAAATTCGACTTCCGGTTTCGTTATCGTTTTCGGCAAGTAAATCTTTACGCTGTGTCCGGTTGCTTTGATATAGCCGATGTCAACTTTTCCGGCTAAAGCCGTCGCCCAAAAACGCGCAATCGGACCGCCGCCCGTATCTAGCGCGAGATATTTCGAGCCGTCGCCTTGTTCGTCCTTGTGATACCAGCGCGGCGACATTACCCAAGTATAATTGTTGTCGAAATCCCTTTTTTGCGGGCGCGGTGTCGTCGTCTGATTCCATGGATGGCGTTGGTCAACCGGATTGCCGAGCGGGTCTTTTTTGACGAATGTTTCGGCATCTTGCCAATCGTCGTAATAAGAACTGCCCAAAAGAATTCGGATGCCGAGATTGATGTCAACGAGACTGGTTGTTACGAGTTCGCCGTCAACGACAACGCCGGGCGTAACGAACATCGAGTTGCCCCATTTTTCCATATTTTCGTATCTGTAATCGCAAACGTCCGGGTCTTGGAACGAACCCCAACAGCCAAGCAGAATACGCCGTCTGCCGACTTCTTCGTAACCGGGCAACGCTTCGTAAAAGAAATCGAAAAGGTCATCGTGCAGAGGCACGACCTTTTTACAAAATTCGACATAACGCATCAGTCGAACCATATAATCGGTAAAAAGCTGAACGGTCGGAACTGTGCCGACACCGCCCGGATAAAGCGTCGAAGGATGAACGTGGCGACCTTCCATCAAACAGAACATTTCGCGCGTGTAGCGACTGACCTGCAAAGTTTCGCGGTAGAATTCGCCCGTGAACGGATTGAGCGCGGTCATAATATCGGAAATCTTTTTATAGCCGTGCGCCTCAAAATTCGGCGCGTCGGTATTTTTCGCTTTTTCCCAAACGCTCGGATTCGTTTCCTTGACCATATTCTCGCAAAAATCCACGCCGACCAGATTATCTTGATAAAGATTGTGATCGAACATATATTCGGCGGCTTCGCCCAGATTGACAATCCACTCAGCCATTGCGGGCGGACGCACGTTGAACGCCATATTTTGCGCGTAGCAGGCGCAAGTCGCGTGGTTATCGCCGCAAATCCCGCAAATTCGGCTCGTAATAAAATGAGCGTCGCGCGGGTCTTTGCCCTTCATAAAAATACTGTAACCGCGAAAAATCGAAGATGTGCTGTAACATTCTGCGACCTCGCGGTTGTTAAAATCAATTTTCGTGTAAATTCCCAGACTACCGACGATGCGGGTAATCGGGTCCCAATTCATATCAACCAGAGTTCTTTTTTTGGTCGGCGTTTCGGTTGAAGTTGCTGTCGGTGTCATTTATCTATCCTCCTGTGTGTTTCCGTAAGTCGTTGCGTTATAGCCGGTTGTCAGTTCCGGGCGCGGATGTCGCCATTTCGGTTCTTTGTTGACGGTCGCATTGGTAATGCTTCTCAATTTGCGAACCGTTCGACCATAGATGCCGACGGCGACTGAAGAAACCGTCGCTCCAGGCGGCTCGTCCATAAACGGCATAAATTTGTCGGGGAAACCGGGCATCGTGCAGCCGATACAAATTCCGCCGACGTTCGGGCAGCCGCCGATGCCAGCCATCCAGCCGCGTTTCGGGACGTTGCAATTAACGACCGGACCCCAGCAGCCGAGTTTGACGATACATTTCGGCGAGCCGTATTCGGTGGCAAAATCGCCCTGCTCGTAATAACCGGCGCGGTCGCAGCCTTCGTGAACGGTTTTGCCGAACAGCCACGTCGGGCGCAATTCTTTATCAAGCGGAATCGTCGGCGCGAGACCGGCGACCTGATAAAGCAGATACAAAACCGTTTCCATAAAGTTATCCGGCTGAACCGGACAACCCGGAACATTGATAATCGGAAGTCCCGCCTTCGACCGCCAATCCCAGCCCAAATAATCAGCCAAACCCATCGCGCCGGTCGGATTGCCTTCCATCGCGTGGATGCCGCCGTAAGTCGCGCACGTTCCGATGGCGATGACAGCTAACGCATTCGGCGTAACCCGGTCAATCCATTCGCAAGTAGTGATTGGTTGTCCGGTTATCCCGTCGTTACCCTGCGCCGCCCAGTAGCCTTCTTCTTTAATTTTTTCGTTCGGAATCGAACCTTCCACGACCAGCACGAACGGGTCAAGAAGACCTTGTTCGGCTTGGTAGAAATACTTCATAAAGTCGTCGCCGACTTCATAAGCTAAAACCGGATTGTGCAGATGCACTTTCGGAAGTCCGGGAATCGCGCCGAGAAGAACGTCTTCGATGCTCGGCTGTGTCGCGGCGGTGATTGAAATAGTATCGCCGTCGCAACCCAAACCCGCTGTCATCCAAAGAATATGCACATCCGTAACAGGCGAAGGACGCTGCGTTTTTCGCCCGTAAGGAACATTTTCTGTTTCTGCTGCCATCTTTTTGCCTCCTAAATTTAATCTGGCAAGTTGTGGATGGATTGTTAAGAATAAGCTAACCGTTCACAATTGAACTGCCGGTTGAATGGTAATAATCCACGCACAAGACCCTCCGTTTTAAATCTCAAACGTGAAATTCAAACGGTTTATGTTTATAGTTTTTTATTATTTGATCTTGCAGGCGCACCCATAGCGACTGCTTAACCAAAGATTTGGTTCAAAGAACCACCCGCCTTGATGCGCCGAGAGCGTTATAAAACTGCTTCGGCTGGAACTTTTTGTCTAGTAACTTAAGATCTTAAATTTTAATTGTATGTATTTAAGTTTATATTGCAAGTTTTTCTATAAAATTATTAGAATCTGTATCTATAGAATTAATTTAAGAGTTCAGAGTTCGCGCTTTAGTGCGTCTTCTTAAACCAACACGCTAAAGCGCGGACTCTAAACCTCTATTTATTCGGATGCGCCTGGAAGAGACGATTAATTCTACAAATATATTTTAGGCAGTGTTGACATTTTGTTAGGTTGAATTTTTTATAAATTGCTGCTAGCTTCAGCTAACGACAACTTATAAAATCTGTTCCTTTGTCAACACAATCCGATAGCCGAGCGTAAAACTACATTCAAAAGGGCTTGGCTATTCTTAAAAACAAATTAAATTTTAAGCGTCTGCTGAAAACCGGCAATCGCGGCTTGTCCGAGCGCGAGTCCGCCGTCGTTCGGCGGAACTTGCCGGTGCGTAAAGACCTCAAAATCATTTTCACGCAAACGCCATAAACTTGCTTTCAGCAATGCGACGTTCTGAAAACAACCGCCACTCAACGCGACGCGGTTTAATCGCTCGCGCTCGCGAAAATGCAGCGAAAGGCGCAAAATCAAATCGGCGACCGCATTGTTGAATTTGCCGGAGATTTTGCAGGTTGAAACGTGCGCCAAAACGTCTTTAACGACATCGGCAGTTAATCTCGCGCAATCAATTTTAATCGGGTCGCCGCTCGTTAAATCAAATTCGTAAGCGTCAGAAATGTTCTCGTCCAGCAAGGCTTCAAATTCAATCGCCGCTTGCGCCTCGTAAGTGATCGTTTGTCGAACGCCAGCTAAAGATGCGACCGAATCGAACAGCCGTCCGAAACTGCTCGTCGGAATCGTGTTAAATTTATTCTCAAATTGCTTTAATAAAATTCTGCGCTCGGTTTCGGAACAAATTGCGACGCACGGCAAACTTTCATTCCAATCAACTCCAGCTTGCCACAAATGCGCGAGCGCGACGCGATACGGCTTTTTAACGGAAACGTCCCCGCCCGCCAGCGGCACGTAGCGCAAATGCGCGGCTCGTTCAAAACTCTGATAATCAGCCAGCAAAACTTCACCGCCCCAAATGGCTCCGTCGTCGCCGAAACCTGTTCCGTCAAACGCGAAACCGATGACTCTTTCCGCGCCGTCAAAACTATTTTCCGCCATCACCGAAGCGATGTGCGCGTGATGATGCTGAACCGCGACGAGCCGTGTTTCAGGCTGAAAAAATCTTGTTAAATTATCTTGCGCCCATCGCGCCGATAGATAATTCGGGTGTTTATCAAACGCGACGATTTCAGGCTCGATACGAAAAAGTTTCCGCATTTGCTCGACCGATTTTTCAAATGCCCGAAGCGTTTCCAGATTTTCCATATCGCCGATATGTTGCGACATAAAAGCGAACTCGGCTTTCGCCACGCAAAACGTCGCTTTCAGTTCGCCGCCGACTGCCAGGACCGGCGGCACCTTGAAGGGCAATTGAACGGGAAACGGCACATAACCGCGTGAACGACGAACAGGTAATTCGTGATTTTCAAATACTCTAATCACCGAATCATCGCACGGCACAAAAATATCGCGTTCGTGCAGCAAAAAAGCGTCGGCTAAAAACGATAATTTTTCCAATGCTTCCGCGTTATCTTTTACAATCGGCTCATTGGAAAAATTGCCTGAAGTCATTACCAAAACGTCGAGATTACGAAACTTTTCGTCAATCGAATTGAGCAGCAGAAAATGAAGCGGCGAATACGGCAGCATCACGCCTAAAAACAAATTGTTCGACGCGACAAGTTCGGAAATTTCCGCGTTTTGTTTTTTCCGCAGCAAAACAATCGGGCGTTCTTTGCTCGTTAATAAAGTTCTTTCGGCATAGCTGATTTCGACCAAACTTTTCGCCACTTCCAAATCTCTGCACATCACGGCAAAAGGCTTATCAACTCGCCCTTTTCTCTTTCTCAGAATTCGCAAAGCCGCGTCGCTTCGCGCATCACAAGCAAGATGAAAACCGCCAATGCCTTTAATTGCGGCGATACCATTTTCGGATAAAACTTTTTGCGCTGCTAAAATCGCGTTTTTCTCGAAAATTTCTTTTTCTTTTTTAGTGGTGAACCAGACTCTCGGACCGCAGTTTTTACAAGCGTTCGGTTGTGCGTGAAAGCGACGGCTCAAAGGATTGTCGTATTCGCTTTTACAGAACTCACACATTTGAAAAACGCTCATTGTCGTGTTCGGGCGGTCATAAGGAATGTCTTTGATGATAGTAAAGCGCGTTCCGCAATTGGTGCAATTGATAAACGGATAATGAAATCGCCTGTCCTTTTCGTCAAACAATTCGCGCAGGCAATCATCGCAAACACTTATATCGGGCGAGACAAGCGTGTTTTCAGATTCTTTTATTTCGCTCTTAAGAATGCGAAAATTCGTATCCCCCGTCGGAGCGATTTCTTCAATTTCAATCGAGGTGATATATGCGACCGGCGGGGCATTTTTGCGCAAGAGCTTTTGAAAATTAATTAAATTGTTTTCTATTCCTTCGATTTCGATAAACACGCCACCGCTTTCATTGCCGACGAATCCGCGCAAATCGCAACTCTCGGCGCAGGCGTAAACAAACGGGCGAAAGCCGACGCCCTGTACTATGCCGCGAACATTTATGCGAAGCCTTTGTAAAATCAAGTTTTTAGTTTCACCGCAAATGGTGATTTTTGTTTTAATAAAATTAAGATTAAGAAATTAGGTCAAGTAAATAAAACATTTCAAAAATGAGCCTTTTTGAGACCGTTGCTAAGCATTATCTTGTGAATAGTATTAAATTTGCCCGCATACCACATCATCTTTATTCTTTTCGGCTGTTGGTATCATTTCATAAATTTCGTGGTCTTCTATTAACCAATTATGTTTCAAAGACTCGGTTAAATTTTCGGCTTCTTCAATTATAAAGAGCGTACCCCCTGAATTTTGCAAAACATCCGTGACTTTTTGAACAAAGGTTTCATAATCTTCAGCAAATGTAAGAACTCGATAAACCGCGCCTGCTATATTCTTAGGTAATTTGCTTGAGGTAATATCTGCTACACCTGTCCAGTATTTTTCTGTTTCCATAAAACTTGTGTTTTAGCCCTGACGCTTTTTGCGTTTCAGTAAAATAGCGATAACCGCAATCAAAATAATTGCTCCGACAAACAGAAAAAAATACAGCCTGCGCTGACCGAATGTATCGGACAAATTTTCGTTTGAGCTTTTACCGTTAATCCACCAGGCATCTTGTGCAAAATAGACGTTTGATTTTGCGCTCCATCCATACATTCCTTGAATTGCGCTTTTGTATGCCGCTGCTCCTTGCGGCTCATACAGCCATAGATATGGCACATCACGGGCGAGAATTTCCTGCGCTTCAAAATAATACGCAGAGCGTTTTTGTTTATCAGGTTCAGAGGCGGCGAGTTCAAAAAGCTCGTCAATGCGCGGGTTGCGATAACTCGCGCCGTTTGAGAATGGTATCGCGCCGATGTTGCTGGAAACAACCGTTCGCTTAACGCCGATGTCGGGGTCGGGTCCGTTCTCGAAAGAAGCGAAACCGAGGTCGAAATCTTTTTTGATATAAACGCGGTCAACCGCCGCGCTGAATTCCATCTGCTCCAAATCAACAATAATGCTTACTTCGCGCAGTTGGTCGCGCACGACCTCGACGACTTTTGCATAACTTGGTGCGTAAATATATTTTAGATGAAACCTTACGCCGTCCGAATCGCGTTTGTAACCGGCTTCATCAAGCATTTGATTGGCAAGCGGCAAATTTCTTTCATATTTGACGACGTTCGGATTATGCGCCCATTTGAGCGCACTCGAAATCGGACCCATCGCAGCCGTTCCTCTGCCGAAGGCGATTTTTTCGACAATATAATTTTTATCAATCGCGTAAGCCATCGCCCGTCTGACGCGCACATCCGAAAGCAGCTTATTATTCAGATTAAGCACAACCGTTTCGACACCGGCAAATCCTTCTCGTCCTTTGTCGTTGATGACGACGTTTGGCAATTTGCTCAAACGCTCGATGTCGAGCGGCGTCGGATTCAGAAAATAATCCGCTTCGCCGTTTTCAAACGCAATCGCCGCCGTCGCGCTGCTCGGCATAACTTTATAAACAATGCGGTCTAAATACGGCTTGCCTGTTTTGAAATACTTTTCATTTTTAACAAGCGTTAGATGGTTGCCTTTCGCCCATTCCTGAAACTTAAACGCTCCGCTACCGACGGGCTTGACGTTAAAGGGATTGGTCAGCGGGTCTGTATTTTCGTAAAGATGTTTGGGCATTACGGGAGCATTTGTAACATCAATCAATTGCAGAAACGCGGCATAAGGACGGCTGAATTCAAAAACTACCGTGTGCGCGTCGGGCGTAGAGATTTGCCGCAAATTGTCGCCGATTGAAGCGCGTGTCCGTGAGTGATATTTCAAAAGTAATTCTTCAAAAGTAAATTTCACATCTGCGGATGTTACCAGAACGCCGTCGTGAAATTCGGCGTTTGGCGCAAGATAAAAAGTGTAAGTTCGCCCGTCCTTTGATACTCCCCATCGCTCGGCAAGGTCAGGCACCGGATTTAAATCGAAATCCTGTGCGACTAGCCCGCTAAAAATCGAGCCGCAAACGAGATGAACGCCGCCTTGCGTGGTAACGGCTGGGTTAAGCCCGCCCGGGTCGCCCGTAACAGTCACGACTACGCTGCCACCGTATTGAGGCTCGTTACTATATGCGGCGGAAAATAATATCGCCGCGAAAAGAAGTGTGGCAAAGGGAAAAAATGCTTTTCTTGTCATAGTTTTATTGCATTACTTTCATTGGAGGAGTAACATTTTCTCACTCTTTTGGAGATATAAAAAATGAAACCTAATCAAAATCGCCTTCGCGTGAAAAACCTTTGGCTTTTATTCTTTGTTTCACTTACGGTTTTTGCGGGTGCTAACTGCTCTCAAAATTCGTCACCTGATATGGAACGGCTGTCGCAAGGTAAGCCGATTACAAACAATATCATCAACGACGAAATTCATTCTTATGTCGTTCGGCTCGAAAGAGGACAGTTTCTCAGTCTTGGCATCGAGCAGCACGATGTTGACACAATCGCTAAAGTAATTGCGCCGAACGGCGAGATTGTCGGTGAGTTCGACACGCCGACGAGCGGGCGCGGAACTGAAATCATCAGAGTCGGTGCGAAAACTGCGGGCGATTACCTCATAGACGTTTACACGCTTTCCGAACGCGCAGAACCTGGCGAGTACACTGTCAAAATTGTTGACTTTCGCCCAATTACCGAACGTGACCAAAAAGTCCTCGTTGCGGTAAAATTTCATCAAGAGGCTGACCGGCTTCGCGCCAAACCGGAAACCAGACCCGATTCGATTCCGGTTTACGAAAAGGCACTCGAAATCTGGCGCGAATTAGGCGAGCGGGCGGAAGAAGGAAATACCTTGCGGGCAATGGGCTTTGCTTATCAAAGAATGGAAGATTTAGAAAAAGCCAAAGCTCATTTTGGTCAAGCACTCGCTATTTGGGAAGAAACCGACGATTATCGTTCGGCGGCTTTTACGCACATTATTTTCGGAGTCATCGCAAAAAAACAAAACGATTTAGAAAAAGGTTTGCAGGAAGACCTTGCAGCGCAATCGCTCTGGGAAAAAGCAAATGATATGCCCGAATACACGCAAAACCTCGTTCGCGTCGGGAACGATTACCTAAAACTGCAAAACAAAACCGAAGCCCTCGCTTATTTTCAAAAAGCTCTTGAAAACAGCCGCAAACTTGAACGCAAATCAATACAAGCCTACATCTTGAGTGAATGCGGAAACGCGCAGGCGACAATCGGAAACAGAAATGAGGCTTTAAATTTTTATCGCCAGTCAATCGAGCTTTGGAAATCTCTCAATCAGGACAAAGTAGTCGCCAGCTTAGAAGAAAAAATCGCCAAATTGTAGACTAATTAATTTACGCTAACTCGTCAATCGAATTCGGTCGCCCCGGGTTTGAAATTTCTCATTTGTTTCAACGATTTTAAGGTTGAATTGTTCGATTTTATCGGAATGTTCTTTCATATTTTTATTTTTGTCGATTTTGCAAAATTTTTACAAACGAACCGGAACGAAGTTCATCTGGTGAAAGAGTGGTTAAATTCTGAGCTTCCTGTTCGGTCAGAGCGCGGCAGTTGATTGCGCGGAGGAAATAATTGAGCAGCCCTTGTCCGGTTGCCGCATCGTCAAAAACATCACCGACGAGCGTTGCCTGCGCAGCCTTTGCCACAAAGTTACTTAGTCGTTCGGAAGCCGCGTCCAAGCCTTCTAGAAAGAATGTATAAACCGCCGCATAGCGCGTTGGAAATTGAGCCGGATGCAAATCCCAACCTTGATAGAAGGCGTTGGTGAGCGAATGTCGGACGTGGTGGTAATGCAGCTTCCAAGCGCGATGCACGACGGCGCGATTTTCCGCTTCCTGTGTCGCAGTCAGCTCCCCACGATGCGGCGTGACAGGCATAATATTTGTCGCGCCGTCCGACAACCAGATTCCCGTTCCGCCAAATGAAACCTGCATTACGTGGCGTGCGAAATCGCAAGCCGGATGCAGCATATCTTGATACGCGGCAGTGATGCTGCAACTCGCCGTATAATCATAAGTCCCGAAATGCGCCGCTATGCAGCGTCCGCGTGCGGCATCAAGCAGTTGCGGGAGATGGGTTTCGCCGCGTTCATTGATGATTGATTGCGTTGTTTCAACCATCATTTCCATTTTGAGCGAGCCTGTCGCCAAACCGAGCTTCGGCTCAAGCAAATCGAAGATGTCGGCGAGGGTCGCCACCTGCGCCGGATGCACGATTTTCGGCAGCGTAACTACAAAATTTTCTGGCAAGTGTCCGCCGGAAGATTCGACAAGCGTTGTCAAAAACAAATCAAGTGTGCGAATGCTACGAGCGTGTAACTCATCCGAAAATGTTTTGATGCGAATACCGAGAAACGGCGGCAGCGTTCCTGCTTCAAGACCTTTCGCCGCTTCCTGCGCGGCTGATACAGCGTGTCCGTCTTCTTCCGTGTCGGGACGCGAGCCATAGCCGTCTTCAAAATCAATGCGAAAATCTTCGACTGCTTCCCGTACAAGTTTTTCCCGAACCCGCTCATAAATTGTATCGGCTAATTTGTCCGGCAGTTCGAGTACTTGCGCGAAAGTCTTCGCATCCGGCGCATACGTATCAAATGAGCGTATCGCAAGTGTGCCAAGACGCGACGCAGTGTCCGATTTGAAAAGGTGCGCACCGCCATACACGGTATGAACCGGCTGTCGGCGACCCGATTCGCCCGGATAGCGCGATGCGAACGCGCTGAGAGACGATTGTAATCCTTTAGTGATTTGCTGCATTGATTCCTGAGAAAGCGATGTTTTCATTTGTATATTTTGAATTGCCGCCGGCTTCAGCTAAGCGAATTGTCCCTCCGTAAAGACTTACGGCTCGCGGTTTTTATCATTAATCGTTTGAATGACAGTCCTTTTTGCAAATACAGTTTCTTACTGCGCAGCGTTCAATTATTATCAGCGCTTAATAAAACGCAAGTGTCGAATCCTGCCGGTAAATACTTCAAATCCATTGACTTTTCCCGACGAATCGCGGGTGAACTTTATCTGCCCGCCGTTGTCGACCATAAATGCGTCGGCGTAGAGCGGGTTCATCTCTCTTTCGGGCAGCGGGCTGACTCGTATCCTGAGTTTACCGTCTTTAACCATAACGGAATGTATTACGTTTAATTCTTCACTGTAATAATTACCCGCGTACTCAGTCAGTTGCGTCGGAGACGGATTGAACGAACCTACGGCTGTATAAACTACCGGCGAGTATCGCCCGCTCACCCTTTTAACGCGAAGCGGTTCACCGTTTTTTCCTCCTTCAAAGGTAAACTCTATAGGCGAGTCAATCATTTGAAACTTGTTCGGCGCAACCGGCACGAGCTCGGCGCCATTACCGAAGCCTATAATCAGCTTGCCGTCTTTAACGAAAAAGCGCTGCACCTCGTCGGTACCCGGGTTTCTGTACAATCCTGATTTATTCTCTAACTCCGGCACGGAAACATTAAACGGAGAAGGTTTATTTTCCTTCAAATGTCCATCCAAGAATATATCCGCCACCTGATGGGCAATCTTAGCCGTATTGACATTGGTAACATTGCATAGCAACGCAATTGACAATTGCAGTTGAGGAAAGCGAGCGAGAAACGTTCGATAACCGGCGGTCGCACCGCCATGAGAGACTTCGGGTACGCCTTTATAATCTGTAACGGTAAGTCCGAGCGCGTAATCAATTTCGCGCCCGCCTTTCAATCGCGCCCGGGTCTGCATCTGTTTGATTAACTCGCGCCCGCCGACACGCCCGTTTTCCAAATTCTCGTTCCAGATAAGCAAATCACCGACGGTCGTCAGCAATCCTCCGGCGCCGTGAACGTTGCCGAACGGCATATTCATCCGAAAACCGCCTTTTCCGTCCGGCTCATAAGCCGTGGCGCGATTCTTCACCACTTTGGCGTAATCGTCGCGCCATTGTGTATTCGTCATTCCAAGCGGGCGGAACAGTTGCTCTTGGGTAAATTCAGCGAAAGATTTACCGCTAACTCGCTTCACAATGTGTACGAGCAGCGTGTAGCCGGTATTGCTGTAGAGATATTCGGTATTCGGGTCGAAGTTGAGCCTTTTTTGGCGGCTCACCACTTCAAGGATTTCATCATTGGTGTGGACGGAGCGTCCCATCGGCAAGCCCATCAAATCAAAAAACTCATTTTGGTCACGAAGTCCGCTAAGATGGCTGATAAGTTGACGTATTGTAACGGGCGTGCCGAAATCCGGCACTTCAGGAAGATATTTCTGCACCGGGTCATCCAGCGAGAGTTTCCCTTGTTGCGCCAGAAGAGCAATAGCCGCTGCCGTAAACTGTTTAGCTACTGAACCCGTTTCCGAAACAATCTCAGGCGACATCGTAACGGAATACTCTAAGTTTGCCATACCATAACCGCGTGAAAATACAGTCTTGCCCTGTTTTGCCACTGCCACGGCGCATCCGGGCGAGTCGGGCTTATTCCACTGAGCGAATATCTTATCTACTTTAGCTGCCGGCGACTCAACAAGCGTGGAATTGGATTGCTCTTTTCTCTGCTCCTGGGCAAATGAAGTTAAGCAAAGCAATGTTCCAAATAGAAATAGCGAAATAAATAGCAAGTTAAGGGTGATTGGTCTTTTCATAGCTAATCCTTAGCCTCTGGTTTTACAGAGATTATATTAAAGAAAACTCCTTAATAGTAAAGTAAATTTTGTAGTGAATACTTGATAATACAGCTAACGGGTCAACCGCGCTTCTATCAACCCGTGTGGCTCGTCCGTCGGCAAGAATATTTGATTGCCGTTTTCCAAGCCTAAACGCGCCAAATCTACCGGCAAATAATGTATATTCGGAAGCGAGAACGATATTTCCGCGATGCCGGGAAATTTCTCCAGCACTGCTTCGCCCATCGCGTAAAGCGTGTGCTGCACCGAAAGGCTGTTGTGTTCGGCAAAAGTTTCGATAATCGTTTGCCGTATTCCGCTCCAACTGTTACCAACAGCCGAATCAGCATTGGCATATCGCCAGTTCGCTTTGATGGAAGTGGCAAGGATTCTGTCAGTCGTTTCCGGCAGTGTTGTGTATTGGTCTTTGATATAGCCGACGAAACCCGATTCGGTTGTTTTCAGGACAATTAAATCTTCAACTCCCGATTCAATGGTTGCGCCTTCACGCGTAACACTGACCTTTGCAGTGCGCTTTTCGTTGCTGCCTTTGATGAAAGAATGCGGGTGTGATTGCTCGCCTACAGCCATACGCGCCCAGCCGTGTTCGGCAATTTCGATAATAACTCGCGTTGCTGGCGGATTGTTTGTCAAAAAATGATTCGCCAGACGCAGCGCAAACACTTCGACTCCATCAATTTCCTGTGTCTGCGAGGCTAATGCATAGACCGTGTTTTTCATCGTGTCCGTAGGCAGTACTTTGCTGTTATCGCCAACGGTGTGAACTTCTGTAAATTCGCCTTCAAACGCTATATGAACGGTAGTTTCCTGTATTTCGTGCCGTTCGCCGCGCCGCGCAACTTTCATCAGCCGCACGCGCGATTTGCCGTATTTGTTGTGGAGTATTTTGACTGACATAATTTTAACTTCCGCGATAAGTCGAATAACCGAACGGACTCAGCAATAGAGGAACGTGATAATGCTGCGCCGCATCGCGCACAGTAAACGCCACCGTTACCTGTGGATAGAATCCTTCGATTTGTTGCTGCGTGAAATAAGTTTCGGTGTCAAAAGTGAGACGATAATTGCCTGACAATAAATCTGTATCCGGCGCGAGCAAATCGCGCAATCTTCCGTCGTCATCAGTTACACCTTTACCGATGACTTCCCAGTCCGGTGAGGTTTGCCTTTCCAATATGACAGGAACGCCTCGCGCCGGAAAGCCCGACGAAACATCAAGAATATGCGTAGTGATTGCGCTCATTTAATTTCCCGCTTCTAACAATTTTTTCAACCGGATTTCAGTTATTTTTCTCTGTTCTTCAGCCGCGATAAAAAGTTCAACATCGGCAGTGTTATAGACACGCTTGCAGCAAATTTCAAGCATTTCTTCCGCGCTTTTACCGGTAGCGCAAACAATAAATATATAACCGAACTTCTCTTCATACAAACGATTGGCTTCGGTTAATTTGTCCAACACTAAATTGCTTGCCGCTTGTGTGCCTAACTGTTCCGAGCTTGACCATTCGGCAGACTGCGCTTGTTGTTTCGGCGCGTCTTTTTTCGCTCCAATCTTCGGATGTGCGGCAAACGCTTCCTGCCAGTCCTGAGTTTCGAGGCTTTGCCAGATTTGCTCGGCTTGGTTTAGCAGCGCGGCAACGTCGGCGAAAGGACGCGATTCCGCCATTTTTCGCGCCCAATTTTGCGAGCCGCAGCAATTCAAAAAATCGGCTTCCACCATTTCTTTTGCCGCGTGATTTAATTGTTCTAATTTTTCGTTCACTCTATCACTTGAGGTCATCAAGAAAGTTAAACTTTGAGTCGCTGAAAGCGACAAATATAATAGCGTAGGGTGAAACCCTACGAACTATTCAACCAAACAATCCGTCGCTGAAGGCGACGAACCTTCCGCCGTTTTGTTCGATACTTTCAGCATCGAAATTACTTTTTGCTTTGTTCGACAGTCTTAAATTCTCCCGAAAAGATGCAAACGGCTTACGCCGCCGTCGGGGAAGATGTTAAATCGAACATGCGTTATCACGTCGCAGTTATTTATTTCATCAACAAAAACGTGCCGCGTGTGCGCCTGAAGCCGGGTGTTTGGTAGAAGCTCCTGCCAGACAATCTCATCAAGATTTGTATTGCTGCCCGCTTCAATCGAACAGCTTTCGGGGTAATTTCCTTTGAAGTGCGACGTATCCACTTCAACGCGCTTGATAGTTCCCGCGTTGCCGAGTTTGATAACGCACCAATCAAAACCTTCTCCCCGTCGCCGCTTGGTTTCCCAACCATCACTCATATCTTGAGCACGTCCGGGCATAATCAAATTATGG
>Ga0136617_10001022_pt1 | contig 24466 bp, 23 predicted proteins | sample AntDrymUQ3222106_2_FD_129672 | JGI IMG/M metagenome (GOLD analysis project Ga0136617, IMG submission 129672) | Polar desert sand microbial communities from Dry Valleys, Antarctica - metaG UQ322 (21.06) | ecosystem: Environmental > Terrestrial > Soil > Desert | place: Antarctica: Dry Valley...
CGCCTGGCCACCGCCGGCGGCGACGACGGGCAGGTACGGCTGTGGAACCCGACCACCACCGGCCAAACCACCACCCTCACCGGCCACACCCGCTGGGTGACCGCGGTGGCGTGGTCACCCGACGGCACCCACCTGGCCACCGTGAGCACCGACGGAATGATAATCGTCTATGACCTGAGCCACCCGAGCTGTCATATCCGCCTACGGTTTGAATCAGTGTCGTGCATAGACTGGACCAGGGCGGGAATCGCGTTAGGTGGCTCCCACGGCTTGGCCGTCCTCGACCTTGTTGACGCGCCGTCGTGAAACACATCGACGAGACCGGGGCGAACCCGTCAGACAGCTGTAGTCACCGTTCGCGACCGGGTCACGTCACCCGACGACGGCGCTGACGCCCAGCGCACCCAGCGGCGGTGTTGCTCCTGCTCGCGTCGCGACGTGGCAGCGGCTCGGCGAGCCCGACTCGACGAGTTCGGCGTCACCGCAAGCGACGCCGTCGCAATACAATACGTGTGGTTCGGTCGCCACGACTCGCCGTTGCGCTGACCACTCCCGCTGAACGATAACCTACGTCCCGCGTATTCGGGTGTGCAGGTATGCGGCAGCATCGGGGAGTGGGACCTGTTCCTGGTCTCCGGTGTGCATGTCGCGGATGGTGATGACGTTCTCGGCGTGTTCACGGGGCCCGAGCAGACCGGCGAAGCGGGCGTTCTGGTCGTTGGCCCACTTGAGCTGCTTGGCGATCTTTCCCGAGGCGCCGAGGTAGACCCCGACCCGGAGTCCGCCCGCGCGCAACCGGCCTGCCAGCCCGATCAGTGCGGCCTCGGTGTCCGCCCCGAGCACGGTCAACGCCACGTCCAGACCCACGGTGTCGGTATCAGTGTCGTCGGCCTGCTGGCTGGAGAGGATCCGCTCGACGCCGATGGACCCGCCGCAGGCGGGGAGGTCCGGGCCGCCGAGAGCAGCCACGAGCCCGTCGTAGCGCCCCCCGGAGGCGATCGAGCCGGGGAAACCGGGGGCGCTGACCTCGAAGATCGCCCCGGTGTAGTAGTCCAGGCCGCGCACCATCCGGGGCGTGAACCTCACCCGCCCGGCCGGTAGCCCGGCGGTGAGCGCGAGCAGGCGATCGACCTCGGCCAGGCCGAGCCGACCCCGCTCGGTGCTGTCGAGCTGCTTGCGGACCCGGTCGGGATCGTCACCGGCCAGATCCGCGACGAGACCGGAGGCGACCTCACGGTTGAGCCCGCGGTCGAGGAGCTCGGCGGTCACCGCGTCGGGGGCGAGCTTGTCGAGCTTGTCCAGGGTGATCAGCACCCGCCCACCCAGCTCCTCTGGCACGGCGTAGGCGTCGAGCAGGCCGAACAGGGCGTGCCGGGAGTTGAGCTCGAAGCGGAACTCCTCGACACCCAGGGCCACCAGCGCGTCGTGCAGCGCCCACACGGTCTCGGCGTCGGCCAGCGGCGAGGTCGACCCGACGGTGTCGATGTCGCACTGGGTGAACTCCCGGAACCGGCCTCGCCCGGGCCGGTCCGCGCGCCACACCGGCCCCAGCGCGTAGCGCTTGTAGGGCATCGGGAGCCGGTTGCCGTGGGTGGCGACCACCCGGGCCAGCGGGACGGTCAGGTCGTAGCGCAACGCCAGGTCGGCCTCGCCGCTGGCCTCGTGCTCGCCGCGGCGCAGGATCTTGAAGATGAGCTTGTCGCCCTCGTCGCCGTACTTGCCGGTCAGCACCTCCAGGCGCTCGAACGCGGGGGTCTGCAGCGGGTCGAACCCGTAGCGCTCGAACGCGGCCCGTACCGCGGCGAACGCGCGCTCCCGGCGGCGCACCTCGGCGGCCAGGAAGTCCCGCGTACCCGACGGCGGCTCGACGTCCTGAGCCATGAGTGCGCTCCCCCTGCTGTCATCTCCTGCTCATGGCACCCTCACCGGCTACCACGCGACAGTGTGCCAGTGGCAGTTCCGCGGTGACCCCTTCGCTCAGCGCCAGGAGCGGAGGGTGGCGATGCGCTCCTCCAGCTGCTCGATGGTCGCCATCGCCGTCGGCGGGCCGCCGCAGCGCGTGCGGAGCTCGTTGTGGATCTTTCCGTGCGGGGTGTTGGTGCGGTGGTGGTGCAGCGCGACGAGCGTGTTCAGTTCCTTGCGCAACGTGCTGAGCCGCTCGCGCACCGACGTCTGGGGACGCTCCGCAGGCGGCGGGGCGACCGGGGCCGGGGCCGATGCGGCCCGGGCCCCCGAGCGGGAGAGCCACTCCTTCTGCCGCTGGTCGAGCAGCGTGCGCACCTGGTCGGGCTCGAGCAACCCGGGGAGCCCGAGGTAGTCCTCCTCGTCGGCGGAGAACGACGTGCCCTCGTAGATCAGCTGATCCAGCTCGGCCTGCGCCCCGAGCGCGGTGAAGGCCGCCTCCTCCTCCCCCGGCTCGTCCTGCTGGCGTTGCGCGGCCGCGAGCAGCTCGTCGTCCCACTGCTCGGCCGCCCGGTGCGGCGCGCCGAGCACGTGGTCGCGCTGGGCCTCCAGCTCGCTCGCCAGCCCGAGCAGGACCGGGACGCTGGGCACGAACACCGACGCCGTCTCCCCCGGCCGCCGCGAGCGCACGAACCGACCGACGGCCTGGGCGAAGTACAGCGGTGTGGACGCGCTGGTGGCGTAGACCCCGACCGCGAGCCGCGGGACGTCCACGCCCTCGCTCACCATGCGCACCGCGACCATCCACCGCTCGTCCGAGGCGGAGAACCGCGCGATCCGGGCCGACGCGCCCGGCTCGTCGGAGAGCACCACCACCGGCGCGGTGCCCGTCAGGTCGCCGAGGATCGCCGCGTAGGCGCGCGCCGTGGTCTGGTCCGACGCGATGACCAGCCCGCCGGCGTCGGGCATCCCGCCCTCGCGATGGCCGGTCAGGCGCCGGTCGGCGGCGGCCAGCACGGCCGGGATCCACTCGCCGCCGGGGTCGAGAGCGGTACGCCAGGCCCGCGCTGTCTGCTCGACGGTCATCGGCTCCCCGAGCCGCGCGGTGATCTCCTCCCCCGCGCTGGTGCGCCAGCTCGACAGCCCGGAGTAGGCCAGGAACACCACCGGCCGCACGACGCCGTCGGCGAGCGCCTCCGCGTACCCGTAGGCGTGGTCGGCGCGGCTGCGCAGGGCACCGTCGGCGTCGGGCAGGTAGTCCACGAACGGGATCGGGTTGTCGTCGCTGCGGAACGGGGTCCCGGTGAGCGTGAGCCGCCGGACGGCCGGGTCGAACGCCTCCTTGACCGCGTCACCCCAGGACCGCGCGTCCCCGGCGTGGTGCACCTCGTCGAGGACGACGAGCGTGCGCCGGTTCTCCGTCCGGACCCGGTGCAGTACCGGGTGGGCGGCCACGCCAGCGTAGGTGACGGCGATGCCGGTGTAGTCCGAGGACGTGCCGCCGGCGGCGTTGCGGAAGTCCGGGTCCAGCGCGATGCCGGCCTGCGCCGCGGCCACCGACCACTGGTGCTTGAGGTGCTCGGTGGGTGTCACGACGGTGACGGCGGTGATCACCCGGTCGGCCAGCAGCTCCGCGGCCACCCGCAGCGCGAACGCCGTCTTGCCCGCGCCGGGCGTCGCGACGGTGAGGAAGTCCTGCGGTGCGGCAGCGAGGTAGCGGGCCAGTGCGCTGCGCTGCCATGCCCGCAACGGACGCGTGGACGGGGCGATCTGCTGGGCGGCCTGGGACACACATCTCCCTGACGTCTCGGCACCTGATGGAGAAGGCCCTGCACGGGCACCCGCGGCGGTGCGGGGGCCCCGGGCGGTCAGCGTGGCGGGGCGCGGGTCAGACTAGCCGGGCCGCTCCGTCGGGCGCGTCGTGACCCGGCACGCCCCGACGACCGACGGTCCGTGGTCCATCCTGGGGAGCGATGACCTCCGATGAGTCCCCCTCGCCGGCCGCCGCAACCCCCGCCCGCGGGGTGCGGCGGGTGGTGCGCCGCACGCTGAGCAAGGCGTGGGGCGACGACATCTTCTCCCACTCCGCCCAGGCCGCGTTCTGGCAGGCGCTGTCGCTGCCGCCGCTGTTCTTGGCCCTGCTCGGCTCGCTCGGTTACGTGGGAGTGTGGTTCGGCCCGGCGACCGTCCAGGTGGTCGAGGAGGGCATCGTCAGGTTCTCCCGGCGGGTGTTCACCCCCGAGGTGGTGGACCAGATCATCGCACCCACCGCCGACAGCATCCTCACCAACGGCCGCGCGGACATCGTGTCGGTGGGCTTCGTCATCGCGCTGTGGGCGGGCTCGTCCGCGGTCGCGTCGGTCGTCGACTCGATCACCGACGCGCACGGTCAGAAACTGGTGCGCCATCCGGTGTGGCAGCGCATCTTCTCGCTGCTGATCTACCTGTTCGCGCTGGTCGTGGCCGTGTTCACGCTGCCGATCATCGCGCTCGGCCCGAACCTGCTGCCCCAGGTGCTCCCCGAGTCCTGGCGCCCGACGGCGTCGTCGATCATCGACGCGTTCTACTACCCCGGCGCCGGCCTGTTGCTGGTGCTCGTGCTCACCACGCTCTACAAGGTCGCGCTGCCGCGCAGCCTGCCGTGGCGGCGGCTGCTGCCGGGGGCGCTGCTGGCGATGGCGGTGTTCATCGCCTCCACGACCGGGCTGCGGGTGTACATCGCCGTGCTCCTCAGCACCGGCTACACCTACGGCGCGCTGGCCACACCGATCGCGTTCCTGCTGTTCGGCTTCCTGCTGGGGCTGGCGATCGTGCTCGGCGCCCAGCTCAACAACGCGGTCGAGGAGGTGTGGCCCGCCCGTCCCACCCGACGTCAGCGGCGGCTGCGGCGACTGCTGTCGATGCGGCGGATCGCGACGCAGCCGGTCGCTCCCGAGAACCCCGAACGGGCGACGACCTTGCCGGCGAACGGCCGCCACGCCCATGCTGCTGCGGGCCCGTCCGCCGCCGTCGCGAAGGAGCCGTGATGCCCGAGCACGCCACCGCGGACGTCGCGACCGGGCTGGACCTGCTGCTCGCCGACGGCGCGCACGGCCCGCTGCGCCGCATGCTGCCCGCCGCCTCCGGGCTGCGGATGGCAGCGTCGCTGGCCGGGCGGCCGCTGCGGACGGCGCGGCGCGGCGTCGGCCTGGCTGCCGAGCTGGCTCGGATCGGGCTTGGCCGTTCCGCGGTGGCCCCGCATCCGAGCGACCGGCGCTACACCGACCCGGCGTGGTCGGAGAACCCGCTGCTGCGCCGTCTGGTGCAGGCCCACATCGCCGCGAGCGACACGATCTCGGGCCTGGTCTCCGACGCCGAGCTCGACTGGGCCGACCACCAGCACGTCCGGTTCGCCGTCGAGCTCCTCGCCGACACCCTCGCCCCCAGCAACACGCTGCTCAACCCCGTCGCATGGCGGGCGGCGATCGACACCCGCGGCGAGAGCGTCGTCCGTGGGGCACGACGGCTCGTCACCGACCTCGCGTCGCCGCCGCGCGTGCCGTCGATGGTCGAGCCGGACGCGTTCGAGGTGGGCACCGACCTCGCCGCGACGCCGGGCGCCGTGGTGCTCCGCACGCCGGTGTTCGAGCTGATCCAGTACCTGCCGCAGACCGAGGCAGTGCACGACGTCCCGCTGCTGATCATCCCGCCGACGATCAACAAGTACTACCTCGCCGACCTCGCGCCCGGCCGCAGCATCGTCGAGAGCCTGGTCCGCGGCGGGCAGCAGGTATTCGGGATCTCGTGGCGCAACCCCGACGCCGAGCACGCCGCGTGGGGGATGGACACCTACGGCGGGGCGATCCTCGACGCGATGGACGCCTGCGAACGGATCACCCGTACCGACCGGACCTCGCTCATGGCGTTCTGCTCCGGCGCGACGATCACCGCGATGCTGCTGGCGCACCTGGCCGGTATCGGGGCGCAGGAGCGGGTGGCCACGGTGACGTTCGCGGTCTCGGTCCTCGACCAGGGGACGGTCGGCGCGCTGCTGGACCCGGTGACGGCGCGGACGGCGGTGGCAGCCTCGCAGAAGCAGGGCTACCTCGACGGTCGCACGCTCGCCGCGGTGTTCGCTTGGCTGCGACCGAACGAGCTGATCTGGAAGTACTGGGTGCACAGCTACCTGCGCGGCGAGGCACCCACGCCGTTCGACGTCCTGTTCTGGAACGCCGACACCACGCGGATGACCGCCGGCCTGCACCGCGACCTCCTCGCTCTCGCACTGACCAACGCACTGGTCACGCCCGGCGCGGCCAGCATGCTCGGCACCCCGGTGGACCTGTCCACGATCAACCGCGACGCCTACGTGATCGCCAGCATCGCCGACCACCTCTGCACGTGGCAATCCTGCTACCGCACCACCCAGCTGCTCGGCGGCGCCAGCCGCTTCGTGCTGTCAACCAGCGGGCACATCACGTCCGTGGTCGATCCACCGGAGAGCTTCCGCGTCGCGCACACCACACCCGCCGACCCGCTGCACTGGCTCGCGGCGGCCACCACCGAACAGGGCTCGTGGTGGACCGACCACCTGGGCTGGCTCACCGAGCGCAGCGGCGACGTGCGGGACGCCCCGCCGGAGCTCGGCGGTCGCGGGCTGCACGCGATCGCCCCCGCGCCGGGCAATTACGTGCTCGCCCACTGACCGCCCACACCACCGCTCTGAGCGCGAAACTCTCGCCCCTCCTCACAGCCAGACGGACGGGACGGCCGCGATCGTTTTGTCGTCGTGGCACTTGGCACGGGGGAAGTGCCTGCCTGTTGGGTCGTCGTCGCGCTCCCACTGGTGGGCGATGGTCAGCAACCCGGCGAGTTGACGGTCGGATTGGGTGGCCAGAGTCGCCCAGTCGGCTCGGCCGAGGTGCTTAAGTGGGTTGGCAATGCCGTCTGTGGCGAGGACGGCCCACGACAGCTCATGGGCGCTGAGCGTGGCAGTAAGCGCGTGATGTGCCGCGGCAGGGTCAGCCTCGGCGATCCAGTATCCGCCGTCGATGTTGCGCGACAAGCGTTGCTGCTGCTGCAACCTCCGCAGCAGTGTTCGGTGTTCGTCATCGTAACCCGAGCCGTCGCGGAGGCGGCCTCGATAACGTCGGCTCTCGGGTAGATCGAGGTCGGCGAGACGGTTGTCCACGAGCACAGTGGGCTGGTGGCCGGTTCCATAGTAGAGCGGCGAGTCGCCGAGAACGAAGAGGTCTGCATACTGATGATGGGTACGCAAGATCGTGACGGTACTCGACGGGGAGTGGCGGGGTCGCAGTTCGAATCGGTCGGCGACGACAGCGATCGCGTTGCTAACAACGTCAGCCAGGTTCGCGCGATCGGCAGAGCGAAGCGCGGTAGCGATATAGCATCCAAGAGCGTCGATATAAGTGCTGACATCAAGCTCGACGGAGGCAAAGGCGGTGGCACCGTCGAGCACTATGGCGGCGGTGACCGTGGTGAACACCCGGTCTTTACTGCGGCAAGGGCCGGGCAGTTGCGCCGTGTTGACCTTCATAAGTTCCCCCACCGGTAAGGACCGAGAAAAAGGGCGCTGTCGGTGATGGTGAGACCGTCATAACCAGAGATAACGGCGAGGCTAAATGACTCATCACCGAAGGCCGAGGACAGCTCCGCCAGGTTGTGGGTGAGGTAGTGCACCATGCCGAGCGAACCAATGGCATGAATACCTGAAACTTCAATCATCCCCAAGCACGGATCACGGTCGAGTAGCCATACACCGACCGGCGCGGACTTAGGTCCGCAGACGACAATAGCGTCTCCAGCCGGTAGCTCCTCGGCACCCGGGGCGATGGCCGTCCGAGCGGAGACGAGCGCTTGATCTGCGAGGATTTGTTCAAATTGATCAGCGGTCGCGGAATCCTCCGCCGCAATCAGAATGCGTTCCCTCTCGGCGACTCCCTTACGGAGTGGGATTGCGACTGTGACGAGATCATCACCGAAAAAGGCTCGCTTTGCAGCAGCACGTACTGTGTCGACAGTCTTGACCTTGCGTTCAGCTGCAGTGGAGACGACTCCCTGCTGGCTAGCTGTGATCAGGCCGGCAAGCCGCCGGATACGTGGTGGGGATGTCCCGAAGTGACGCAGCGCGTCCAGGAGGGTGTCGAAGTCTGATCCGGGGCCGAGTGCCAGATCCCCGTCAGGTGTGCGGGCGTAGAGATGCGCCAGGAGGAACTGGTAACGCTCAGCGGGCCTGGTTCGGTCGGTGCTGCTCTCCCACCGGGCCACGGAGCGCTGAATGCTCGCAACCTGACAATGCATCAGCGAGGTGACCGCCAGGCGACGCGCGGTGTCGCGAAGCGCTCGGGCGAGGTCAGACCAGGACCAGCCACGGGACTCACGCAGCTGCCGCAGCAAGACCGCTCCAGCCGCACGATCAGCACCAGTCACGAGACCAGTACACCACTACTGCCCACCGGATGGGCACCACCGCTCGTGGTTTGCCTTGCTCAACGGCGAAGTTCACGGTGCACCAGGTGCTAGTACGGTAGGTCTACCGACGATCACCTGCCTCGATGAGACAGTGGCTCTATCAGTGACGAGCATCACCGGGCAGGCATCACCCTCGGGCTCCGGGCATCCACCTGAGCCGCCCGTGCATCGTGTAGGGCACGATGCTGCACGGTGACAAGTACAAAGGAAGGAAATTTACGTGACAGTGATCGAGGCGGTCTTTTTCGACGTAGGTGAGACATTAGTCGACGAGTCCCGCGAATACGGCACTTGGGCAGATTGGCTTGGAGTTCCTCGCCACACGTTCTCCGCAGTCTTCGGCGCCGTGATCGCCCAGGGGAAGGACTATCGCGAGACATTTCAGGTGTTCGACCCGAAATTCGATCTCGCGGTGGAACGTAAGCGCCGCGCCGAAGCTGGACAGCCAGAGAGCTTCACAGAGGACAACCTCTACCGGGATGCGCGACCGTGTCTTAAGGATCTTCAGTCGTCAGGAGTTCGTGTAGGCTTGGCGGGAAACCAAACCGCACGAGCGGAGCAGATTCTCACCGCCCTGGAACTACCCATCGATGTGATCGGCACGTCAGACGGGTGGGGTGTCGAAAAGCCATCGCTGAGCTTCTTCGACCGAGTCGTCAAGGAAGCTGGTGTTCCTGCTATCTCCGTGCTGTACGTCGGCGACCGGCTGGACAATGATATCCAGCCAGCGCAAGAAGCTGGTATGCAAACTGCACTCGTTCGACGAGGTCCGTGGGGGTACATTCTGCGCAATGCCGAGATTGAGAGCCGATGCTTGTTCCAGCTGGAGAATTTGGCTGAGCTCCCGGCGCGCGTGACCGAGCACAACGCACGACACACCTAGTCACGACTCGATGGCGCCGACGACACCACGAGCTCGTTCCGCCAATTCCGCTGCATACCTCGTTGCTCCCAGCGCTTCCTGGACCTGCTGCAGTCGCTGAACCGCAGTGGCGTAGGGGTCGTTGTTGAGGAGATCGCACGCCTGGTGGGCGGTAGCGAGGGCCTGTTCGGCATCTGTTGCCGCCTGAGCTGTGGCGAGGTCGAGCAGCAGGACTGCTTGCTGCTTGGTTGCCTCGCTGGGGAGTTCGTCCAGAGACTGTGTCAGCCTGCCGGCCGCCTCGTCGTGATTCTTGGCCAGCAATAGGGCATTGCCAGCGAACCCAGCAAGGCGTGAGGGGTCGAAGAAATCGAGCCACTCGGGATCGATCCCACCAGTGGTCAGCGCATCCTCAGCGCTCCGGATACACGCGAGGCCAGCCTCTGCTTGACCAGTGCGGGCCATAATTTCGGCATCAACGCAGTACAGCCACGAACGCAGGAGGGGGCCGCTATCATAGCATGCGTGCGCGTGAGCGGCCCGGAGCAAGTCACGAGCCGGGCGAGCGTCTCCCGCGAAGCCGGGAACGAACGCTCGGTGCGCGAACACTGCGGCAATCAGGGCGTGATCTTGTGAAACTTCGACCGCGGTGTGCGCCAACCGGAAGGCCCAGATGGCAGTGTCAGGCTGAGCAAGATCGAAAAAGGCGAGACGGGCGGCAAGCAGAGCAGATTCGGAGACGGCCGCAGCTAGTCGTTGAAGTGTCTCTTCGGTACCAACCGCCGATCGGATCATTCCGGCTCCGAGCTGAGCATGAGCTACGGCCGACGGCAGAAGATCGCGAGCCGGATAGCTCCAGTATAGGTTGCGGTGGGAGGCCACAATCTCCGAGTAGACATCGACGGCACGAGGATCCAATCGAGCGCCCCGCTGATTATCCAGCACCTCGACATCGGCCGGAACTGCCACGCCAAGTGCGGCGAACGGGGCCAAGCTCGCACTCAGCACGCCTTTCAAGAAGAGGTTTTGATCAAACTCATCATTGCCACCCTGTAGCACCAGCATCACCTTCCGCACCACCGCGTCAACGAGTTGCTCACTCATGACGAGATCTGCTATAACCGGACCTGGCTGAAGATTAGGGCGCAACGCCAGCTCATGGTTCGAGCACAATAGGTCGGCCAACAGCGCAACGACACCTGGGTGAGTGCCCGATGAACGCAAGTTCAACAACTCGCTGCCGTCGCTTGTCGAGCTCTGGGTGATCAGTGTGACAAGCTGACGGACGCGTAGTGGTGGTACTCCGAAATGACGCAGCGCGTCCAGGAGGGTGTCGAAGTCCGATCCGGGGTCGAGTGCCAGATCCCCGCCGGGCGTGCGTGCGTAGAGATGTGCCAGGAGGAACTGATAGCGCTCAGCGGGCCTGGTCCGGTCGGTGCTGCTCTCCCACCGGGCGACGGAGCGCTGAATGCTCGCAACCTGACAGTGCATCAGCGAGGTGACCGCCAGGCGGTGCGCGGTGTCGCGAAGCGCTCGAGCGAGGTCGGACCAGGACCAACCACGGGACTCCCGCAGCTGCCGCAGCAAGACCGCTCCGGCCGCACGCTCAGCACCAGTCATGAGGACCAAGTACACCACCCGCTACCCACCACCCGTCAGATGGGCAACACCATCCGTGGTCTGCCTTGTTCAGCGGCGTAGCTCACGGTGTACGACAAGGCATCACGTCGGCTACACCGCAATGTCATCGGATGTCATCTGCCTCTGTCATGTCCGGCCACGATCTTATGAACTGGCCAACTGCAGTGAGACTCACAAGCTCCCCGACAGCCGATCGACCACCAGCCTGCTCCGAGGTGCCACCATGCCGGCTCGATCCTACGACCCGTGGCGCGACGTAGACGGCGCCCCGATCCCCCCGCAGTGCCGCGTCGTACAGATCGCGATCGACAAGCAGCACGGGGCACTACCGTCCCGACTGCACCACCACGGCCAGGTCCTCGGCCGCGGTATCAACCGCCTGATCGCGCGGTTCGACGACAACAAGACCGTCTACACCCGGCCCCACCTGGTGCGCGTGCTCACGACACCGGGCGGTCGATCCAACTACGGCACACCAACCGAACACCAGGTCACGCCAGGCACGACATGATCGATCAGCTCTGCCCGCTCAAAGGACGTAGACCGCCATGACAACATCGAACACCGGAAACCCAACGACACACCCGGACACCACTCCCGAGCAACGGTGCCTCCGCTACCGCCGTGACTACTACCTGCCCACCACCGTCGACCCCGCATCCCGACGGATCCTCCTCCCGATCGGAGGCCTGATCGGCGCCATCACCATGCCCACCGCACTCGGACACCGCGTGCTCGCCGGCCTCCGCGTACGGATGCTGACCGGACCGGTCATCGCCCATCCCCACGCCCGCCGCTGGACCTTCCTCACCGGCCCCGGCCACACCCTCACCGAGTCCGTGCACGCCGACCTGCTCCAGCTCCAGACCTCCGTCGCCCACCCCGGAGACGACGTCATCCTGCCCTCCCCCGACGACGAACACCTCGGACGCTGGCACTGGATACACAGCCCCGACCCGCTCAGCGACTTCCCCCCACAGTCCGCAGTTATTGCGACCACCAAGGCCATGGCGACAACAACACCTTGACAACCGTCGTCAGGAACGAGGCTGCGCCGGCGCGGTCGCCCGGATCGCCGGCAGGTGACGCGTCAACGCTTCGGCGTACCCGGCCAGGATGTCCGTCGCCTGCGCGACATACGGCCAGATATCATCGATCTTCTGCATCGTGGACGGGTGCGGCACATCGATGCTTTCCAGCTCGCTGAGGTGCCGCGACGCCGCCACGACGTCGTCGACAGCCGCAGCGGCGCCGCGAACGTCCGCTATCACCGCCGGCGGGACTCCGCCCGCGGCGAGGGCATCGACGAGCTGGTCCGCGGCGGGGAGCTCGGGGAGCCGGTGATCGATCCAGATGTCACCCCACAGGCGCCGACGACGGGCTTCGGCAGAGAAATCGTCCGCGACGATGAGCTCTCCGACGTCGGAGCGACGCAGCTTCAGACCGTTGCGGGCGGTGAGGTCCCGCGTGAGAGCGAGCAGGTCATCTCGTTGTTCATACGGACCGACCGGGGTGTCAGCCATCCTCGCCGCAAGACTAGCGAGCTGGTAGCTGTACTCCGACGGCGCGGGCAGGGATGCGAGATCCTCGCTGGTCAGGACCGCACTCGGGTCCGCACCAGCCGCCCGGACCGGATCAATCGGCCGCCCGCCCGCGGTGGCCAGTGCTGCGTAGGTGGCCAGATCGGCCCACCACGCCACGATCTCGCGGGTGGCTTGGCGAAGATTGCCAGCAGTGTCGATCGCCATGATGGAGCGCATCGACACGACCGCCCGACGCGGATCCGGACGACTCCGTATCGGGGGGCCCGACTCTATGTACTGCTCTTCCGCATCCGTCCACATGTCCAGGTCACGCTCGGCGACAGCGGTGTCGGCAATCATCTCCGCAGCCACTGCAGCCAACTCGGCAAGGACGGCGTCAGTCTCCTCGTCGGTCATTCCTGTCCTCTCCGGAGACACTGCACCACCCCCATCGCGCGATCGATCGCCACTCACTGTGTCTCCTCCTCACGCTGTCCGAAACCACGGGAACGCGCATCAGGCTGCCATCCGGCCCCGCCGGTCGCCGTGGTCAGGCAACTTGGCCACCGCCAGCCGGGACGAGGACCACCGTGTCCCGCTCATCGCGACCAGCTCGACCAGCTCGACGCCGGCGTCGTCGAACGCCAGGCGGAACTCGTCCTCGTAGGTGACGCGCCCGAAGTGGATCGTCGTGAGGTGCCGGATCATCGGTTTGGCTCGCTCCAGCAGCGCCGACCGGTGATGGTGGAAGGTCTGGGTACAGAACAGCCGCCCGCCCGGCGTCAGCTGTGTCGCGACATGGGCGATAGCCGCGACGGGGTCGGAGAGCAGCATCAGGCTGGCACTGAAGTACACCGCGTCGTAGGAGCCGCCGCAGTGGTCGTACACCGACGACAGGACCGGTGAGACCTGGTCGGACAGGCCTGCTCTGGCCATCTCGACGCGGCACCGTTCAAGGTAGTCGGCGTCGATGTCCAGCCCGACGACGCGCAGCTTCTTCACCCGAACGAGGTCGGCGCAGCGAGCCATGGCCGCCCCGGTACCGATGCCGACGTCGAGGACGCGGGCGCCGTCGGGGAGCCGGCTCAGAACCTCGCGGTACCAGTCGGTGGTCATCCCGGCGACAAGTCGGTCGTAGAGCCATCCACGCAGCGCGCGGGGAGTGTGGAACCAGGTCGCGGTCATTTCACGCGCCCGGCAGTGGTGAGGGCATGCGGCAGGTCGAGGCGCCGCGGCCTCAGCCGTCCCCGCCGGGCCGCAGCGACTCGTAGATCTTCTTGCAGTCCGGGCAGACCGGCGAACCCGGCTTGGGCGAGCGGGTGACCGGGAACTTCTCGCCGCACAGCGCCTCGACCATGTTGCCCAGCACCGCGCTCTCCGCGATCTTGTTCTTCTTGACGTAGTGGAACATCTTGGGCTCGTCCGTGCCCGTGGCGTCGGTGCCCTCAGGGCGGGTCTCGACGTCGGGCAGCACCTGGGTGGCCATGGCGTCCATGATGCCGCATCTCCGGCGAGACGAGTAACTGTGGTGTCCGCAGCTCATCACGGCGTGACGTAGGTGGGCAGCCCGACGACTTGCGGGGAAAGAACGCCCAGAGGTCGTGGGAACTGGAACACCGGCACCAGCTTGCCGCGCGGGTTACCGGCACCCGTCTGGCTGAAGCTGAAACTCAACGTACCGCTCGCCCCTGGCACAGCCTGGAGGCCGTTCAGGTTCAGCAGCTGGCGGCGCACGTCGCCTGTGGTGGGAATGCGTAGGAGCGCCGGCGATCCCCCGGTCGCCGCCAGCCGCACCGCCTGCGTGGCGGTCAACAGCGCGTCGTGGGTCATGATGGCTCCGGCATCGTCCAGGTTCCCGGGATCGAACCCCCGCGCCTGGAAGGCAGAGAGGAAGTCCGGGTAACGCTCGGGTGTCCAAGGCACGTTCTGCCCCCATCCCGTGGCGTCGACGGTCCCGGCGAACACGACCGTGAGGTTCCCCGCACGCAACTGCTCCTCCTGCTTCCGCAGGATCGCGCCGAGGTCCGATCCGGCGGTCATGACGGTCATCGGGACACTCCGACACACCTTGTTCTGCAGTGCCTTGGCGATAATCGGGGAAAACAGACCGGGGGCGGCATCGGTATCGATGGTCGTCCTGGTGAAGATCTGGGGTGGAAACATTATCAGATTCCCCATGCGCTGCTCGAAGTCGTCCCGCAACGTGGTTAATGAGAGAGGTCCTGATCAGGCCGGGGATTTCAGTGAAGTCGAGCCCATCGGCAGTGAGAACCGCGCCGAGCTCGATCATGCACTTTCGGCCGTAAACCAGATTGAACTTCTTGGGTGATCAAAGCTGGCGCTGGCGCCGTCCTGGAGTGATGTGCGTCAGGATCAGAGGTCGAGACGGGACAGGTCGGTGGGCACCAGGGTGGTGGAACGCACGAGCTCACGGATCAGGTTGTCGTTGAGCTGGTTGCCCACCGGTTTCGGCACCTCCGAGGTGAGCAGCCCGTAGACACCGCGCGAGGACAGCCGGTGGCGAACCTTCACCACCTTGTGCTCAAGCCGCTTGGCCGTCCAGTCGCCTTCGGGATCGAGCAACGCCAGCTCTTCGGCCGCCTGCTGCCAGCACAGGGGTTGTGGGTTCGGTTCGTGGCGCAGGTAGCGCTGGCCCAGGACGATGACCGCGATCAGCTCATCTGCGGTGAGTGGCCAGATCGTCGGGCGCAGCGTCTCGTGGTTGGGACGGGCCCGCGGCCGATCGCCGCCCGGGCCGACGACGTAAAGCTCCAGGAGGTGCTGACGGCCCTGCGATCCGGTGACGAACAGCGGTGTGTAACCGGTGGCCAAGGGTACCGGGTCACCGTTGGTGAACAGCTCCCCCGAGGGGAGGCGCATCGGACGACATCCGACGTTGCGCACCCACCAGTGACCCTGTTCGCAGGTCAGCAGGCCGTGCTTGCGACTCATTCCGAGGTCGTCGCCGCCGATACAGACGTGGACCTCGTCGGCCTGCCGGCCGAAAAGGATCATCCGGCCTTCTCGCGGAGCGACCGTGATGCCAGCACCGATTGCCTGGGCCACCAGCGTGCCGGGTCTGAGCGGCGCGACGCCGTGGATCAGGCTCTGCTGCGCGGTCGGGCGCTGTTGCACACCGTTCATGTCCGGTGCGCTGACATCATGAGAACTCACGGGACTCCCCTCAGTCGTGGCGAGCATGCAGCGAGGCCGTCGGGAGGGATCCCCACTCTCGACGGTCGAGTCGGGTCGGGGGAAGCCTGACCGGTGTCGTTCACGACACTGCGGGCAGCCGTTCGGCCGCGGCCGTGGCTACCTGCGTCGCGGCCGGGCAGGGGTCCGGAACCGGGGAGGCTTGGGCCACCTCGACTATGAGGAGCTCCGTGGAGCGGTTGCCGCGGGGATCGGTGTAGGGGCGGTGCAGCACTGTGACGTCACACTCCCGCTCGTCGTCGCGACGGAACGCAGCGGCCCGCCCCGCGATCCGGATCGGGGTGCCGTCCTCAGCATCGATACCGGAGTTGTGGCGGTTGAACCTGACGGAGACCGCCGGCCCGTCCGGCACGTCCCACCTGCATCCCCAGTTCCCGAACTTGGGGTCTGGAGTGGCGTTCTGCAAGTCCGGTACCGGTGCGAAGTCAGCTGCTCCCAGCAGCGCGCAGGCATCGGTGCTGCCCAGGGAGACGGCATCGAAGGGCAGCGCACGACGCGGCACCGCGCCCGCTTTCAACACGTCTAGCGCGGTGTCGGTGACGGTGTCAGCGACGGTGCACAGGTTTGACGAGTCGCCATTGTCCACCTTGGCGGTCACGACGACATCGGTGCGGTCGGGGAGCGAAATCACGCGCCGGCAGGTCCTGTCGAGCAGAAGCTGACGGACCACGTCGATTGCGCCACGGTGCTCCATCGTGCCAGCGGGCAACCCATCCTGGTCGGTGTTCTCGAGCCAGACGGTGGCCTTTATCGATGGCTCTGAAGCTACCTTGATGATCACGTCGCAGCGGTTGAAGTTGCCGTAGTCCGTCTCGAGAGTCGTCTCGCCGAAGCGCTCCAGCGCCGAAGCGCTGATCAGTTCGCACGGATCTGCCGTACGGGGCTCGCCGAGCCCTGGCGTGCCGGCATCGGTAGCCGCGGAGAAGGCGACAACCGGCACAGCCACCAGGCCCAGCAGCGCCACGGCGCCCAGCCCGAGCACTGCCCTGCGGGACCGTCGTTGCCGGATCCGCTTGCCGGCAGCCACCGCTTCCAGCTGCAGCTGGGCCTCCGCGGCCGACGGTCGGTCACCGGGACGCCGCCTGAGCAACAGGCGCAGCACCGGGGCGAGTTGGCCGGCGTTCAGCGACTGCACGGCGGTGCCCTTCAACGCGCGCGTAGAGCGTGCGCTCGTCGCCGGAGCCCCACGGCCCACTGCCCTCCATCGCATGGTGCAGCACGGCCCCCAGACCGAACACGTCCGAACGGGACGACGGCTTCCGGCCCCCTGCCACCTCCGGCGCGAAGAAGGCGAGAACCCCGGCCGGGCGACCGCGGGTGGTCAGCGTCCGCTCGCTCTCGATCCGGGAGATGCCGAAGTCCGCGAGCGTGACCTGGTCACTGTCGGAGACGAGGATGTTGCGAGGAGTGACATCACCGTGCACAATGCCGGCCCGGTGCAGGTGCGCGAGCGCAGACGCCAGCTGCGCGCCGAGATGTGCCGCACGCAGCGGGGGCAGCGGGACCTCCTCGGACACGATCCGACCGAGGTCACGGCCTGGCACATACTCCATGACCAGCCACGGCTCGCCCTCGTGCTCGACGGAGCCGTGCACGTCGACGATGTTGTCATGGCCACTCACCGACGCGGCGACCTCCGCCTCCCGGCGCAGCAACGTGACGGCCCCGTCGCGCTCGTCAGCGGTCATCCACTCGTCGAGATGGACCCGCTTGAGCGCAAGGGTCCGTCCGACGCCGACCTCGTCGATCGCCCGCCACACGACACCCATCCCACCGGTACCGATCCGTTCGACGAGCCGATAGCGGCCAGCGATCATAATGTCAACGCTCAATGTTCCCCCACCTGGACTACCCCGTGTTGTTGCTGCACGGTAGCGGTGGCTGCTCGCCACGTCCACGCCCACGTCAGTAGGTCAGCATTCGGATCATGTTCTCGCGACATTGTTGACGATCATCTGCTGATGTCCCGAACGTGGTTCACGGTTTAGCATGAGGCCACCTCAGTATTGGCTTATGTCTGCGCGAGGTACGCGTGCTGATGGCCGGGCGACGGCGCACGAGCTCATCCTGCCCGCCTGTCCCGACTGAAGTCGCGCTGAGCACCTCCGGCGTTGTCTGACCGGTAAGACGTTGTGCGACGATCGCGTCGTGGATCACGATCATCGCCACCGGCAGCGCGCACGCCGGGGTCGCGGCGTGGAAGAACAGCCCCGCGGACCTGTGCGACTACGAAGGGCAGGCCAGATCATGACCGACGAGCGAGGCGATCACGACACGAACTCGCGGTACGAGGACGATGCCGCCGAGCAGGTGTCGCCATCGGCGTTGGTTCGTCGGCTCCTACGTGCTGCCCTGCAGAGCAGCGGCACGCCAGTACTTACCGCCGAGCAGATCGCCGACAAGTCCCGCGCGAGCCCGCCTGACAAGCCCATAAAGTCAGCTCGCTCACCCGATATGGCCACATATCGGGGTGGGAACTGGCCGCTCGGCACCGACGTGGACACATAGCGGGGTACGAGGAGCGCTCAGTCGGGGACGAGTGTGAAGCCCTCGGCTGCTGCGGCGGCGCGCAACGTCTGGTCGAACGCGGCGAACGCTGTGCACGCCCTATCGACGGCTGCCGTCGCCCGCGCGGAGGCCAGCTGGACCGCGTCGTAGGCGCGCAGGCCGTGCACGGCGGCTAGACGTGCCGCGTCGTCGAGCACGGGATCGGCGAGTCGAACCGCAGCGAAACGTGGGGATTCGTCGTCGGTGCCGAAGTAGTCGGCCTCGAAGGCCCCACTCAGGACGGAGGTGTTCTCGACGTCCAACTCACCCAACCGCTGCTTGCGCCACAGCGCTGCGGGCACCTCGACACGAGCGATCTGTGACACCACCAGCCCGTCCAGCTGCCGGACCTGCTCGTGGCCGTCTTCGTCGGCGTAGAGCTTGACCAATGCCGACGAGTCGGCGAACGTCGTCACCGACGGCCGTCGACGACCAGGTCGGCGAGCGGGGTGCCACTGGCGGCGGCCGCACGAGCTGCGGCGACGGCGGCCGTGTCGGGTCTGTGTCGCGGCGCCGTGGAGGCGACCAACAACCCCGCCCGATCCAGGCGTTCCCGGATCCGCGTTGCCTCGGTACCAGCGAGCTCGGGATCAGTCGCCGCCTCGGCGAGTCGGGTGAGGTACTCGTTGACGCTCCGGTTCTGCGCCGCGGCCGCTGCGCGCACACGGTCTACCAGTTCGTCGGGGGCACGCCACGTCACCTGAACCATGCCTGCATGCTAGCAGTCACTACAGCAGTCATGCAGTCTGTACCGGCTGAGCCAGCGTCTGGGTGTTTCACGGGCAAGCGGCTGACAGCGGGACCGACCACACGTCCCGTTGAGCGTCGAGTGGTCAGGTGGGAACGTGGGGTGGGAAGCGGCGGGCCTGGCTGCGGTAGGAGAACCCTGGGTATTCTCGTCCGAGACGTCACCGCGATCCCTGGGCGTGAGTCCGCAGCGCATCTCCCAACTCACCCCGAGACAAGCCAGCCTCGCTCCGAGCGTGAGTATCGTCGGGCAGGTGTCAGCAGCGTAGCGCCGATCCGGGAGGTATCGACCAGCGAAGCTCGCCGTCGGGTCGATCGAGCCAGACGATCTGCTGGTCTGCGGAGTGCACGGTCAGGCCGAACCGCTCCCATCCGGGTTCGCCGTATTCACGCCAGAGCGCCGCAGCCCTCTCGATCGCCGCCCACAAACGACGCGGCCCACCCTCCAACACGATCCTCGTCCCGTCCGGCCCGGTCGAGACTTCGCACCATGCGCCGTCCTTCGCGACGAGAAACAGCGCGCCGGGTCCACCGGTTTCGGGGTCCATCGTGTAGCCAAACTCGATGCGGCCGGGCTCGGACAGATGCACGAGAAACCACAGCGGAGCGTTCTCCCAGACCCGCTCTACCGTCTCGGTGGTCATCCGTCGCTCGGCGTCAGCGTGAACGCGGTCGATCAACTCCGTCCGCTCCGGACGCATGCTCGGTGATCGGATGTGCATGAACGTCGCCTGCCCAGTGCAGAATGGGCCCTCCAACCGGTCGTCGTGACGGTTCAGCAGGACCAGATTGCCCACCACAGCATGGATCTTGACGTCCACGAGCACGCGCCCACCGAGCACCGTCTGTTCCGCCCACTCCCACGGAACACGCGACACCGCGCACGTCACGATAATTCGATCGTAAGGGCCCTGCTCGGGAAGCCCGGCTGCACCATCGACCGCAGCCAGACACGGCCGGTAGCCGAGTCCGGCAAGGCGCTCCCGAGCACGATCGACGAGATCAGGGTCCACATCGACGGAGAACACCGCGTTGTCACCCAGGCGGTGGCTCACCAACGCCGCGTTGTAGCCGGTGCCAGTGCCGATCTCCAGCACCCTGTCCCCCTCACGGATGTCGAGCGCCTCCAGCATGCGCGTCATCAACCCCGGCGCCGAACACGAGGATGTGGGACCGGTCGTGTCGCGACCAGCATCGGGCACCTCTCCCACCTGGGTGACGAGCGAGATGTTGGAGTACACCGATTCGCACTACCGGCTTCGCGAGTCAGGCGACGAACCGGAGAGCAGCTCCCAACCCCCACCCGGGCGCCGCCGGTAGAACTCGGGAACGAACACATGCCGCGGCACGGCCACGATCGCGTCCCGCCACTCCGGCGAGATCAGCTTGCCGGCGGCGACCAGCTCGTCGCGTAGGACAGCAGCCCTTCTCGCCCAACCGTCAACGTCACTCACCCCGCGCCGGCCATCAACAGGTCGGCCATGGCTAAGATCATCGGGGCGCCCGTCGCCGCCGCCAGGCAGGCGAACTGGGGACTGCTGTCGGCCTCCACCATGACCCATCGGTCGTCGGGGGTCACGACGAAGTCGACCGCGATGTAGGCCATGCGCGTTCGCCGCAGGTACTCCGAGACCCCCGTGACCACGGTGTCGGGTATCGGGACGAAATTGTAGGTGAACGCTGACGGATCCGACCGCCAGTCAATCAGGGCGCTCGTGTCCCGTGCGCGGATCGCGATCGGGAACCAGCGCTCCCCGATGATCGTCAACCGCACACCTACGGGCCCGAGCGCGGCGACGGAGGTGTCGGCTACGTCGAGCCCGCACTCGGCCGCCACCGTCCGCCGGTACGGCTCGGTCTCGTCGGTGCAGCGACTGGGGTGGTTGACCCACAGGACGTCGAGCGAGGCCAGCGCGTCGCCGAGACCGAGCGTGACGTCTCGACGGGCGAGGTCGTGCTCCGGTGCCGTCGGCGCGGCGGGAAGGACGCAGGCCGACGGGTTGCGGTTCCAGATCGACCGGATCTCCCCCAACTCGACGCCACGAGCCCCGGAACTCAACGTCGCCGACAGCCGGCCCTCGATCAGGTTTCCGTCGAGCCGCACTCGGGTCGGGTAGTCACGCAGATCCGCGCGGAAGAACGAGACGTCTCGGGTGGCCAGCGCCGCGACGACGGCGTCGGCGGTGGGGTCGAGGTCCGAGGCGAGGACGAGAACGGTCATGACGGTGACCCGCCGGTCGTGCCGGTTGCCCGTGGCTGGTCGCAGGAACGGGTCGTCATGACGTCCTCCGTGAGTCGTTGTGGTACCGCAGGGGCTTGGCGTCGCTGATGGCCACCTGCCTGACGACGGGGCCGGTGTCCACGTCGCCGAGCTCGGCCTCGACGCGCCGCTGGGTCGCCGCCAACTCCGTGGCCACGTGCCAGGAGAAGCGGAGGCGTCCGTCGGGCAGGCGGCGGAACACCGGACGGCCGTCGTCGCGCCAGGGCTCACGGCACCGTCGCAGCGCGAACACCGTAAGCAGGGTGATCCAGACGAGGACCACCGCGACGACGACGGTCAGAAGCACGGGGCTCGCCGATGCGGCGACATCCACGATGCCGGACGCTTCCACCGCTACCATCTGAACCCCCTGCTCGGACCTGGCAGGGCGAAGTATGGCACGCAATCAAGAGTACATAAAGTGAAAGTTACAAAATCACACGAATGGCTGAGTAACTGATCGCTGAGGGTGAGATCGGTAACTCGTTCGTCCGTCGCTGGCAGCTCGCCGCAGCACGCAGAAGCAGGCCGTCGGCGGGCGGCGGCGACGCGGCGGGCGGTGGTCGGAGTCGAAGCTGCCGCGGGTCGAGAACCCGCGCGAGGTCGAACAGCTTCTCGACATCTACGGCGTGTTGGACCCCAGTCTCGAAGGTCGGGTGACGACGATCTGCGACTGCGAGACCATGCTCGACCCCGGGCCGCCGGGGGTAGCGGCTGCGATGACGTGCCGGTTCCGGGACCTGCGCGCTAACGTGACCGGACGCGAGATCGATCCCAACGAGGGACGGGTTCAGGCGAGGGGTGGGTTGGGTGGCGGTGCAACGGGCGGGGCGGTTCGTGGGCGTCGGTATCGACACGTACGAGGGTCACGGGCCGCTGGAGCACGCGGTCGCCGAGGTCACGGCGGTGGCCGAGGCGCTCAGTGGAGAGTTCGTCGGAGAGCCGCTGCTCGACGCCGACGAGGCGCAGATCCGGGAGCATCTCAAGGCGGTGTCCGGCTGCGTGGCCAGTGGTTCGCTTGTCCTGCTGTGGTGCGGGCACGGGGTGGCGTCCGGGACGCGGTTGTTGCTGCAGACCAGCGACGATCGTGGCAAGGTCAACGCTGCTGATGTGATCGCCGAATGCACTCAGTCGGGTGCCAACCAACTGCTGTTCATCATCGACACCTGCCAGGCTGGCACCGGTGTGGCCGAGGCCAGTGTGGTGGCATCAGCATTGCTGGAGGAGCTGCCCCGCGATGCCGAGCACGTGTGGTTCGGGATCCTGGTGTCCTGCTCGACGGGCGACATTGGGGCCCGGGACGGGGTGTTCGGGGACGTGCTGTTGCGGCTGCTCCAGGATGGCCCGCGGTCACCGAAGATGCAGCTGCGGTGGTCACGGTACAACCGACTGATCTGCGGGGAGGACCTGGGGCAGGCAGTTCTGGAGGCCTGGACCAGCGAGGACCAGCGGCCGGACTTCCTGCGCCGCGGCAGCTCCTGGTACATGCTGCCGAACCCGCTGTGGGACGCCGGTGCTCCGGAGGAGGTCGTCGAGCACCTGCTGCTGGCCGCGCGGGGCGGGACGAGCGCGGACCACCGGTCGTGGTTCACCGGCCGGGAAGCCGAGGTGGACACGGTCACCTCCTGGGTGACGGCCCGGGTGCCGGGTGTGCAGGTGGTGATCGGGTCGGCGGGCACGGGGAAGTCCGCGATCGTGGGCCGGGTGGTGTCGCTGTCCAACCCCGAGGAGCGTGGGCGTCTGGCTGCGGCCCAGACGTGGGGGCATGCCGACCCCGGGGAGCGGTCGGTGGCCGCGCACGTGCACGCCCGGGGCTTGACCGTGGACCGGATGGCCGAGGCGCTGGACGGCCAGCTCGTGCGGTCAGGTGTGCTGGCGCCGGGTGAGCGGGGTCGGCGCAACGCGAACGAGCTGATCGGTTCGCTGCAACGGGCCGCGGATGACGGCGGGCTCCTGCCGGTGTTGGTGGTCGACGGTCTGGACGAGGCTCGTGGTGAGACGTTCACGATCGCGTCCGACCTGTTGGCGCGGCTGGCCCGGTATGCGTCGGTGGTGGTGTCGACCCGTCCGGTGACCCGCACGGAGCTGCCGACGTCGGTGTTCGAGGTGTTGCAGGCCGAGGTCGTGCTGGACCTGGACGACCCGGTCCAGTGGGAGTCCGGGCGTGCGGCGATGCGCGGCTATGTGGTGGCGCGGTTGTCCGGGGTGGCGGCGGGGATGGACCCGGCCGTGGTCGCCGACCGGCTGGTCGGCGCCTCGTCCGGCGCGGGTGATCGGCCGTTCCTGCTGGCGCGGGTGGTGACCGACCAGCTGCGGGCCGCCCCGATCGACACATCGACGCCGAACTGGGAGCGGTATCTGGCGCGGTCGATCGAGTCGGCGTTCGACGCCGACCTGGCCTGGGTCACCGCGCCCGGGGCCGGGTTGGTGCCGGGGAGGTCCGCGGTCGGGTTGGCGCGGAGCATGCTGACGGCGTTGACGTGGGCGTTCGGGGCGGGTTTGCCGGAGGAGGAGTGGCTCGCGGTCGCCTCGCGCCTCGCCGACGCCGAGCTGGACCGTGATCACGTCAGCTGGGTCCTGGACGGCCTGGGCCGGTACGTGGTGCAGGACGGCGAGGACGGCACGGCGGTGTACCGGGTGGCACACCAGAGCCTGGCGGATCATCTGCGACCGCCGTATCGGCGGACCGGGGAGCGGCCGTTCGACCCGGCCGCCGAGCCGGTGTGGGACGCCCTGGCCGCACGTTACGCCGAGCTGCTCGCCGCCGGGTATCCCGCCATGGCACCGGGCTACCTGTGGCGCTACGCCTACCGGCACGCCGCCGCGGCCGGGATCGGCGGGCTGACCGCGCTGCGTGAACTCGCTGCTGTCGACGCCCGGCTGCGCCCCGACGTCGGGTCCGCCGCGTTGGAGGTCGCCAACCTCGCGGCGAGCTGGGGGCGGCGCACCGAGGCGGTGGCACCGACCGAGGAAGCCGTCACCCTGTACCGGGCGCAGGCCGCGGACAACCCCGCCTACACCCCCGACCTCGCGGCGGCGTTGAACAACCTCGGCCTCTGCTACAGCGCGGTGGGACGACGCGCCGAGGCGGTGGCACCGACCGAGGAAGCCGTCACCCTGCGCCGGGCGCAGGCCGCGGACAACCCCGCCTACACCCCCGACCTCGCGGCGGCGTTGAACAACCTCGGCCTCTGCTACAGCGCGGTGGGACGACGCGCCGACGCGGTGGCACCGACCGAGGAAGCCGTCACCCTGCGCCGGGCGCAGGCCGCGGACAACCCCGCCTACACCCCCGACCTCGCC
>Ga0136617_10001023_pt1 | contig 24448 bp, 23 predicted proteins | sample AntDrymUQ3222106_2_FD_129672 | JGI IMG/M metagenome (GOLD analysis project Ga0136617, IMG submission 129672) | Polar desert sand microbial communities from Dry Valleys, Antarctica - metaG UQ322 (21.06) | ecosystem: Environmental > Terrestrial > Soil > Desert | place: Antarctica: Dry Valley...
GACCGTGGCCACCAGCAGCGGGACGAGGTCGGCGGGCACGCCGAAGAACCCGACCTGGGAGACCGTGGTCAGCTGCAGGATGCCGCCGACCAGCCCGATGGCGGCCAGCCGCGCGACGGCAGCGGCGTTCCAGGTCATGCCGCCACGCTCGCGTCTCGGCGCTCGAATCCGCTGCCGGAGGCGACGACCGCGATCACGGCGCGCTCGCGGACTGGCGCTCGGCGGTGGGCGCGGTGAGGACCTGGACGAAGTCGAGGTCGCGCAGGTCGGCGGCGGGCCGGACATGGATGTCGCGGTCCAGGTCACCCTCGCCCTCCACGCGCGTCACGCGGCCGATCATCAGCCCGCGCGGGAACACCGACGGGAGCCGCTCGCTCTTGGTCCCCGCGGTGAGGATCAGGTCGCCGCGGCGCACGGCCTTGGCGTCGGGCACCAGGTCCAGCAGCAGGTCACCCGGCGAGCCGGCCATCGGGCGCAGCGAGCCGGGCTGGTTGGAGCGCGACGCGATCGCCGACACGCCGAACTCCGGGTCGGTCAGCAGCATCACCACGGCGTTGCCGTCCGACACCGACTTCACGCGCCCGACGAGGCCCTTGCCGTTGATCACCGGCTGGTCCTCGCGCACGCCGTCGCTGGAGCCCTTATTGATCTCGATCGTCGCATACCAGGTGGTGTTCGAGCGGCTGTAGACCCGCGCGGTGACCGGCGCGAACGCGTCGATGCCCGCCTCGCGGCTGTACTCGACCAGGGCGCGGAGATCTTCGTTCTCGTTCTGCGCCAGCCGCAGTGTCCCGACCTCGCGGTTCAGCCGGTCGCGCTCGGCCTCGAGCTCGTCCCGGGCGGACTTGGCGTCCAGCGTGTCGCCGAACCAGCCGAAGAGGTCGCGGAAGGGCTTGAGCGCGCGGTTGGCCCCCTCCTGCACCGGGGCCACCACCTCCATCGCCCCGGTCTGGACGGAGCGCAGCGGCCCGCCCGAGGACTCGCCGAAGTAGGCGGTGACCAGCCCGAGGCAGCAGAGGATGAGCGCGAACAAGACCGCACGACGGCGTCGTACCTGTCTGTCGTACATCCAGGCCTATCCTAACGGGCGCGTAACGTCGCCGAAGGCGGGCGGCGAGGGACGAGCACGACCGCCTGGCAGGCGAAACCCCTCACCGACGCGCCCTCCGATTTCCCTTGTGGTTGCGGTTGGAGCGATGGATCGCCTCGAACTCCTCCAGCGAGCGGCCCGAGCCGACCGCGACGCAGGTCAGGGGCGACTCGGCGCGGTGGGCCGGCATCTGCGTTTCGTCGCGCAGGCGCTCGTCCAGGCCCTGCAGCAGCGAGCCGCCGCCGGCGAGCATGATTCCGCGGTCCATGATGTCCGACGCGAGCTCCGGCGGCGTGCGGTCCAGCGTCTCCTTGATCGCGTCGATGATCTGCACCAGCGGCTCCTCGAGCGCGGCACGGACCTCCTCGGAGGTGAGCACGACCGTCTTGGGCAGCCCGGAGACCAGGTCGCGGCCGCGGATCTCGGCCTGGACCTCCTCCTCCAGCGGGTAGGCCGAGCCGATCTCCAGCTTGACCTCCTCGGCGGTCTGCTGGCCGATCAGCAGCTTGTACTCGCGCTTGACGTAGTTGATGATCGCCTCGTCGAGCTCGTCGCCGCCGACCCGGATCGAGGAGGAGACGACGATGCCGCCGAGCGAGATGACGGCCACCTCGGAGGTTCCGCCGCCGATGTCGACCACCATGTTGCCGGTCGGCTCCCCCACCGGCAGTCCGGCGCCGATCGCCGCCGCCATCGGCTCCTCGATCAGGTAGGCCTGGCGCGCGCCGGCCGACAGGCAGGCCTCCTCGACCGCGCGCTTCTCCACTCCGGTCACGCCGGAGGGCACGCAGACCACCACGCGGGGGTGCGCCCAGCGGTTCTGGTGCACCTTCTGGATGAAGTGGCGCAGCATCTCCTCGGTGACGTCGAAGTCGGCGATCACGCCGTCCTTGAGCGGCCGGATGGCCGAGATCGTGCCCGGCGTGCGGCCGAGCATGCGCTTGGCCTCGATGCCCACCGCGTGGACCTCGCCGGTGCGCGAGTCGATCGCCACCACGGAGGGCTCGGAGAGCACGATCCCGCGCCCGCGCACGTACACGAGCGTGTTGGCCGTCCCGAGGTCGACGGCCATGTCGCGGCCGCCGAAGCCGGTCAGGTAGGAGAAGAAGCCCATGCGCGCCGAGGTGAGCCTAGCCGACGGGCTGGGCGCCCAAGAAACGCTGCAAACCACCGCCCGGGAGCAGGTCGGCGAGGCGGGCGAGCGGCAGCCCGACGACGTTGAGGTAGTCGCCCCGGACGCTGCGGACGAGCACGGCGCCGCGGCCCTGGATGGCGTAGCCGCCGGCGCGTCCCTCCCACTCGCCGAGCGCGACGTAGGCGGCGACGTCCTCGGCCGAGAGCGGGCGGAACTCGACCTCGGTCTCGACCACGTCGGCGGCGACGACAGCGCCGGCGGCGGCCAGTGCGATGCCCCCCACCACCGTGTGCGTGCGCCCCGCCAGGCGCCTGACGTGGGCGTGCGCCTGGGCGGCGTCGCGCGGCTTGCCGAGGATCTCGCCGTCGACCGCCACGATGGTGTCGGCGCCCAGCACCAGCTCGGTGGTGGAGTATGCGACCGCGAGCGCCTTGCGCCGGGCGTTCTCCTCCGCCACCGCGCGCGGCTCGCCGTGCGCCAGCTCCTCCACGCCGGCCGGGATCACCGTGAACGGCACGCCGGCGGCGGCCAGGATCGCCCGGCGCTGCGGCGAGGCCGAAGCCAGGATCAGGACGGGAAGAACAGGTTCGCCTCGCGCTCGGCCGACTCGGGCGAGTCGGACCCGTGGACCATGTTCTGGCCGACCGCGACGGCGAAGTCGCCGCGGATCGAGCCGGGCACGGCTTCGAGCGGATTGGTGGCGCCGATCACCTGGCGCGCGGCGCGGACTGCCTCCTCGCCCTCCAGCACCATGGCCACGAGCGGGCCCGAGGTGATGAAGGCCACGAGCTCCTCGAAGAACGGCTTGCCCTCGTGCTCGGCGTAGTGCTGCTCGGCCAGCGCGCGGTCGACCGTCATGTGGCGCAGCCCGGCGATGCGCAGGCCCTTGCGCTCGAAGCGCGCGACGATCTCACCGGTCAGGTTGCGTGCGAAGGCGTCCGGCTTCACCAGGATCAGGGTCCGGTCCACGGGTTCTCCTCGGGTTCAGGGTCGGGCTAGGAGCGGCGCCCGGAGCGCCGCGCGGGCTCGGCCAGCGGCTCCTCGGCGGGCGCGTGGCTCTCGGTGGCGGCGGCCCGGCCCTCACCGGCCGAAGCCCGGCCGTCGGAGACGGTGCGGGTCTCCCCCGTCTCCCGGCTGCGCCGCCGGCGCCGGCCGCTGGACGCGGCCGGCTGGCCCAGCTCGGTCTCGCAGTACGGGCACAGGGTCCAGGCCGGGTCGACCGCACGCGCGCAGGTCGGGCAGCGCTCCTTGAGCTTGCGCGAGCAGTTCGGGCAGCGCAGGTACTCGCTCTTGACCTCGTAGTCGCAGTGCGGGCAGAGCTGGTAGTCCAGCGCCACCAGGCGCGCCTCGGCCGCCTGCATCTCCAGCTCGCGCAGGCGCACGTCGTCGAGGAACTCGGGCGGGCGCACGATCGTGTAGACGATCGTCCCCACGAACGGGAACAGCGCGGCCAGCGTCGCGCAGCCGACCAGCATCGGGTCGTCGATCCGGCGCCGCGCGTCCGCGAAGGTCCAGAACACGAGCGCCGCCCACACGACGATCAGGATCAGGATGAGGACGTTGACGGCTGTGTTGAGCGCGTCGTTGTCGATTCCGAAGACGCCGAAGGTCAGCATGGTGGTGAGGTATTCCAGGCGGGGGGCCAAGACCCCTGCTCAGAGGAACATCCGGCCGAAAGCGTAGCCGAGGGCGAAGAACACCAGGATCGTCACGGCGAACACGACGGCGACGACGGCCATCATCCCGAGCAGGCTGGGGCCGCGATCGTTCACAGTGCGGACGCCCTCCGCGCGCCGGGCGCCGAGACCAGCTCGGCCACCAGGTAGATCGAGCCGCACACGATCACGGCGCCCTCCGGACCGGCCAGCGCCTGCGCGCGGGCGACCGCCGCGCGCGGGTCGGGGACGATCTCCGCCGCGCCGCCCAGCTGCCCCGCGAGCGAGGCCAGCGTGGCCGGCGGCAGTGCGCGCGGCGAGGGCGCCGCCGTGCAGATCAGCCGCGTGCAGCGTTCGAGCAGGGCGCGCAGCATCGCGGCGGCGTCCTTGTCGTCGAGGATGGAGACCACGCCGGTCCACTCGCGCGCGGGCAGCGCCGCCACCAGCGCGGCCACGCCGCTGGGGTTGTGGGCGCCGTCGAGGATGGTGAGCGGCGCCTCGCCGACCACCTGCAGGCGCCCCGGCACCGAGATCCGCGCCGCCACCTCGGCGACCGTCGTCGGGTCGAGCGCTGCGAGAAGGCCCACCAGCTCGCGCGCCGCCGCGCAGGCCACCGCGAAGTTCGTCGCCTGGAAGCCGGGCAAGCCCGTCGCGACCGCGGCCGGGCGCACGATCCGCGCACCCGTCGCGCGCGCGAGCGCCTCCACCGCGGGCGTCGCCTCGCCGAGCACGAGGGTCGCCCCGGGCGCCACCACCGCCAGCTTCTCGCACGCGATGTCCTGCACCGTCGGCCCGAGCCAGCGCGTGTGCTCCAGCCCGACGTTGGTGAGCACCACGACGGGCGCGCCCAGCACGCCCGTGGCGTCGTGGCGGCCGCCCAGCCCGGCCTCGACCACCGCCACCTGCACCCGGCGGCGCGCGAGCTCGTCGAACGCCGCGGCGCAGACCAGCTCGAACTGCGTGACGCGGTCGCCCTCCTCCAGTCCCCGGTCCACCTTGGCGGCGGCGGCCGCCGCACGCTCGATCGCGGCGCCGAACGCGGCGGGCTCGAGGTCGGCGTCGCCGATCCGGATCCGCTCGGCGAACGTGGTCAGGTGCGGGGAGAGGAAGGCGCCCGCGCGCACGCCGTGGGCCTCGAGCAGTGCCGCGGTCATCCGCACTGTCGAGCTCTTGCCGTTCGTGCCCACCACGTGGATCGCCGCGAAGCGCTCCTGCGGCGAGCCCAGCGCCGTCAGCAGCCGGCGCATCCGCTCCAGGCCGAAGCGCATGCCGAACAGCTCAAGCCCGAGCAGGTGCTCCTCGGCGCGGGCCGCGCTCCACGCGGTGCCTGTGCCCGCCCGCGAAGCCGGATGGGTGCTCACAGCTCGGCCCGCTCGCCTTCCAGCGCGGCGAGCTTCTCGCGCTCCGCCTGCACCACGCCCGCCGGGGCCTTGGCGGTGAAGCCGGCGTTGGCCAGCTTCTTCTGCGCCCGGGCGATCTCGTCCTGGAGCCACGCGCGACGCTGCGCGATCCTCCGTCCCGTCGCCTCGAGGTCGAGCTGGTCGGAGGGCAGGAGCGCCACCGAGCCGCCCGGCACCGTGACCACGGCGGCCGGCTCGGCGGAGGCGAGCTCGTCGCCGGCCCACTCCAGGCGGGCGAGCCGCGCCACCTGCTCGCCGTCCAGCGGGGCGTCCAGCCGGGCGGGGAGCACGGCGCCGGCGCGCACGCCGACCCGGTCGCGCCAGCCGCGCAGCGCCTGCACGGCGCCGATCAGCGCACCCACCGCCGCCTCCGCCTCGGCGTCCACGCGCGTGGGGTCGGGCGCCGGCCAGGGCCCGCCCATGAGCAGGCCGCTCGCGCCCGGCAGGTGGCTCCACAGCTCCTCGGTCACGAACGGGATCACAGGGTGCGCCAGCGCCAGGGTCTCGGCCAGTACCCCGAGCGCGAAGGCGCCGACGGCCGCGTCGTCCTCGGCGTACAGGCGCGGCTTGGCCAGCTCCAGGTACCAGTCGCACAGGTCGCCGTAGACGAAGTCGTAGAGCCCCAGCGCCGCGGTGTGGAACGCGAAGGCCTCGATCGCCGCCACCGTCTGCACCTTGGCGCGCTCCAGTCGCGAGTGGATCCAGCGGTCCTCCGGCGTGGTGGCCTCCGGCGCGTGCTCGGAGAGGTGCACGCCCGCGGGCAGCCGCGCGAGCACGAGCCGGGTGGCGTTGAACAGCTTGTTGGCCAGCTGGCGGCCCTGGACGATCTTCTCCTCCGAGAAGCGCACCTCCTGGGTGGAGGACATCGCCAGCAGGCCGAAGCGCACGCCGTCGGCGCCGTGCGCGTCGATCAGGTCCAGCGGGTCGATCCCCGTGCCCAGCGACTTGGACATGCGGCGCCCGTCGGGGGCGAGCACGATCGAGTGGTTGTAGACGTCGGCGAACGGCGGCCGGCCGGTGAACTCCAGCCCCAGCATCACCATCCGGGCCACCCACAGGAAGAGGATGTCGCTGCCCGTCGAGAGCACGTCGGTCGGGTAGAACGCGCGCAGCTCCGCGGTCTCCTCGGGCCAGCCCAGCGTCGCGAACGGCCACAGCGCGGAGGAGAACCACGTGTCGAGCACGTCGGGATCCTGCTCCCAGCCCTCCCCCTCCGGCGGCTCCTCGCCCACGTAGGTGTGGCCGTCGCGGTACCACACGGGGATCTGGTGGCCCCACCAGAGCTGGCGCGACACGCACCAGGGCCGGATGCCGGCCAGCCAGTCCTCGTAGCGCCGGCGCTGGGCGTCGGGATGGATCCGCAGCGCGCCGTCGCGCACCACCTGCAGCGCCGGCGCGGCGAGCGACTCCATGGCCATGAACCACTGCAGGGAGATCAGCGGCTCGATCCGCTCGCCCGAGCGCTGGGAGTGCGGCACCGCATGCGCGTAGGACTCGGTGCGCGTGATCCGCCCCTCCTCGCGCAGGGCGCCCACCACAGCCTCGCGTGCCTCGGACACGGGCAGGCCGGCGAAGCGCTCGCCGGCCGCGTCGGTCATGCGGCCGTCCTCGCCGATCACGGTCAGCGCCTCCAGCCCGTGGGCCCGGCCGATCTCGAAGTCGTTGGGGTCGTGGCCGGGCGTGATCTTCAGCGCGCCGGTGCCGAACTCGGGCTTGACGAAGGGGTCGGCGATGATCCGCAGCCGGCGCCCGATCAGCGGCAGGATCGCCGTCTCGCCCTGCAGGCGGGTGTAGCGCGCGTCGTCGGGGTGCACGGCGATGGCGGTGTCGCCCAGCATCGTCTCCGGCCGCACGGTGGCGACGGTGATCGCGCCGCCGCCCGACTCCAGCGGGTAGTCGACGTGGTAGAGCGTGTCGGTGACGTCGCGATCGACCACCTCGAGGTCGGAGATCGCCGTGCGCGAGCCGGGGTCCCAGTTGACCATGCGGTTGTCGCGGTAGATCAGGTTGCGCTCGAACAGCGCCACGAACACCTTGCGCACCGCGCGCGCGTAGCCGGGATCGAGCGTGAAGCGCTCGTCGGAGTAGTCGCACGAGCAGCCCAGGCGCTGGAACTGGCCGAAGATGATCCCGCCGTACTCCTCGCGCCAGCGCCACACCCGCTCGACGAACGCCGCGCGCCCGAGCGCCTCGCGGCTGGACCCCTCGCTGCGCAGCAGCCGCTCCACCTGCGTCTGCGTGGCGATCCCCGCGTGGTCGGTGCCCAGGGTCCAGCGGGTGCGCCGGCCGCGCATGCGGTGGAAGCGCACCAGCGTGTCCTGCACCGAGCCGTTGAGCGCATGGCCCATGTGCAGCGCACCGGTCACGTTGGGCGGCGGGATGGCGATCGAGAAGCTCTCCTCCGCCGTGTCCTCGGGCTCGGGGTGGAAGTGGCCGGACGCCAGCCAGCGGGCGAAGATCCCGGGCTCGGCCTCGGCGGGCTCCCAGCGGGTGCGCTCCTGCAGATCGCTCATGGCGCCCACGAGTCTAGGCGCGCGCTTGCGGGCCGCGCCGGCGGGTAGGTCCCGCGCCATGAAGATCGGGCGAGGCGCTCAACGAGCACATCCTCGGCGACCGCTGGCCCGAGGCCGACGTGCGCCTGGAGATGCTCGAGGAGGCCGTCGCGGTCATGCGCGGGCTGTGGGCGGGCACGCAGTTCTCCCGCCACGGCCGCCACTACACGGTCGAGAACGCCCGCATCTACTCGCTGCCCGAGACGCCGCCCGACATCCTCGTCTCGGGCTTCGGCCCCAAGGCGATCGAGCTGGCGGGCCGGATCGGCGACGGCTACTGCGCGGTGGTGCCCGAGCGCGAGATGGTCGACGCCTTCCGGGCCGCGGGCGGCGCCGGCAAGCTCGTCCAGGGCGGCACCAAGGTCTGCCACGGCGCCGACGCGGACGCCTGCGTGGCCACGGCGCACCGCCTGTGGCCGAACGAGGGGCTGGAGGGCGAGCTGGCCCAGATCCTCCCCACCCCGGCGCACTTCCAGCAGGCCACGCAGCTGGTGACGGAGGACATGATCCGCGAGGCGGTGCCGTGCGGGCCGGACGTCGACGCCATCGCGGCGACGTTCCAGGCCTTCGCCGACGCCGGCTACGACGAGCTCTACGTGCAGCAGATCGGCGCCGAGCAGACGGCGTTCTTCGACGTGCTGCGCGACGAGCTGCTGCCGCGCTTCTCGACGTAGCCCCAGTGCGCCGGCCTTCCGGCTCGTCGACGTCGTAGTCGACGTAACGCGGGGCAGACTGGCAGGGTCGCACGGCCCACCGGCTGGCGTTCCTGGCCATCGCGGTCGATGTCAGGAGGGCTGGCCAGCCACCGCCATCGGCAGTACCCCACCGCGCTCGCAGGGCGAACCTTGCTCACGCTCATAGCCGATACGTTCAGAAGGGCTGACGGGTGGGCGAGTTCTGCGCCGACCGCCTCCGCAGCTACCCCACTTGTCACCTCAGCGGCGAGAACGGTGCGCCGGTCACGAGTCGCGATTCTTGAGACTCGACGTCGTCGAGCGCAGCCGGCAGGTAGCCCTCGAGCCAGTCCGGGTCGGCGTAGAGGAGGGCGCGTTGCTCGGCGCGATGTGCGGCGTCGCGGTATCCCCACACGTGAATGACTTGGTTGAGGGCTCCGACCTCGGCGATCCAGTAGGCGATCAGCTGCGCGTAGCGACTGATCACCGGCAGACCACGACGCTCGAAGTCGGCGACGTACGCGGGAAGACGCCCGGGGCGAATCGTGTATGTACGTATCTCGAACAGCACCGAAATCCTCCGCCGGATCGGCGATCACCTGTTCGCCGTCATCGCAGCGATACGGGGTGAGCCTTCGCAGGTCCGGTTGCCGCGGCGCTCGGCCAGCAGCCGGTCGATTGCGAGCGCGACGCCGTCCTGGTCGTTCGAGGCGGTCACCCAGTCGGCGGCGGCACGCACGGCGGAGCCGGCGTGACCCATGGCAACACCGATCCCGGCGAGCCGCAGCAACTCGATGTCGTTCTCGCCATCGCCGATTGCGGCGATGGCGAAGGGACTGATGGTCATGTGCTCGCACACCCGTCGGATGGCGGCCGCCTTGTCAACGCCGCGAGCTGTGATCTCCAGATAGTTGTGGTGCGAGTACTGGGCGTGGCAATCGGCCGGGATCTGCTCGCCAAACGCGCGCAGCGCTGGCAGACCGCCGGCGTGGTGCGCGATGCACAGCAGCTTGTGGGGCTCATCGCATCCGTCGAGGTCGGGCAACGGCTCGACGCGTTGTCGCGTGATCGTCGCTTCGCGGCGAAGGCCGGCACCCACGGTCGGTGCATACCAGCGTTCGCCGGCATGCCAACCGATCTCGAGTTCGAGCCGCGACGCGTTCGCGACGATCTGGGCCGCGCTGGCGCGCCGCAGACGCCGTTCGAAGAGCACCGTGGGCCCAGCATCCTCTTCCGGCTCGCAGACCAGCGCCCCGCTGAACGCGACCACGGGACCGGTGGAGCCGAGCTCATCGAGCAGCGTTCCGTCGACGTCGAGGACGATGGCCGCCAGCGAAGCGCGCCCTGTGTCCTCAGGCGTAGAACGGGTCACGCTTGCCGGTGCGGATGACGCAGCTCTTGAGCTCGGTGTACTCCTCCAAGCCCGCGCGGCCCATCTCGCGGCCGTACCCGGAGCTCTTCACGCCGCCGAACGGCATCTGCGGACCGCCGTCGATCGTCGTGTTGACCCACACCATTCCCGACCGCAGCGCGCGCGTCACCCGCAGCGCGGTGTCGATGTTCTTCGTCCACACCGAGTTGGCCAGCCCGTAGGTCGTGTCGTTGGCCAGCGCGATCGCCTCCTCGACGTCCGTGAAGCGCAGGATGCTCAGCACCGGTCCGAAGATCTCCTCGCGGAAGATGCGCATGTGCGGCTGCACGCCATCGAAGATCGTTGGCTCGACGAAGATCCCCGCGGCGTGCTCTCCGGCCATGCGGCGGCCACCGGTCAGCATCCGCGCGCCCTCTTGCTTCGCCGAGTCGATGTAGCCGAGCACCTTCTCGGCGTGATCTTCGTGAATCAGCGCGCCGACGTCGGCGCTCTCCTCCAGCGGTGGTCCGACGTGCAGTTGCTGCGCGCGCTGCACGAGGCGCTCGATGAACGCGTCTGCGATCGATTCCTGCACGAGCAGCCGCGAGCCCGAGACGCAGCACTCGCCGGAGTTGAAGAAGACGGCGAACAGCGCGCCGTCGATGGCGTCCTCGAGGTCGGCGTCGGCAAAGACGACGTTCGCCGCCTTGCTGCCGAGCTCCAGGCCGACGCGCTTGTAGGTGGCCGCCGCTGACGCCGCGACCCGCTGGCCCGTCGCCGTCGATCCGGTGAACGATACGAAGTCGACGTCGGGGCTGTCGACGAGCGCCTGGCCGACGGGTGAGCCGTAGCCCGTGACGACGTTGAGCACCCCGGCCGGTAGGCCCGCTTCGGTGGCGAGCCGGCTGATCTCGAGCGCGCTGCCCGAGGTGAACTCCGACGGCTTGACGACGACGGAGCAGCCCGCGGCGAGCGCGTACGGGACCTTCTGCGCGTAGATCAGCGCCGGGAAGTTCCATGGCACGATCAGGCCGGCAACGCCGACCGGCTCACGCACGACCACGCCGAGATAGTCGCCACCGAGGTTGCTGTAGGTGTCGCCGTGGGACTCGTGGGCCAGCGCGGCTGCGTACTCGAACTGCGCGATGGCGCCGTCGATGTCGCCGCGCGCCAGCCGGATCGGCTTACCGACCTCCTCGGCGTCGATGCGTGCGAGCTGCTCGTGACGCGCGCGGATCGCTTCCCCCATCGACAACAGCACCCGTGCGCGCTCGGCGCCCGAGAGCTGGGGCCATGGGCCCTCGTCGAACGCGCGCCGCGCCGCGACGATCGCGTCCTGAGCATCCTGGGCCGTCCCCTCGGCGAAGCGGCGACGAGCTCGCCGCTGCCGGGACTGGGGCGTTCGATGAAGTCTCCGGCCGCGGGAACGTCCTTGGCGTCGATCAGGTGGCCGTAGCTGCGGACTTCGGTGGAGATGGTGCTCATCAGACCCTCGCGATCGTGGTGTCGTGGATGTCGGTATGGCCGGTTGCGTGGCGCATGATCAGCTCTTCCGAGGCCTCTGCGCGCGAGAGCTGTGCGGAGATGCGCCCCTCTCGCATCACGATGATGCGATCGCAGAGCCCCAGGAGCTCCGGGAGCTCCGAGGAGACCATCACGATGGCGGCGCCCTGCCCGGCGACGTCCGCCAGCAGCTGGTAGATCTCCTGCTTGGCGCCGACGTCGACCCCCCGCGTGGGCTCGTCGACGAGCAGGACTCGGCATTGCGCTCCCAGCAGCCGCGCGAGCACGCACTTCTGCTGATTGCCTCCGCTCAGGTTCGCGACGCGGGTCTTCAGGCCGGGCGTGCGCACGCGCAGGCGAGCGACGTAGTCACCCGCCTCGCGTCGCTCCAGCGCCCCGCGCAGCAGGCCGAAGCTGGCGAAGTCACCCAGGTGCGCGACGTTGATGTTGAACTGCACCGATTGCTTGAGGAACAGGCCCTGGCTCTTGCGGTCCTCCGGCAGCAGTCCGATGCCGAGCCGCAGGGCCTCGCGCGGGGATCGCGGCTCGATCGCGCGTGCGGCGAGGACGACCTCTCCGCCGTCGATCGGGTCGGCGCCGACGATCGCGCGCAGCAGCTCGGTGCGGCCCGCGCCAGCGAGCCCCGCGATGCCGAGGATCTCGCCCTGGTGCACGTCGAGGTCGACGTCGTGCAGCACGCCCGCGCGCCGCAGACCGTGCACGCCCAGCACCTGTGCGCCACGGCGGTCGTCGCGCTTGGGATAGATGTCGGCGAGCTTGCGACCGACCATCATCGACACCAGCTTGTCGGCGTCAAGGCTCGGCGTGGCCTCGGTCCCGACGAGCGAGCCGTCGCGCAGGACGACGACGCGATCCGTGAGCCGGAACACCTCGCTGATTCGGTGCGAGATGTAAATGAGCGCGACGCCTTGCTCGGCGAGGCTGCGGATGACCGCGAACAGGCCCTCGAGCTCGTTGTCGCCGAGCACCGCAGACGGCTCGTCGAGTACGAGGATCCGCGCGTCACGGGACAGCGCCTTGGCGATCTCGACCATCTGACGCTGAGCTACGCTGAGCAGCTCGACGCGCGTGCGGGGGTCGATGTCGAGGCCGAGCCGGGTCGTCAGCCGGGCCGCCTCGCGCTCGGCGCGCGGCCAGTCGATGGCGCCGAAGCGCCGGCGCGGGAGCCGGCCGAGGAAGACGTTCTCGGCGACGCTGAGATGTCGCGCCAGCGACATCTCCTGGTAGATGACCGCGACGCCCCGCTCGATCATCTCGGCAGGGCTCGGCCGGTGCAGCGGCTGATCGAAGACCCGCACCTCGCCGTCGTCGCAGGTGTCGGCGCCGGAGAGGATCTTCATGAGGGTCGACTTGCCGGCGCCGTTCTCGCCGACCAGTCCGAGCACCTCGCCCTCGGCGAGCTCGAGGTCCACGCCGTCGAGTGCGCGCACGCCCGCGAAGTACTTGCCGATGCCGCACATCCGCAAGGCCGGCGCGGGCGCTCCACGCGGCTCGGTCAGAGCGCCTGCCGACACAGCTCCGCCAGGTCGTCGCGCGTGTTGCGGCGCGGGTTTCCGGGTCGATCGATGTGGCCGAGTGCCTCCTCGGCGATCTGAGCGAATGCGGTCTCGGGCACATCTACTTGGCGCAGCGTCGTCGGCACGCCGATGTCGTGCATGAGCTGCGCGACCGACTCCGGTGCCAGCGCGGCGAATGCGCGCTCAGATCGCTCGCCGCGCACCTCGCCGAGCGCCTCGGCGATTTCGGCGAACCTGGTCGTGCTCGCGATCAGGTTGAAGCGCATGACGTGCGGGAGAAACAGGCCGGTCGCCACGCCGTGGTGGACCGGGTAGTGACCGCCGACGATGCTCGAGAGCGCGTGCGCCAGTCCGAGGCCGACATTGTGAAACCCCGCCCCGGCCAGACAGGAGGCTTGGAGCATTCGATTGAGCGCCTCGGGGTCTCCGGCGACCGCTGGGCGTAGGTGGCGGCCGATCATGCGCACCGCGGCCAGGCAGAGCGCGTCCGATAGCGGGGTGGCCTCCTTCGTGGTGTATCCCTCGATCGCGTGCGCGAGCGCATCCATGCCCGTTGCCGCCGCGACCGGAGCGGGCAGCTGAGCGACGCTCTGCGGGTCGAGCACCGCGAGACGCGGGTACAGCTGATCGTCGACGACCACCATCTTGCGGTGGTTCTCCTTGTCGGAGATGACGGCTCCCCGCGTCACCTCGCTCCCTGTCCCGATGGTCGTCGGCACCGCGATCAACGGCAACGTGGGCTCCACGACGCGGTCGACGCCCTCGTAATCGAAGATCGAGCCGCCGCGCGCGGCGACGACGGCGGCCGCCTTGGCGGCGTCGATCGGGCTGCCCCCGCCGACAGCCACCACGACGTCGGCCGCGTGCTCCTCGAGCAGCGCGGCCGCCCCTTCGACCGCGTGGGTGGAGGGGTCGCTCGCTATCTCGTCGTAGATCGCGTACGGCACGTCGGCGGCCTCGAGCGAGTTCTCGACCGCCGCCACGAGCCCGGCCTGCCGAACTCCGGTGTCGGTGACGATGAGGGCTCGGCTTCCGAGCTCGGCAGCGTAGGTGCCGAGCGCCCCGAGTCCTCCCGGGCCCGTCAGCACGCGGGTGGGCCACGTGAAGCGCACGGCGATCGGCGCGGGGGCGGGCGTGCGCGGTGGCGTGACGTTGGTCATCTGCGTCTCCTCTGGGGCTAGAAGCCCTTGCCGACCCATTCGTCGACGTTGCTCTGGTCGATGCGCGGGGAGTCGAGGACGAGCTCGGGAGGCAGCTGCTCGCCCTTGGCGGCCTTGAGGGCCTGCTGGATTCCCTGCGGTGCCACGAACGGATAGGCGAACGTGGCGATCAGCTTGCGATCCTTGACGGCCTGGATGCCCTCCTTCTGTCCGTCGATCGAGATCACCTTGACCTCTTCGAGGCGTCCGGCGCGCTCGAGCGCCTGAATCGCGCCCAGTGCCATCTCATCATTGTGGGCGTAGACCCCCTGGATCTTGCCCTCGCCGAAGCGCTGCAGGATGTCGTCCATGTACTTCTGGGCTGGCTCGCGCGAGTAGTCCGCGTACTGCGTGGCGATGACCTTGATGCCGGGATGCTCAGCCTTCAGTTCCATGCCGAACGCAGCGTGGCGATCGATCGTGGCCGAGGCGCCGGCGGTGCCCTGGATCTCTACGATGTTGCCCTTGCCTGCGAGCTGCTCGGAGAGGTAGTCGGCGACCTCCGTCGCGATCTTCTCGTTGTCGCCGCCGATGTGCTGGGTGACCTCCGTGTTCACCGACCGATCCAGCGTGAGCACCTTGATGCCGTCGCTAATCGCCTGCTTGATCACCGGAGTCAGCGGATCAGCCTGATTCGGGGACACCATGATCACCTTGATGCTCTGCGCCATCAGGGACTGGATGTCGGCGACCTGCTTGGCCGGGTTGTCCTGGGCGTCGGTGACGACGAGTTTGATGCCGTTGGCCTTGGCCCACTGCTGGTTGCCTTTCGTCATGGCGACACGGAATGGATGGTTCTGGGTGGCTTGGGAGAAGCCGACGGTCACCTGACCGTCTCCCCCTCCGCCGCTCTCGCCGCTGTCACCGCAGCCGGACATCACCGCGGCGCCGCCGATGGCCAAGACACTCGCCATCACGGCTTGCGCGCGCTTTGAATTCATGCTCTCTCCTCTCCCGAGCACTTGCTACGCTCGGTTGGTCACTGCTGGTTGCTGGCTGTGATTTGGCGCTGCCCCGGTTGCCCCCGGGGCAGCGGCTTTTTCGGAAGCACGACTAGTCGGGCGCGCCCCCGACGGACTGCTGGCCGGCCATCACCTCCCCGCTGCGGGCGCGGCGCCGGCGGCGCCCACGACGCTGAAGCTGGTCGAGCAGGACCGCCAGGGCGAGCACGCCGCCCTGCACGATCTGTTGGGTGAAGGGCGAGACGCCGAGGAGGTTGAGCAGGTTGGCCAGGGTGGCGATGAACACGGCTCCGAGCAGGGTCCCCGATACGCCGCCCTCGCCGCCGAATAGGCTCGTGCCGCCGATGACGACGATCGTGATCGCCTGCAGCTCCAGACCCGCGCCGAGGCCCGGGTCGCCCGTGGTGAGTCTCGAGACGTAGGTCAGCGCGGTGATGGCCGCGAGTACGCCGCTGACGACGTAGACGCTGAACAGGATGAGGCTCGTGTTGATGCCGGCCAGCCGGGCCGCCTCCGGGTTGTCGCCGACGGCGTAGAGGTAGCGGCCATAGGGCGAGTGACGCAGGATGACCGCCGCAAGCGCGAGGAGCGCGACGAACACCCAGACCGGGTTGGGCACTCCGAGGAGATCACCGTTGCCGAGCCACATGAAGTCCTCGGCCGCGGAACCCAGCGTGACCGGCTGGCCCTGCGAGACGCTCATCGCGATCCCGCGGCACGCGGTCAGCGTCGCGAGGGTCATGACGAAAGCGGGAACGTGCCCGCGTACAATGCCGAGCCCGTTGATCGCGCCGATCGCGGCGCCGAGGGCCGCTCCGGCGAGCAGCACCAGCGGGATCGACGTGCCGCTCTTGAGCAGTTCGCCGGAGACCACCGCGACCACGCCGACGATCGAGCCGACGGAGAGGTCGATGCCGGCGGTGAGGATCACGAACGTCAGTCCGATCCCGACGATGCCGATAAGCGCCGCTTCGCGGCCGACGTTGATGAGGTTTCCCGACTGCAGGAACGCGGGCGCGCTGAAGGCTCCGATGACGCAGAGCACCAGCAGCGCCCACGCAAGGCCGGATTGGCGCAGCACGGCGGCGACCCGCGGGTCCTGGCGCCAAGCGCAAAGACGCTCGGCGAGCAAGCGTGGCGGGCGAGTGCGGGCGGGAGCTGTCGGGTCAGTGTCGGTCATCGAGATACGGTGGGGGCTTGAGCAGCGCGCGAGGCCAGGAACGCGCGCACGGCCGCGCGCTGTTCTGCGGTACCGCAGCAGCGGGCGACCGCGTCGGCCTCGACGAGCAGCCCGGCCGTCTGCCCGTGCTCGAGGCCGAAGGCCATCGCCCGCTTGGCGCCGTCCACCGCGGTCGGAGCGTGCTCTGCGAGCTCGCCGGCGAAGACGAGGGTCTCCTCGAGCAGTCGCTCGTCGTCGACGACGCGATTCGCCAATCCCCAGGAGAGCGCGGTCGGCGCGTCGACCATGCCGCCGGCGAGGATCATCTCCGCGGCGCGGCCGGCGCCGACGAGCCGGGGGAGACGTTGCGTTCCGCCCCAGCCGGGGACGTTTGCGAGGCCGATCTCGGGTTGGGCGAAGCGGGCGCTCGACGCGGCGAAGCGGAGGTCGCAGGCCATCGCCAGCTCGCAGCCGCCGCCCAGAGCCACCCCGTTGACGGCGGCCACCACGGGCTTGGCGAGCGCAGCTAGCCGATCGAAGACCTGCTGACCGAAGCGCATGAGCTCGAATGCGTCACCGGGCGAGATCCCGTCGAGCTCATTGACGTCAGCGCCTGCGCAGAACGCCCGGGTTCCGGCGCCGGTCACCACGACCGCCCGCACCTCCGGATCGCCCTCCAGGGCGACACGCTGCTCCTCCAGCGCAGCCAGCAGCTCGCGGCTCAGCGCGTTGAGGCGCTCGGGACGGTTCAACATCAGCAGCGCCACCGCACCGTGACGCTTGGTCACCAGGCCGCTCATGCGATCGCCTCGGTCGTGAGGAGGCCTAGCCCGGTCGATGCGTGCCCGAACAGGCGTCGGTCCATCTCGCGCAGGTTCTCGCTGACGCGCGGGGCGAAGTCCATCCGGGCGAGCACGTCCCGACCGAGGTCGATGCCCGGCGCGATCTCGGTCAGCACCAGGCCGTCGTCGGCGAGTTCGAACGTCGCCCGCTCGGTCACGTAGGTGACGGATTGCTGCCAGCGACGGGCGTACGCAGCGCTGAAGGAGATCTGCTCCACCGACTCGACGAACTTGCGGTCCGTGCCGTCGCGCTCGATCGTCAGTCCGTCGTCGAAGCGCAACTGCTGCTGCTTGCCCGCGGTGAACGTGCCGACGAAGACGACACGGCGCGCGCCCTGGCTGATGTTGACGAAACCGCCGATCCCCGGCGCACGCCCGCCGAACTTCGACACGTTCACGTTGCCGGCGCGGTCGATCTGCGCGAAGGACAGCACGGCCACGTCGAGCCCGCCGCCGTCATACCAGTCGAACTGATAGCCGGCGTCGATCATCGCGTCCTGGTTGCGAGCCATGCCGAAATCGGTGCCTGCGGCGGGGACGCCGCCGATGTGGCCCTGCTCGAGCGTGAACGTCACGCGATCTGCCGCTCCCTCCTCGGCGAGCACGGACGCCACGCCGTCGGGCATACCGAACCCGAGGTTGGCCACGTCGCCGGCGCGCAGCTCGGCCGCTGCGCGACGCGCGATCACCTTGCGGACCGTCAGCTCGAGCGGCGCGAACCCGTCGGCATGCGTGCGCCGCTCGCCGGTCAGCGTCGCATCGGACTCGGTGGCCAACGACAGCCGCTGCTCGGGGTGCGTCACCACCGCATCGACAAGGATGCCGGGGACCTTGACGCGTCGCGGGTCGATCTTGGCGGCGATCGTCTTTACCTGGGCGAGGACGACTCCGCCGCTGTTCTTGACCGCTTGCGCTGCTGACAGCGTCTCGGCGTAGAGCCCTTCGCCGTCCATCACGAGATTGCCGTGCTCGTCCGCCCAGCTGCCGCGGATGATGGCGACGTCGATCGGGAACGCGGAGTAGAGCAGCCATTCCCGACCGCGCAGCTCGAGCAGCTCGACGAGCGGCTCGTTGGCACGCTCGTTGAGACGCCCGCCTTCCAGGCGAGGATCGACGAACGTGCCGAGCCCGATGTGGCTGATGACACCCGGGCCCCCCGCGGCGATCGCGCGCAGCAGGTGCGACATCACACCTTGCGGCAGGCAGTAGCCCTCCAGCAGCTCCTCGCGCGCCATCTCCTGCAGCCGCGGCGACCAGCCCCAATGAGCGCCGATCACGCGGCGCGCCATACCGCGATGCGCGAAGCGGTCGATGCCTCCGCCGCGTCCGTCACCGATGCCGGCCGGATGCACGACGGTCAAGTCGCCCGGCTCGCCTGTCTCCAGAAACCGCCGCTCGAGCGCGCGTAGCAGCAGGTCGGGCTCGTTGACACCACCACCCGATCCATCGACGAGGACGGTCGCGCCCGTCGCCACCAGCGCCACCGCCTGCTCGGCGGTCATCACCTTCGCTTTCGGCGTCGCGCTCACAGCAGCCTCGCCTGCTCCATCGCCGCACGCAGCGCCGAGCGCTCGGCCTCGTCGAGGCCGAGCAGGGGCGGGCGCACCGCCACTTCGTCGATCACGCCGAGCAGGAGCAGGCCTTGCTTGATCCGTGCCCGTGAGTTGCGAACCGGCGCGCCGAACAGCACCTCGGCCAGCGGTTGCATCCGCTCGCGGTTGAGCCGTTGCGCCTCGTCATGGCGGCCGTCGCGGACGTACTCGAAGATCTGCCGCGTGAGGTCGGCCGCGAGTCCCGCGTAGCCGAGAAGCGCGCCGTCGGCGCCTAGCACGAACGACTCGTATATGAAGTTGTCACAACCCGAGAGGAACGCAACGTCGGAAGCGGCGGCGCGCAGCGCGTCGCGGGTGGAGACGTAGACGACGGCATCGAAGGACGCCTCCTTGATCGCCTGGAGCGCCGCCACGTCAGCGAGACGCGCGATGACGTCTGGCTCGAGCAGCACGCCGCCCAGTGACGGCGTCAGGTTGAAGGCGATCAGCGGCAGCCCGACCTCGCCGACGGCTGCGAAGTAGCGATAGGCGAGCTCCGGCGGCAGCGGTCGTCCATTGAACGCCGGGATCGAGAAGATGAGCAGGGCGTCGGCGCCGGCGTCGCGCAACGCCGTCGCGAGCTCGACCGCTTGCTCGGTGTAGGCGGCGATAAGGCCCGAGACCACGGCGACGTCGTCGCCTAGCTCGTGCTTGACGGCGCGCACGACGTCGACGCGCTCGGGAAGCGTCAGATGCGCGCCTTCACCGGTATCGGCGTTGACGGTGACCGCGATGACGCCCTGGTCGGCCAGCCAGCGCGCGTAGCGGCGAAGGGCCTCGAGGTCGGGACGGAAGTCCGCGGTCATCGGGAGCGCCATCGACGCGTTGACTCCGCTGTAGCGCGCGATGTCGCGTGTACGACTCGCCGTCGTCGCGTCCGCGGACATGCTCATCGGTTCGCCTCGCGCCGCGGACGCCGCGTCGACCCGGCGGTGCGCCCGGGCGCCCGCCAGCCACGCATGGACCGATGCCGAGTCACCAGCTCGACCACCCGCCGTCCACGACGATGATCTGGCCGGTGACGTAGTCCGACGCCGGCGCGGCCAGGAACACAAACGCTCCCTCGACGTCCCCGGTACGTCCGAACCGGCCCACGGGTATGCGGTCGAGCATCCGCTGGCGGCGATGGTCGTCGCCGTTGAGCCAGTCCGCGGTCATGCGCGTCTCGATGTAGCCGGGTGCGATCGCGTTGACACAGATCCCATGGCAACCGAGGTCCACCGCGAGGCTCTGCGTGTACTGCCGCACCGCTCCCTTCGTCGCCGCGTACGCGGCGCGGCACTCCAGGCCGAGCACGGATCCGAGCGAGCCGACGTTGATGATCTTGCCCGAGCGCTTGTCGACCAGCTGCGGCAGCACCGCCTGCGTGACGGCGTAGAGGCCGCGCACGTTGACTTGCCACAGCCGGTCGAGATCCTCGACGGTGGCCTCCGTCGCCATCGCGCGATGCACAACGCCGGCGCTGTTGACCAGGATGTCAGCGCCGCCCAACGCCGCAGCCGTCTCGGCGAGTCGACGTACGTCGTCGCCTGATCGCACATCGATCGGGAAGGCGTGCGCGGCGATCCCGCCGCGCACGAACTCGGCGGCGGTAGCGGTGAGCTCGTCTTCGAGGATGTCGACGAGAATCAGCTCGGCGCCGTGTCGGGCCAGCGCCACCGCCGCCGCACGGCCGATGCCGCGTGCCGCGCCCGTGAGCACCGCGCGCCGGCCCGTCAGGTCGAACTGGCCCGACGGCGTGGTCAACGGTCGCTCGACGACGCCGTCTGCCGCCACGCCGGCGGGGCGCATCAGGCAACCACCTGCGCGGCGCCGGGATGGGAGCCGAGCTGGACGGCGAGCTCGTCGGCGATCTCGTTCAGCACCGTCAACGCGGCGCGCCGCGCCGGTTCGGTGAAGCGTGTCGCGGGGGCGGCCACCGTCAGCGCGGCAGCCACGCCGCCGCTGTAGTCGCGCACGGGAACGGAGATGCTGCAGATCTCCGGCTCGTTCTCACGGATGCAGTCGGCGTAGCCGCGGTCGACCACGCGACGCAGCTCCGCTCGCATGTCCTCCGGGTCTGTGATCGTCTCAGGCGTGAGGGGCGGCAGCGGCTCCGATAGCACCTCGTCGACGAACTCCGTTGGCTGATGGGCAAGCAGCACCTTGCCCGACGCGGTGGCATGCAGCGCCGCCTGACGGCCTGGGGCAGCCACCATCCGAATCGACCGATCGCTCTCGACGCGGTCAACGTAAGTGACGCCGGTGCGGTCGAGGATGCCGAACAGCACCGTCTCGCCGGTGCGCTGTGCAAGCTGCTTGAGCAGTGGACGCGCCAGCGGGGTCAGCTCGTTGTGTCGCAGCAGCTCTGCGCCGAGTTCGTACACGCGCCAGCCAAGTCGATAGCGTGACGTCACCGGGTCGCGGTTGACCATCCTGCGACCTTCGAACGTGGCGAGGATGTTGTAGACCGCCGTCTTGCTGAGGCCGATCTCGCGGCTGATCTCACTGACGCCCATCTCGCCGCGTTGCGCAAGTGCCTCGAGGACGTCGATGGCATGCGCCAGCGCCTGGACCGGGCGAACCTCTCGCCGATGAGCGACCTCAGACAATGTTCGGTTCCCCCAAGATGTTCTGTACTACAAAACAACAGTCTCTGACAAAGAACAAGCTATCGCGGGGGTAGGGTCGAGTCAAGCCGGGCAGCGCCTGTCATACGAGCGACGGCGGCGCAGCCGGCACCACGCTGTCGAGCGGTGCCGCTCGGCAGGCGTCGATGATCCGCGCCGCCCTGATCGATTCTTCTGGCGGATAGGGGTGTTCGCTCTCGCCGGTCAGCACGCGATGGAACGCGTCGAGCTGGAGCGCGTATTGGTCGCGGTCCTCGAAGCGCTCGGTCACGATGTCACCCCGGCGATTCACGGACAGCTCGAGCGCGCGCTCGACCGGCACGAACGGCGGCGACGCGAACGGACGTGTCACCGAGATGGCTCCCTCGCTCCCGACGACCTCGTACGCGTTGCGCGCCTCGACGGTCAGTCCGCAATCGAGGACGGCCAGGCGCTCGTCTGGGAAGCGCAGCAGGGCGCTGGTCATCTCGTCGGCATTGGTCCCGGGCAGTTCGAGGGTGACTGCCTTGACCTCGGTGGGCTCGCTGTCGAAGACCCAGCAGGCCGCGCTGATGACGTAGATGCCCACGTCGAAGAGTGCGCCACTGCCCGGCGCTGACAGGAAGCGGACATTGTGCGCGGGGTCTCGGAGGTTGACGGTGAAGCTGGCGCGGAACAGTCGTGGACGCCCGATCGCCTGGGCGGCGATGAGCTCGCGTACGCGTGCGTGCTGGGGGTTGAACCGGGCCATCATCGCTTCCATCAGCACGACTCCCGCCTGTGCGCAGCACCTCGCCATGCGCGACGCTTCATCGGCGCTGACGGCGAGCGGCTTCTCACACAGGACGTGCTTGCCCGCGGCGGCGGCCGCTTCCGTGAGCGGCGCGTGAAGATGATTCGGAAGCGCGATGTAGACCGCGTCGATGTCGTCGCAGCGGAGTAGCGCCTCGTAGGCGCCGACCCCGCTGTGAACCCGTACGGCCGCCAGCTCGTACTTCATCTGGCGTGGCTCTCCGCGCTTCGAGGCCACCGCGACCAACCGCCCAGACGACGACGCCGCGAGTGCCGGGATGAACGCACGGCGGGTGATGTCGGCCCAGCCGAGAACACCCCAGCGAATCGGCGCCCGACTCGGGGCCGAAGCGTCGCTGCTTCCGCCCCGAACCCGCGACGCGACATCTGACCCCCGCGACGTCACTAGAACGCGAACTTGAGATACTGATCGACGCTCGTCTTGTCGACGACGCTCGATCTCAGCGTGATGAAGTTGGGCATCTCGGGCTCCCATGTCTCATCGAGACCACGTCCCTGCGCGACGAGGCGGGCGAGATTGACCGCCGTGCCCGACATGCTCGGGAGGTAGAGCGCAGTGCCCGTCCACAAGTCTTCCGCCTTGATCTTCTCCATCACCGCCCTCGTGCCGCCACCGCCGACGAGGAACATCTCGTCCTGCCTGCTGGCGTTGCGGATCGCCGCCTCGACGCCCACCCCTTGGTCGTCGTCGTGGGTCCACACGGCGTCGATGTCGCGCTGAGCCTGCAGGACGTTCGACATGACCTTCTCACCCGTGTCGGGCGTGAAGTCCGCGCCCTGCCGGGCGACCACCTTGACCCCCGGGTACTTCTTGAGCGCGTCCGCGAATCCCTGGCTGCGTTCCCTGGTCAACTGGATGCTGGTGAGGCCCTGAATCTCGGCCACGGTGCCGTTCTTGAGCGTGCGTCCGATGAAGTCGCCGGCCGCAACGCCCATGCCGTAGTTGTCGCCGCCGACCCAGGTGCGGTAGGCGAGCGGCGAGTCGAAGATGCGGTCCAGGTTCACCACCGGGATGCCCGCATCCATCGCCCTGATCGCCACGGCGGTGAGTGCCTGGCCCTCCTGTGGGAGGACGACGAGTGCGTCGGGCTTGCGGCTGATCAATGTCTCGATCTGGGCGACCTGCTCAGCCGAGCTGGCGTTCGACTCGGCGAACAGCAAGTCGACGTCCTTCCAGTTGCTCGCCGCTTCCTTGGCGTTCTTGCCGATCTGGGCCACCCAGCCATGGTCGGCGCCTGGTGAGGAGAACCCGATCGTGACCTTCTTGCCGAGCTTGCCGGAGGCGCCTTCGGAGCCGGCCACCGGCGCGCCCGAGGCGGACTTGTCATCGCCGCTGCATGCGCCGAGCAGCGCGCCCGCGCCGAGCGTCGCGGACCCGGCGAGAAAGCCTCGGCGCGTTGCGCTGCGGTGCCGCTGGTCCGCGTCTTCTGTAACCGGCATCTCTTGCGTCTCCCTCCAGTTGTGTGTTACACGCATCGGCGACCAACCCATGGCTAGTGACATGTGGTTCACGTATCAGCCGCCCGACGTCCTTGGAGCAGCACCGCGGCGACGATGATCGCGCCCTTGGCGATGTTCTGTACGTCGGTTTCCAAGTTCTTGAGCACGAAGATGTTCGTTATAACGGTGAAGATGAGAACGCCCAAGATCGACCCGATGAGCGTCCCGCGCCCTCCGGCGAGCCGCGTGCCACCGATGATCACTGCAGCGATCGCGTCGAGCTCGTAGAGGTTGCCGACCCCGGTTGAGCCTGAGGTCAGGCGAGCCGTGAGGAGCACTGACGCGATGCCCGCCGTCAGACCGGAGAGCATGTAGAGGGCCACGATGTGGCGCTGGATGTTGATGCCCGCCAGTCGCGTGGCCTCGCGGTTGCCGCCGAGAGCGAACGTGCGTCTGCCGAACGTGGTGCGGTTCAGCAGGACCCAGCCGGCAATGACGACACCGGCGAACACGCAGACCTGCAGTGGGATTCCGACGAGCTTCGACGAGCCGAGGTCGTTGAACGTCGAGTCCAGTGAGGTCTGCGGGGTCCCTCCCGACAGCAGCTCCGCGAGGCCGCGAGCCGACGCCAGCATCGCCAGCGTCGCGATGAACGGGACGAGACGGCCGTAGGCGATGAGCAGCCCGTTGATCAGTCCGGCGCCGAGGCCGACCGCGAGGCCGACGGCGATCATCGCGACCCAGCCACCTTGCTGGACCGATGCTGTCGTCGCCACGACGGAGGTCAACGCCACCAACGCCCCGACGGACAGGTCGATGCCCCCGGAGATGATCACGAACGTCATCCCCACGCTGATGATCCCGATCACCGACGCGTTCACCAGAATCGTGGAGATGTTGCTCGCGGTCGCGAAGAAGGGTGAGAGCAGCGCACCAACCACGACGATGATGATCA
>Ga0136617_10001024_pt1 | contig 24438 bp, 23 predicted proteins | sample AntDrymUQ3222106_2_FD_129672 | JGI IMG/M metagenome (GOLD analysis project Ga0136617, IMG submission 129672) | Polar desert sand microbial communities from Dry Valleys, Antarctica - metaG UQ322 (21.06) | ecosystem: Environmental > Terrestrial > Soil > Desert | place: Antarctica: Dry Valley...
CTTCAACACTCTCATGTATCCAGTCCCTTTCAGTAGCAGCAGCAGCTATCAGCATCAGCCATCAGCTATCAGCAGTGTGTCTGTCGTTCAGCTGACAGCCGGAAGCTGACAGCTGAAAGCCTTCTTAGAACGTCGATCCCACCGCAAACCGGAACTTCCATTTCTTCTCCGGGTTCACCAGGGAGTTATCGAAGATGCCGCCGCGGCTCGGGTTCATCGCGAAGATCAGCCGGAACGGCACGTTCAGCACCGGCATGAAGAACCTGACTTCCGCGCCCACCGATGTCTTGAACGCATTCAGGTCGCCGACCTTGACCCGGTTCGGCCGAACGACCGGCGCATCCGGATCTGTCAGCACCCCGGAGCTGAGTGGGTCAAACAGCGTGATGGCCGCGGGCGGCGGGAACTGGTTCTCGTACACCGCTTCGTTCCACGCGAACTTCTCACCGACGTCCCGTACCTGGCCGGCGTCGGCGAACAGCACGAGCCGCACGGGGCTGGCGATGTTGATCAGGTACTCGGCGTTGAACAGCAGGCTCTTGTTGCCGCCCAGGACGACGTTGGTGAGCGGATCACGAGGACCGACCGTCCGCAGGTCGAAGCCGCGGATGCTGTACTCGCCGCCGAGGAACAGCTTCTCGAAGATCGGCAGCGCGATCGTGTCGCCGTACTTCGTAATGTATTCCGCCTGGGCGCGGAAGCCGATCGAGGTCCGTCGCGGGATGTGCTCGAAGTACCAGATCCCCTCGGCACGCGGGTTGACGAATTTCGTGTTGCCGCCGAGCCCGGCAAGATCCGTCGACAGCGTGTAGCGGCTGCCCGTGTTCGGGAAGATCGGGTGATCGACCGTGTTGTAGACGAAGCTGGGGCCGATCTTGCTGACGACGCGCCGGCCGCCCGACCCTAGCAACAGCGAATCGGCGAGGAATGGATTGCCGGCCAGCACGCGCGGATCGTTGAACGCCGGATTGAGCTCGTCGACGCCGATCCGCTCCAGGCTGTAGTTGACGAACATCCGCGCGAAGTTCGCCACCTGGAACCCGTAGACGAGGTTCCCGCCGGTGGACGTCTGCGTATAGAGGCCGATGTATTCGAACTCGCGGTGGAAGAGATCGATGCCGACGGTCATCGGCCGGTCGAACAGGAACGGCTCCGAGAACGCGATCTGGTAGTTCTTCGCGCGGCTCCCCTGCTGCGCCTGGATCGTGAACGTCTCGCCGCGGCCGAGGAAGTTGGACGTCTGGAACGACAACTGCCCGAAGAACCCCTCGAACTGCGAGACACCCGCGCCAAACGTGAGCTGGTTCCGGTTCTGTTCTTCGAACTTCAGCTTGATGTCTACTTTGTTGTCGACGTTGGGCGTCTTGTCGACCGAGATCGCGTCCCCTTCGAGCGGCTTGAAGTAGCCAAGCTGGTTCAGCCGCTTGACGGATTGCTTCAGAGCCTCAGTGTTGAAGGGGGCCGATTCGACGATCCGGATCTCGCGCCGGATGACGTTGTCACGCGTCGTCGTATTCCCGACGAAGGTGATGCGGTTGACGAAGTACTGCTTCCCTTCCTGCACCTTCATCTTCACGTCGACAATCGGCTCGCCGTTGGTCGGTTTTTCGGCGGCGGGCGTGGGAGCCCCAGGAGCCGGCGGGCCGGCCGCTGACGGCGTGGCGGCTGCCGCGGGTCCGTCGCGCGGCGTCAGGTCAGGATACGCGGTGAATTCGTAATAGCCACCGGAACCGTACACCTCGCGCGCTTTCTCGAGCCCCTTACGGATCTTCTTTTCCTCGTAGACGTCGCCCGGCTCGAGCTTGAACAGCGTCTTGAAATTGTCCGACTTGACGATGGTGTTGCCTTCGAACTCGAACTTGCCGACGCGGTACTTCGCGCCTTCCGTGACCGGAACGCGCAGCTGTACCCACCGCGTCTTGCCGTCCTTCTCGTCTTCGAGAATCCGCAGCTCCGGCTGGCCGACCTGCGCCGCGATATAGCCGCGGTCGCGGTAGTAGCTCTGGACGGCGACCGCGTCTTCCTCGAACTTGTCTTCCTTGTAGGTGCCGCCACCCAGGATGAACGAGAAGAGGCCGCGCGCCTTGTTCTCCTTCATCTGCTTGCCAAGCTTCCGATCGCTGACGGCGACGTTGCCGGTGAACTCGGTGTCGCGGATCTTCACCTGCGGCCCCGGGTTGATGTTGAACGTCAGGTGCACCAGCTTCGGACCGCCGGCGACCTCCTTGATCGTCGGCTTGACCTCCGCGAACATGTAGCCCTTCTCCGCGTAGACCTCGCGCACGATGCCGGCAACCCGGCGGACGAGACCTGGATCGATGAAGGAGTCCAGATTCAGGCGAATGCCGCGCTTCTTCAGCTCCTCGTCGATCTTCCCCTGATCGACCTTGTCGGAGCCCACGTAGTCGACGATCTTGACCCGCTGGCGCTCCTCCATGCTGTAGATCACGAGCTTCCCGGTGACGCCGTTGCCGAGCGCGACGTCGCGGACCTCGATCGACAGGTCATCGAGGAAGTTCGTCGCCCAAAGCCGCTTGAAGTCTCCGAGCAGAAGCTGTTCGATCTCCTCGGTGTAGGGGACCCACTTGTTCTGGGACGGGATGCTCAGGCGGTTCTGGAGCTCCAGGTAGTACTGGTAGGTCGACGGCTCGATGACCGACGTCCCCCCCTGTTTCTCGAAACACACGAGGAGGGCATAGATCACGGTCGGCGTCGACGCAGGCGGGGTGTTGGCCGGCGACGGGACCTCGAGGCCGCAGACGTTCGCAGGCAGCGCCAGGACGCCCTCCTGGCCCGCCGTAGCCGAAGGCGAAGCCTGGGTCGCCGAAGTCGGAGGCGTAGGGGCCTGAGCGAAAGCGAGACCCGCGGTGGCCACGAACGCCGCGATCAAAGAAGCGAAAACACGCATAAATAGGGAGCCGTCAGGACGACCGGCGGAAAAGGGGACAGTCACCTTTTCCCGAACGGGCCATGGGGAAAAGGTGGCTGTCCCCCTTTTCCGATGCCCGCGCGGAGGCCAAGCCATGAGTTTACTGGATTTTAGACGAATCAGGCGAGCGTCCGGCCGTCGTGGAGGACGCCCGCCGGCCGGTAGGCCAGCCCGGTGCCTTCGAGGTAAACCTCGATGTCGCCACCTTTCAGGTGCCCGCGGATGAGCTCCTCTGACAGCGGATCCTCGATATAGCGCTGGATGGCGCGGCGAAGCGGCCGCGCGCCGTATGAGCGGTCCTTGCAGGTCTGCTCGATGATCCAGTCGATGACATCCGACGACACCCCAAGCTTGATCTTGCGATCCACGAGGTTGGCATTGAGCTGGTCGACCAGCAGCCGCGTAATCGTCCGCAGGTCATCGTCGGACAGCGCCTCGAAGACGATCACCTCGTCGATACGGTTGATGAACTCGGGGTTAAAGGTCTTGCGGACCTCGCTGAGCACCATGTCGTTGACGCTGCGCGCGATCGTCGCCGTATCGGCGGACTGGAACCCGAGCGACGCCTTTTTCTGGATGAATCGGGCGCCGATGTTCGACGTCATGATGATGATCGTGTTCTTGAAGTTCACCCGGTTGCCGAGGCCGTCGGTGAGGTGGCCGTCCTCGAACACCTGCAGCAGGATGTTGAAGAGGTCCGGGTGCGCCTTCTCGATCTCGTCGAGCAGCACGACGGAGTACGGGTTCCGCTTCACCTTCTCGGTGAGCTGCCCCCCTTCCTCGTGGCCGACGTATCCGGGAGGGGAGCCGATCAACTTCGAGACCGAGTGCTTCTCCATGTACTCGGACATGTCGAAACGTATCAGCGCCGTATCGCTGCCGAAGAGGAAGTTCGCGATCGCACGTGCCAGCTCGGTTTTGCCGACGCCGGTCGGTCCCAGAAAGATGAAGCTGCCGACGGGACGATTCGGATTCTTGAGACCCGCGCGCGAGCGGCGGATCGCGCGCGACAGCGCCGAGATCGCCTTGTCCTGCGACACGACGCGCTTGTGCAGCTCGTCTTCCATCCGCAGCAGCTTGTCTCCCTCGTCCTGGTTGATCGACGTGAGCGGAACGCCGGTCCACTTCGACACAACTTCGTCGATGTCTCCCTTGCCGACGATGACGCGGCGTGCGTTCGACTTGACGTCGAACTTCTCGCGCACGAACTGGAGGTTCTCGCGGGCCTGGACTTCCTGCTCGCGGTAGAACTGCGCCTTCTCGAAGTTCTTCTCCGAGACCGCGTTCTCCATCTGCTCGACCGCCACGCGGATGCTCTTGTTGATCTCGCCGAACTCCTCGCTGTAGCTGGCGTCACGCAGCTTCGCGCGCGAGCCCGCCTCGTCGATCAGGTCGATCGCCTTGTCGGGGAGGAAGCGGTCGGTGATGTAGCGGCTCGACTGATACACGGCGGCTTCGATCGCGTCGCCGGTGTACTCGACGTGGTGGAACGCTTCGTACTTGTCCTTCACGCCGATGAGGACCTCGATCGTTTCCTTCTCGGACGGCGGATCGACCTTCACCGCCTGGAACCGGCGCTCGAGCGAGCGGTCTTTCTCGATGTACTTCCGATACTCCGAGGGGGTCGTCGCGCCGATGCAGCGGATCTCGCCGCGGGAGAGCGCGGGCTTGAGGATATTGGCGGCGTCGAGTGATCCCTCGGCGGATCCCGCGCCGACCAGCGTGTGCAGCTCGTCGATGAACACGATGATGTTCGGGTTCTCGGTGAGCTCCTTCATGATCGCTTTCAGGCGCTCTTCGAACTGGCCGCGATACTTGGTGCCGGCGACGATCAGCGAGATATCCAGCGCCAGCAGGCGCTTATCCGCGAGGAAATGCGGGACATCACCGTAGACGATCTTCTGCGCGAGCCCCTCGACGATCGCCGTCTTCCCGACGCCCGGCTCACCGATGAGCACGGCGTTGTTCTTCGTCCGCCGGCAGAGGACCTGCTGAACGCGCTCCACCTCGAGATGGCGCCCCACCAGCGGGTCGAGCTGGTTTTTCATCGCCGCTTCGGTCAAGTCCCTCGAGAATTCGGCGAGAAGCGGCGTCTCCTTGACGCGCGTCAGGGTGGTCTTTTCGTTGAGCAGCGCGACGATATCTTCGCGGACGGTGTTGAGGCGCATCCCCTTTTCCATGAGGATCGTCGCCGCGACCGAGCGCTCTTCGCGCAGGATCCCGAGCAGCAGGTGCTCGGTGCCGATGTAGTTGTGCAGCAGCCGGTCCGCTTCTTCCGCGGCGAACTGGAGCACGCGCTTGGTTTCGGCGCTGAACGGGATTTCGACCGAGGTCGAGACCTTCTCGCGGAAGACCGTCCGCCCTTCGATCTCTTTGCGGATGCTTTCGAGGGAGAGGTGCGAGCGGGCGAAGATCCGGCTCGTCAGGCCCTTGCCCTCACGGATCAATCCGAGAAGCAGGTGCTCGGTCTCGATCGAAATGCTTCCGAGCTGACTGGCCTCATAGCGCGCGAAGAAGAGGACACGTCGCGCCCGTTCCGTATAGCGTTCGAACATCCGGTGGTACCTGTGTGTAAAGGAGGGGCTTACTGGGCCGCATTATACGGCATGGGTGACCCCTCTCCATGGCTTTTCGGTGCTAAGTCTCCTTCTCTATAGGAGTTAGACGACTGCCAGCCGGTGCGCGTTTCCGGGTCAACTCCTAACGCCTAACGTCTAAGTCCTAAGCCGCCCTAAAGGGCTGGCCTACGCCTGCTGTGGGCACCTGCCCAAATACCATCACGTAGTCCAGCCCTTTTAGGGCTGCATCAGCGTCAGGGCGTCCAGCCCTAGGGCTGCGTGGGCGCAGGGCGATTCAGACTGGCCTGAGCCGGCCGTCTTCGAGCCGCAGGATCCGATCGCAAGCGGCGGCGAGCCGGGGATTATGGGTGGCGATCAGGGAGGTGAGTCCGCGCTCCCGGTGCATGTCGCGCAGCAGTTCGTGCAGGGTTTCGGCGGTGTGCTCGTCCAAGTCCCCGGTGGGCTCATCGGCAAGCAGGATGGACGGGGACATCACCAGTGCGCGCGCGATCGCGACGCGCTGCTGTTCACCCCCCGACAGCATCCCCGGCCGATGCGTGAGCCGCTCGGAAAGCCCGACACGCTCGAGCAGCTCCAGGGCCCGCTGGCGGCGCTCGGCGGGCGGACGGCGGGCGATCCGCATCGGCATCTCGGCATTCTCGAGCGCCGTGAACTCGGGAAGCAGGTGATGAAACTGGAACACGAAGCCGACGTGACGGTTCCTGAAGGCCACGAGCTGGACGTCAGGCAGGCTGGTCATTTCCGTGTCGCCGATCCGCACGGTTCCGGCATCGGCGGGGTCCAGCCCGCCAAGGACATGAAGCAGCGTGCTCTTCCCCACCCCGGACGCCCCCACGACCGCAACCATCTCTCCCTGCGCGACCGACACATCCAGACCCTTCAACACCTGAAGCGTAGTGGTGCCGGCCTGGTAGCTTTTCTCAACGCCGGTACCGACGAGGAGCACACCCATTTACTGGTACCTGAGGGCCTGGGCGGGATCCAGCTTCGCGGCCTGGCGGGCAGGATAGATAGTCGCAAGGAAGCAGATGACGATGGCGGCGGTGATGACGATCACGAAGTCGAGCGGCTCGAGGCGGAACGGGACGTACGAGATCTGGTACACGTCGAGCGGCACTCGAACGAGCTTGTAGCGATCGGCGACATAGATCGTGATGCAGCCGAAGATAGCGCCGCCGATGGTGCCGATCAGGCCGATGACGAGCCCCTGGATCATGAAGATCCGCCGGATGCTCGCGGAGGAGCTCCCCATCGTCTTGAGGATCGCGATGTCGCGGCTCTTCTCCATTACCAGCAGGATGAGCGACGCGATGATGTTGAGCGCCGCGACCATGACGATCAGCCCGATGGTGATGGAGATCGCCAGCTTCTCGAGCGACAGCGCGGAGAAGAGCGACTGGTTCATGTCGGCCCAGTCCTGCGTCATGTAGTCGCTGCCGAATCGTTGCGCGATGTCATCGGCGACGTCCCTGGCGGCGAACAGGTCGTCGACACGCAGCTCGATGAATTCGGGGAGCTCGCGGTCGAGCAGACGCTTGGCGACGTCCAGGCTTACGAATCCGTAGGCCTCGTCGAACTCGAGGAGGCCGATGCTGAAGACGCCGCCCACCTTGAACCGCCGCGGCGTGTGGGCCATGCCGAACGGCGTGACCGTGCCTTGCGGCGTGATGATCTCCACCGTATCGCCGACGAAGGTCCCAAGCCGCTGCGCCAGCTCACGGCCGACGACGATCGCCGGAAGCTCCCCTTCGGGAGTCTCGAGCGCCATCAGGCTGCCGGTCTGCATCGACTTGCCGATCTGCGTGACTTCCGACTCGAGCTTCGAATCGATCCCCTTGATGGTGATGAAGGCGTTGCCGTTGGCGCCGCTGATCATGCCCGGGCCGGTGACCACCGGCGCCGCCCCGACGACACGCGGCACCTGCTTCAGCTTCGCGATTTCAGCGTGATAGTCCTGCAGCCCGCCACCCCCCGGCTTGAACACGTACACGTGCGCGGTGGAGCCGACGATGCGATCGCGGAGCTCTCCCTGCAGGCCGGTCATCAGCGCCAGCGCGATCAGCAGCGCCATCACGCCCACCATGACGCCGAGCGTGGAAATCAGGGAGATGAGCGAAATGAACGCCTGCCTGCGCTTGGCGAGAAGGTAGCGGACGGCGATGAAGAGCTCGTAAGGAAGGTCGTTCATCCGCGCGGCCGCATGAGCGGGAACAGAATGACGTCTCTGATCGACGGACTGTTGGTCAGCACCATGACGAGCCGGTCGATCCCCACGCCTTCCCCTCCCGTGGGTGGCAGCCCATATTCGAGCGCGCGGATGTAGTCCTCGTCCATCGCGTGCGCTTCGAGGTCTCCAGCGGCGCGCTCGGCGATTTGTGCCTCGAACCGCCGCCGCTGCTCCGCGGGATCGTTCAGCTCGCTGAAGGCGTTGGCCAGTTCGAACCCGCCGATGTACAGCTCGAAGCGTTCCACGGTGTCCGGGTCGTCGGGCTTCTGTTTCGACAGCGGCGACACTTCGGTCGGAAAGTCGTAGACGAACGTCGGCTGGAACAGGTCGCCTTCGTGGAGCCGCTCGAAGATTTCGGTCGCGATCTTGCCGGCGCCCCACGAATCGTGAATGGTCAATCCGAGCTTCTTCGCCAGTGCAGCGGCGGTCTCGGCGTTGCGCAGATCCGCGGCGGTCACTTCAATTCCGAGACGTTGGGATGCCTTTTCTCTCGCTCCTTCGCGCAGCGATCTGCGGCGGTAGGGAGGCGCGAGCGAGATCTTATGCTCGCCGAAGGTGACCTGGTCGGTGCCGATCGCTTCGTGCGCAACGAACGAGAGCAGTTCCTCCGTCATGCCCATCAGCTCCTGGTAGTCGCTGTAGGCCTGGTAGAACTCGAGCATCGTGAACTCAGGATTGTGCTGGGTCGAAATGCCTTCATTCCTGAAGTTACGGTTGATCTCGTACACCCGTTCGATGCCACCCACCGTGAGCCGCTTGAGATAGAGCTCCGGAGCGACACGGAGGAAGAGCTGGATATCGAGCGCGTTGTGATGCGTGACGAAGGGGCGCGCGAGGGCGCCGCCGGCAATCGGCTGCATCATCGGCGTCTCGACCTCGAGGTAACCACGCGCGTTCAGGAACGTGCGGATCGCCGCCAGCGTCCGGCTGCGGACCTCGAACACTCGGCGCGAATCGGGATTCACGATCAGGTCGAGGTACCGCTGCCGATACCGCGTCTCGATGTCCGAAAGGCCGTGCCATTTCTCCGGCAGCGGGACGAAACACTTCGCCAGGAACTCGAGGCTGGATGCGTGAATCGTCAGCTCGTTGGTGCGCGTCCGGAACAAACGTCCTTCTACGCCGATGAAGTCCCCGAAATCGAGCAGCTTGTAGATGTTGAAGTCGCGCTCCGGCAGCGCGTCCTGGCGGATGTAGACCTGGATCTTCGCGCGGCCATCCGTGATGACGAGAAAGTTCGCCTTCCCGAACGCCCGGATGGCGAGAATCCGGCCGGCCGTGCGGGTGGTGCGCTGCGCCGCGTCGAGATCCGCCCCCGCCTTCGATCCGTGCTCGAGAACGAGCGCCTGGACCGTATCCGTCCGCTCGAAGCTGCGCGGATACGGATCGACGCCGTGGCGTTGAAGCTCCTCGAAATTCTCCCGCCGCTGGCGGAGCTGGTCGGATTCGCGCTCGTCGTCGGTCATGCGGAGGCTGCACTCAATTCAACGTCCTTCACTATCTCTTTACAGGAGGACAGGAGATCAGAAGCCTTAATGTTCTGTGTTCAAAAAAGTGCTCCTGGTCTCCTGAACTCCTGGAGGAGTCTCTTGATCTCCCGGTCACGATCGTCGCAATTCTTTCCGAATGGCGTCAAGGATGCCGTTGACGAACGCCACCGCTTCCTCGCCGCTGTAACTGCGCGCCAGCTCGAGCGCTTCGTTGATGATCACCTTCGATGGAGTTTCCGGCTCGGCCAGCATCTCGTAGACGCCCAGCCGCAGGACGAGCCGGTCGATGACGGCCATGCGCTCCACCCGCCAGTTCTGCGCGTGCGCGCCGAGCATCGCATCGATCTCCTCCCGGCGCCCCTCGACGCCGCGGACGAGGCCGTTGGCGAATTCACGCAGCGGCTCGTCGAGCGCCGGCTCGTCGTCGCGCGCTGGCCAATAGGTGGCGATCGACTCGAACGCGCCTGACTTCCCCACTTCCCCCTGGTAGAGCATCTGCAGCGCCGCCTCGCGCGCGCGGCGGCGCCCCTGCGGGTCCCCTCCGCTCACGCGTCACCTGCGCCGGCCGTGAACCCGAACGGTCGCGAGGACCCTTTCGCCGCCGGACGTCCAAGCCGCCGGAACAGGGCCGCCATCTCGAGGGCGGCGGCGGCTGCCTCCCGCCCCTTGTTCCCTGGGTCATTCCCGGCGCGGGCACGCGCCTGGTCTTCCGTGTCGGTCGTCAGCACGCCAAACGCCATCGGGACGCCGGTATCCCCGGCTGCGGCCATCACGCCCTGTGCTGCCGACGATGCGACGTACTCGAAATGCGGAGTCTCGCCGCGGATCACGCAGCCGAGGCAGACGATGGCGTCGAAGCGCCCGGTCTTGGCCGCGCACCGCGCGGCCTGCGGCAGCTCGAACGCTCCGGGCACCGAAAACTCCTCGAGGTCCGTGGCCGCGACCCCCGCCTCCCCGAGTGCCGCGCGTGCCGCATCGCGCAGGGAATCGGTGATCGGTGCGTTGAATCGAGAAACGATGATCGCGATCCGGAACGTGGCGCCGGCCGGCAGCGGCGGCGGCGTGCCGGTGGGTGGCCGCACGCTACTTCCCCTTGAATTCCGGTTTGCGCTTTTCGAGAAAGGCCCGGGTGCCCTCGCGCATGTCTTCGGTCGTCGACACCAGGCCGAAGAGCGTCGCCTCGAAGATCTGCGCGTCCGGGAACGGCATTTCCAGCCCTCTGTTCACCGCGTCGATGATGTACGTGACCGCCACCGGCGCCTTCGCCGCGAGCGTGGCCGCCAGCTTCATGGTCTCGGGCATCAACTCCGCCGCGGGCACCACACGGTTGACGAGACCGATGCGATGCGCTTCCTGCGCGGAAATGTGATCCCCGGTCAGCAGCAACTCGAGCGCCCGCCCGCGCCCGACGAGCCGGGCGAGGCGCTGGGTGCCCGCGTAGCCCGGGATGATGCCCAGGTTGATCTCCGGCTGCCCCAGTTTTGCGGTGTCGGCGGCGATCCGGATCGTGCACGCCATCGCCAGCTCGCAGCCGCCGCCAAGGGCAAAGCCGTTGATTGCGGCGATCACGGGCTTCCCCATGTGCTCGATCAGATCGAGGATGTGCTGGCCCGAGAGCGCGTGCTGGCGGCCGCCGACCGGCGTCTGCACGGAGAGCTCGTTGATGTCCGCGCCAGCAATGAACGCTTTCTCTCCCGCGCCCGTCACGACCACGCAGCGGACCCCGTCGTCGCGCCTGAGCGCGAGAATCGTGCGGCGAAGCTCCTCGAGCGTCTGCCCATTGAGCGCGTTCAACACCTTCGGACGGTTGATCGTGATGGTGGCGATGCCGCCGGCGGTTTCGAGCAGGATGTTTTCGAGAGAGTCGGTCATATCGGCAGGGGATACATGAGCCACCCGAGCACCAGGGCCGAGGTGATGAAGCCAAGAAACATTATGGCGCCGAGCCGCAACTGCGCGCGCGGATCGTCGCGCATCAGCACGGCAAAGACGAGTGAGACGAAAAAGGCGAACACGGCCAACAGCAGAAAGTGATCCCTCACTTGCGGCCCATGGAGATGTCGAACGCGTCGAGCACGATCAGGGCATTCAGCATGCCGGCGACGATCAGAAAGGTGTTGCCGTATTCCCACGTCACGGCCGTCACCGTACCCTTGCCGGCATCCAGCATCCGCGCGAAGATCCACGGCAGGCCTGCCCCGAACTGCGCCAGCGCGGCAAGCCCCGCGAGCGGTTCCGCGAACTGGAACGGAAAGATCGTCCCCTCCAGCATCAGCCCGATGAGAAACATCAGGGGTATCGCGCAGAGAAAAATGACGCCCTTCTGCATCCGTCCCAACCACAGATGGCCCGCGCCCGGCACCAGCCACGCCACGACGCACAGCAGGACGAGCGCGCCGGGTTCCGCTGCGACACGCGCGCGTTCAGTTGTCCGCGTTTTTGGGGGCATCCAACCGGGAATCATAGCGCAGCATCCGCACGAACAGCCATCCCGCGACGGCTCCGAGCGGCAGCGCGGCAATGGCGCGCGCGACATTCGAGAACGCCATCACCCCGGCGATCTCGAGACCGAACGTGATCATTGTCGGGAGGGCTGCAGCTATCAATGCGGGAGCAGACCAGCGTCGAGGGGGCGATCCCGCCCTGTCCGCACGCTTCCGCCACGCAAGAAGGGTTCCAGCAACCGCGGACAGATACAGCCCGGAGCATCGCGCACAGACCGGCATCCGAAAGCCCGCGATCGAGAACGACCGCTCAGGACGCTGATGGCAGATGCGTGAAGACGCGACGTAAAGCACCGACGCCGCCGGCGCGGCCGCCGAGTGCAGCGCAACCGGCGCGGCGACGATCAAGACCGCCCACACGATCGCGGTTGCGGTTAGTCCGGCCGCGAGCAGACGATTCACGCGTCATAGCTTAGCGGGCTTAGCGGGCTTAGCGGGCTTAGAGGTGGCCCCCTTCGCCTGCGTCTGGTTGATCGCGGCCTCGATTCGCCCCGACCCTCCGCGATGAGGCGTCGTGCAAGTTGCGTTCCTAACTGACGCCAGTCAACGGATCGAAATGCGCCTCGTATCGCTGCCTGAACTCCGCCCACGTGTAGGCGTGGCTCTGTCCACCCAGATGTTCCAGCGCGTACGTGGCGGCCACGCTCCCCAAGCGGGCACAGACGACGTAGGGCGCGTTCTGACTCATGCCCTTCATGAAGCCGGCTCGGAAGGCGTCACCGACACCGGTGGGATCGATGATGTGGGTGGGTGGAACAGCCGGCACATCCGTCCGCCCACTACGCTCGACGATCGTGCAGCCGTTCTCGCCCCGGGTGATGACAAGCGCGCCCGCCTGTTCGAGCACCGAGGCTTCGTCGAGCCCGGTTTTCTGCCGGATCAATTCAAATTCGTAATCGTTGCAGATCACGAGCGCCGCGCCGGCGAGTCCTCCGGCCAGCTCCTCGCCGGTCATGCGCGCGCACTGTTGGCCCGGGTCCCAGATAAACGGCAGCTGCAGCACACGGCTTTCCTCCGCGTATTGCGTCATTGCCGTTGGATCGTTCGGCGAAATGATCGTGAGACGGCAGTCGGGAACCGTACGAAACGAAAGCTCAGCGGCATTCGCCATCGCGCCGGTGTAAAAGGAGGCGATCTGGTTGCTCTCCTGGTCGGTGCTGCAGAAGAACGAGGCGGTGAACTTGCCATCCACGACCTTTACCAGCGAGGTGTCCACGCCCGCGGCCCCCAGCCACTGCCTGTACTCCCCGAAATCCTGTCCCGCGGTCGCCATGAGCCGCGGCCGCTCGCCGAGGAGCGCGAGGCTGTAGGCGATGTTCGGCGCGCAGCCCCCGCGCCGCTTGTCCATCGTATCGACGAGGAAACTCAGGCTGACGCGACTCATGTGTTCCGGCAGGAAGTGTTCGGTGAACTTCCCCGGAAAGTGCATCAGGTAGTCGTAGGCGATGGAACCGGTGATGACGATGGACATTACAGTTTTACGGCTGCTTCCAAAAAACCACGGAGAAACAGAGCACACAGAAAGAACACGTATGAGGAGAAATTCTGTGTTCTCTGTACCTCTGTGTTGGCCCCTTACAAGTATCTCCCGACGATTGGGGCGAGCTTCTTCTTCGTCGCGTCCGGAATTGCTTCCGGCCGTGTGATCAGTGCGTGCTGCAAGGCCGTGGCGCACTCGCAGGTACGGTCGAAGGGCAGCATGCCGACGGCGGCGGCTATCACCTGCTGCGCCGTCGCGGCGTTCTGGACCAGGTTTGCCAGGACCATGTCGACGGTGACCTGGTCGTGCTCCGGGTGCCAGCAATCGTAGTCGGTGACGAGGGCGATCGTGGTGTAGCAGATCTCCGCCTCGCGCGCGAGCTTGGCTTCCTGCAGGTTCGTCATGCCGATGATGTCCATCCCCCACGCGCGGTAGAGCTGCGACTCCGCGAGCGTGGAGAACTGGGGCCCCTCCATGCAGACGTACGTGCCTCCCTTGTGGACCGTCGCCCCCGAAGCCTCGGCTGCCTTGCGCGCAATGCCGCTCAGCGGCGCGCAGAAGGGGTGGGCGAAACCCACATGGGCAACCAGGCCATCACCGAAGAATGTCGACGGACGTCCCTTCGTCCGGTCGAAGAACTGGTCGGGGATGACCAGGTCCAGCGGCTTGTACTGCTCCTTCAGGCTGCCGACGGCGCTGGCCGAGAGGATGTACTCCGCGCCAAGCACCTTGAAGCCGAAGATGTTGGCGCGGAAGTTCAGCTCGGTCGGCATGAACCGGTGCCCCGCGCCATGCCGCGCGAGAAACGCCACGCGCTTTCCCCGCAGCGTACCGGTCACGTAGGGCGCCGAAGGCTCGCCGAAGGGCGTGACGACGCGCTGTTCCTCGCGTTCGGTGAGTTCGGCCATATCGTACAAACCGCTCCCGCCGATGATTCCGATCTGAATGGTCATAGCAACGAATACCGAGTGCTGATAGCTGATAGCTGATAGCTGATAGCTGATAGCTGTCAGCCCTCAGCTGTCAGCTGCCCTGCGATTATGAATCAGAAAGGACGGGCTCCACGTACTTGCGGCCGTTCTTCTCTCTGATATATCCCGCCGCAATGACGGGATCGTGCTCGAAGAAGATCAGGTACTCCCTGTCGATCGCCTCGCGGACGAAGGTGCGTTTGAACGCCAGCGTGTCCATGGGATACAGGTCGTAGGCCATGATCCACGGCTCGTCGATGTGTGCGGTCGTCGGCATGAGGTCCGCGGTAAAGACCGCCGTCCGCCCTTCCGCTTCGATGATCGCGATCTGGTGGTGCATCGTGTGCCCGCCGGTCCGCACGACGCGCACGCCCGGCATGATGACCTCGTCTCCCTCGACGAGCTCCAGGAGGCCCGCCTCCTGAAGCGGCACGAAGTTCTCCTGCAGGTAGCTCGCACGGTTCCGCTCGTGCGGATGCGTGGCGTCTTCCCACTCCGCCGTCCGCGCGACGTGACGCGCGTTCATAAATCGCGGCCGGAGACCGTCCCCGTCGCGGACGGTGAAGCCGCCGACGTGATCGAAGTGCAGGTGCGTCGCCAGTGCAATCTCGATGTCCGCCGCACGGATGCCGGCGTTCGCGAGCGACGCGTCGATATCGCGCGTGCGATCGATCCCGTAGATGTCCACGCTCTTCGCGTCCATCTTGTCGCCGATCCCGCCGTCGATGATCATGGTCTGTTCGCCACGCACGAGCAGCGGGCGGAGACCCAGGAGGATGCGATTACGGGCGTCCGCGGGAGCGCGGCGCTCCCAGAGCGGTTTGGGTACGACGCCGAACATCGCTCCGCCGTCCAGACGGAAGTGTCCGTCGAACAGCGTCGTCAACTCCAGCGCGCCTAGTTTCACTCTTTATCGGCGGGGCCCCCTGCACCCCGCCTGGCGGCCTTCACTCGCTCTCGCTCCGTTCCGGCCGCTCGCCAAGGTGTCCCTCAATGAGTTCGACAAGCACGCCGTGCGTACTCGACGGATGGAGGAACGCGACCAGCGACCCGTGGGCACCCGGCCGCGGCGTCTCGTCGACGAGACGGATGCCGCGGGCCTTCAAGTCCGCCAGCGCAGCGACAATGTCGTCGACGCGCAGCGCCACGTGGTGCATCCCCGGTCCGCGTTTGCTGAGGAACCGGGCGACCGGCGAGTCGGAACTCGTCGCTTCGAGAAGTTCCAGCGTGGATTCTCCAGCGGCGATAAAGTGCACGCGAACTCCCTGGGAGGCGATCTCTTCCGGGGCCTCCACCTCGAGGCCGAGCGTGTCCCGATAGAACGCCAGCGCGTCGGCCAGGCTCGACACCGCGATACCCACATGATCGAGGGTTGCTCTCATCGGATGGCTCTCTGGAAAATGGCGTCGACGACCGAGTATGGGTCGGTCTCGCGCGCGGCAATGCGGTCCAGCATCTGCTCGAACTCTCCAGCTCGAAGCACGGTCTCCTCGACGTGTGACAGGAAGCGCTGGCCGATCAGCTCGCGGAGGCGCCATTCGGCCCGCGCGCGCCTTCGGCTCCCCTGTGTCGTCGCCGTATGGGCGCGGAACTTCTCGATCGTTTCCAGCAGCTCCGCTACGCCTTCGCCCGTCGTCGCGACAGTTTTGATCACGGGTGGACGCCACTCGCCGTCGGCTGCCGAATGCAGCGAAAGCATCGCCTGGATGGATGACACCGTGCGGTCCGCCCCTTCCCGGTCCGCCTTGTTGACGACGAAGATGTCGGCAATCTCCATGATGCCGGCCTTCAGCGCCTGGATCTCATCGCCGCTCCCCGGCACGATCGTCACGATCGAGACATCGGCCGTGCGGACGATGTCCACTTCGTCCTGCCCGACGCCGACGGTTTCGATAAGGACGATGTCCTTGCCGGCCGCGTCGAAGACAACGGCGACTTCACCGGTGGCGCGCGCGAGGCCGCCCAGGTTGCCGCGCGTCGCCATACTGCGGATGAAGACGTCCGGATCACCGGCGTGCGCCTGCATGCGGACCCGGTCGCCGAGGATCGCTCCACCGCTGAAGGGGCTGGTGGGATCGACCGCGACGACACCGACGGTCCGGCCGCTTTTCCTCACTTCCGAGATCAGCCGATCGACCAGCGTGCTCTTTCCCGCACCGGGTGGGCCGGTCACACCCACCAGGTAGGCGTTGCCGGTCCTGGCGAAAATGCGGCGGACCAGGTCCACCCGGGACGGCGATTCGTCTTCGATCAGCGAGATGGCGCGCGCGATCGCACGGGGGTCGCCGGCGAGCAGGCGGTAGGAGAGCGTGGATTCTGTCACTGGCCGAGCAGCTGACGCGCGATGACGAGACGCTGGATTTCGCTCGTCCCCTCGCCGATCGTGAGCAGCTTCACATCGCGGAAGTACTTTTCTGCCGGATAGTCCTTCACGAAACCGTAGCCGCCGTGGATCTGCACGCAATCGTCGGCCGCCCGCACGGCGATTTCACTCGCGAACAGCTTCGCCATCGACGCTTCGCGCGTAAAGCGCACCTTGCGATCGCGCAGATGCGCCGCGCGATACGTCAGGAGCCGCGCCGCCTCGATGCGGGTCGCGTTGTCGGCAAGCTTCCACTGGATCGCCTGGAAGGCGGCGATCGGCTGGCCGAACTGGCGCCGTTCCTTCGCGTACGTGCGTGCGGCGTCGTACGCCCCCTGCGCGAGCCCCACCGACAGCGCTGCGATGCCGATGCGCCCGGCGTCGAGCACCTGGAGCGTGTTGATGAATCCCTGCCCCTCTTCGCCGAGCAGCGCCGACGGCGGGACGCGGCAGTCCTGGAACACGACTTCGCTCGTGTCGCTGGCGCGCATCCCCAGCTTGTCTTCTTTTTTCCCCGCCGACATCCCCGGGGCGCCGTGCGGCAGCACGAACGCGGAAATGCCGCGGTGCCCTTTCGCGCGGTCGGTGATCGCGATCACCACCATCACGCCGCCGATCTTTCCGCTCGTGATGAAGTTCTTCGAGCCGTTGAGCACCCAGCCCTCGCCAGCTCGCACCGCGGTCGTGCGCATGCCGGCGGCATCGCTGCCGGCGCCAGCTTCGGTCAGTCCCCAGGCGCCGAGCACCTGGCCGGCGACGAGCCGGGGCAGGAACTCACGCTTTTGCGCGTCGTTTCCGAACATGAAGATGTGCGCTGTGCACAGGCCGTTGTGCGCGGCGACCGAGAGCGCGATCGACGGGCAGACGCGGGCCAGCTCCTCGATGCAGATGCAGTAGTCCACACCCGACATCCCCGAGCCGCCGAACTCCTCCGGAAACTGAATCCCCATCAACCCGAGCGATGCGAGCTTCGGCAGAAGATCCATCGGGAACTCCTGTGCCTCGTCCCACACCATCACGTGCGGACGCATCTCCGCTTCCGCGAACTCGCGAACCGTGCGGCGCAGGATTTCCTGATCCTCGCTGAGACGGAAATCCATCACACGGAATCTATCATGCGATACGGGGTGCGGAAGGGTGCGCAAGGGTGCGTAAGGTGCGGAGGGTGCGGTGGGGTTATCCTGTGACATGCGCAAGGTTGTGCTGCTGAGTCTATTGCTGCTGGTTCCGTCGAGCGCCTTCGCCGACATTACGGTGTTTGCCGGGACGAACCAGACGCCGTCCATCCGGCCCGCTCGAGGGTTCGCGGTTGGGATCGGTCTCCTGGTGGTCGGCTTCGAGTTCGAGTACTCCAGCTCCGCCGAAGACGTCGCCGAGAACGCACCCGGGCTCAGGACGTACATGGGCAATGGACTCGTGCAGACGCCGTTCGCCATCGCCGGCTTCCAGCCGTACGCGACCGCCGGCGGAGGACTCTACCGGGAGACCCTGCTCGACGAGTCGGAGACATCGGTCGGGATCAACATGGGGTTTGGAGCGAAGGTGAATCTGTTCGGGCCGCTGCGGATGCGCTTCGACTATCGCTACTATCGCCTGCGCGGCTCGCCGCGGTATCCGAATCCGAAACGGATCTACGCGGGGCTGAATCTCAAGTTCTGACAGTGGGAGTGCTAAGTGCTCAGTGCTGCGTGCTCAGTGCTACGTGCCGGCACCTTGGGCACCAGGCACCAGGCACCAAGCACTAAGCACTAAGCACCCGAGCACTTCGGGCGAAGCCTACTGTCCGCCGACCGGCGTCAGATTCAGTATGTTGTAGCCCGAGGCGAACGCCGCAGACCACTTCTTGAACATTTCCGTGGTCGCCGGATCCCGAAGCTGCTCCGGAGTCATCGTTTTCTGCAGCAGCATGAAAAAGTCGTACTCGGACTTCGGAGTCGCCGGGTCGACGAGAACCACGTAGAGCGCATTGGCTCCCATCGGCTCCGCTGATTTGTAGATCTTGAAGCCGGCCGTCGATGTCTTTAATGTCGGATCGGCCGCCGTCGCGAGACCGCCTTTCAGTTTTGCGACCATCTCCTCGAAGGCGGCGGTCTGATCGGGTTTGATTTGCACCAGCAGCATGCCGGCAGACCCGCTGAACGTCAGCTTCGGGGCCGCCGGCTGCGCCGGGGCAGCAGGCGTCTGGGCCGCCGGGGTCGCCGGAGGCGGCTGCTGCGGGGGGGGATTCTGAGCGAAGGCGGCGGCCGGCAGCAACGCCAGCGCCAGGGCAGTCACAGTCACGAAGGGGCGCATCCACTTCCTCCTTGGTCGAACGACAAAAACAAAAGTCTACACGAAAACTTGCAGAATCTCGTTTGCCACAAGCATGCCGTCCCGGCTGAGACGAAGGACCGGCCCCTCCGCCAGGAGGAGCCGGCCATCGAGAAACGGCTGCAATCGGTCCCAGTACCTCTCCCGGACATCGATCCCGTATCGCCTGGAGACGGCGTCGACGTCCAAGCCGCCGGCGAGCCTGAGACCGGTGAACAACGCCTCCTCGACCCGCTCGCTCGAGGCCATCGCGCGACGCTCCGACTGGACTGACGCCCCCGCATTCACCCGATCGACGTAGTCGGTCGTGGCGGACACGTTCTTCCAGCGCACGGCGCCGACGGTCGAATGCGCGCCACACCCGAACCCCAACCACTCCCGTCCTGCCAGTACTTCAGGTTGTGCCGCGATGCGCGCCCCATTTTGGATACGTTCGATATCTCGTATTGGATGTAGCCTTCGCGGTCCAGGCGCTCGAGACCGTCCAGGTACATCTCCGCCGCGTCATCGTCGGGCGCCAGCGACCAGCCACCGCGCGCCATGTCTTCCTTCAGCGGCGCATTCGGATACAACTCGAGAAGATAGAGCGATGCGTGCTCGGGGCGGGCCTCGATCAGCGACTCCACACTCTCCTGCCAGTGATCGCGTGTCTGCTGCGGCAGCCACATCATCAGGTCGAGGCTGATGTTATCGAAGCCCGCTGCACGGGCCTCGCCTACCGCCGCGCGCGCGCGCCCGGCCGAGTGGATCCGTCCCAGACGCTTCAGTTCGTCGTCCCGAAAGGACTGGACGCCGAAGCTGAGGCGATTGACACCCGCGGCGCGGAATTGTTCCATCCGCTCCGCGGACGAGGTCTCCGGGTTGGTCTCGAGCGTGATCTCCGCATCAACGGCCAGGTCGAAGCCCTCGCGGCACGCCGTGATCAGCCGATGGATCTCGGATGGATCGAGGAGCGACGGCGTCCCGCCGCCAAAGAAAATCGTGTCGGCGCGTTCCCCGCGCCCGCTGGATCGGATCTCCTTCTCCAGCGCGGCAACGTAGCGGTCCTTCAGCCCGGATTCAAACAGTCCCCGGTTGAAGTTGCAGTAGTTGCAGATGGCCGAACAGAACGGTATGTGGAGATAGAGTCCGAGCATTGTTAACAGGAGATCAGGAGATCAGCGGCGGCCTAGGAGCCCGCCTTGCCGCCGCTCCAGCCGAGTTCGCGCTTCCCTCCCGGGTTTTCCTTCATCTGCGCGCGGATCGGGCCCTTGGCGCGGGCGGGAAGGGTCCGGCGGTTCGGCTTCATCTTCCACATCGTGACGAGGTCGTCGACGCCGCCGTTGGGCGGCAGATGCCGGAAGTCGGCGCCGTCATACTCGAGAAACTCGCACATTTCGTGGAGCCGCGAGTGGATGCGGAAGCCGATCCGCGCCTTCAAACAGTCCGGATCCGCATCGTCGGGCGTATCGTCGTAGTTGGACGTGAAGATCGTGTGGCGTCGCTCGTTGTAGCGCGTATTGACGATCAGGTTCATCGTCTCTTCGACCCACTCGGAGGTCTTCTCGGACCCCAGGTCGTCGAGAATCAGCAGGTCGGCCTCCATCACCGGACGGAGGACGTCCATTTCGGCGGTGCGGACCAGCGGATTGTAGGTGCTGCGGATCACGCGCAGCAGATCGCGCGTGTCGTAGAACAGCCCGCGCGCACCGCGGGTGAGAATCACGCGGCGCAGTACAGCGACCGCAAGATGCGTCTTCCCGATGCCGGGCGGCCCGATGAGGCAAAGCCCCTTCGGGATCGCCGGGAACTCATCCGCGAAGCGTTTCGCGTGACGGACGGCGCCGAGCAGCTTCTCGTTGGGATACGTGATGAAGGACTCGAGCTCGCAGCGGCGGTAGCGTGGCGGGATGCGCGCTTCATCGAGCAGACGCGCCGCGATCCCTTCACGCCAGCAATCGCAGCGGACGACGCGACGAACGCCGTCGCTGTCAACGGCCTTCCATCCAGTGTCGTCGCAAAGATCGCAGGCCATCGAAGCGAATTGTAATCCCTTATCGTTGATCGCTGATCGCTAATCATCGCTGGATCGCTGATCGCTAATCCCTGATCGCGGGATTGAGGATCGCGGGACTGAGGATTGGGGATTTGCCAGAAGATGAGCGATCAGGGATTGGGGATCGTCTCGTCGGCGCTCTTGGAACTTCGCACGAGATCAGTCGGTGACGATTTGACGAGCGCCGTACTGAGACGCTGCTCCCAGTCGCCGAGGCCGCGCGACAGCTCATGCTTCACGTACTCCATGAACTCGTTGACTTCGCTCTGCATCGCCTCGATCTTCGTGCGCATGTTGAGGATGATCTCGACGCCCGCGAGATTGACGCCGAGATCGCGGGTGAGCGAGAGGATTGTTTCGAGACGCTCGAGATCGTCTTCCGAGTAGAGGCGGGTGTTCCCCTCCGTGCGTGACGGTTTCAGCAGCCCCTCGCGCTCGTACAGCCGCAGCGTCTGCGGATGGATATTGTATTTCTGCGCCACCGCGCTGATCATGAAATACGCCCGGCCGCCACGCTTGACCATCTCAGTATTCCGCTTTGAACGTCTCGTGGAGTCCGCGACGGACGTCCCCGTCATTGATCCGCGCGAACTCTTTCAGCAATTCCTTCGACCGCTCGTCGAGCGATTCGGGCAGCGCGAGCCGCACTTCGACCCACAGGTCGCCGCGGTCGCCGGCCGCGGTCGGGGCGCCGCGGCCGGATACGCGAATGCGGCGTCCGGCCTGGGTGCCCGGCGGAATTCGAATCTGCACCTGCCCGTCGATGAACGGCACTTCGATGCGTGAGCCGAGCGCCGCCTCGCTGATGGCAACCGGCACGGCGATGTGAAGGTCGTCCCCTTCACGACGGATCACCGAATGCGGCCTGACCTGGATATCGACGTAAAGGTCGCCGGTTCGTCCACCGAAGCGGCCGGCATGGCCCTGCTCGGCGACCCGCAACCGCGCACCGTCACGCACACCTGCCGGAATCCGCACGGTGATCGGCTCGCTCCTCACCGCACGCCCCTGCCCCGCGCACGACGAGCATCCGCGCTGCTTCTCCCGGCCGCTTCCGGCGCAGGCCGCGCACGCCCGGGTGAACACCATGTGACGCCGTGCCCATCGGACCTGTCCGGCCCCGCGGCACTTAGGACAGCTCCCTCCGGCGGTCATGACCTCCCCCGCCCCCTCACACGCCGCGCACGCCACCTGCCGCGTGACGGCAACCTGCCGTTCGGCACCGTGAAACGCCGCCTCGAACGAGAGACTTATCGCGACGTGAAGATCCGCTCCGGTCTCCTGCCGCGCGCGGTCGATGCGCGGCGCCGGATGAAGGGCGTCCGCAAACAGCTCGGAGAAAGTCGCCGCTTCCGGTCCGTGCACCACGGCGGTGAAGTCGAACCCGGTGAACTCGAGCGAGGCGCCGCCGATCTGCGCCGTGCAAAGGCCGGCGGCGTCGTAGTGCCGCCGGCGCTCCGGATCCACGAGCGTCTCGTACGCCTCCGAGATCTGCTGAAAGAGCGCCTCCGATTCCGGATCACCCGGATTCAATCCCGGATGATGCCGCCGCGCGAGCCTCCGGTACGCCCGCTTGATGTCGGACGCACTCGCACCAGGCGCGACGCCGAGAATGGAGTAAAAGTCCATAATCGGGACTCGGACACTTATTTCTTTTCTTCTTCGACGACTTCGGCGTCGATCACATCACCGGCGTCGCGCGCCCCGTTGGCTGCGCCGGCGTCGCCGCCCGCAGATGACTGCTGCCCCGCCCCGGCATCGGCGCTCTGCGCCGAGCGATACATCGCCTCGGCGACCTTGTGCTGGACGGTGTTCAGGGATTCCATCCCGCGCTTCATGGCCTCGGTGTCGTTCTTCTCGATGGCGCGCCTGACCTCCTCGATCGCCGCCTCGACGGGCTGACGGTCGGTGGCCGGGACCTTGTCGCCCGCGTCCTTGAGCATCCGTTCCGCGGCATAGACCGCCTGGTCGGCCTGGTTGCGGGTCTCGATCTCTTCCTTGCGCTTGCGGTCCGCTTCCGCGTTGGCGTCTGCCTCTTTCATCATCCGGTCGACTTCATCCTTCGACAGGCCGCTCGACGCGCTGATGGTGATCTTCTGCTCCTTCTGCGTCGCCATGTCTTTCGCCGAGACATTGACGATGCCATTGGCGTCGATGTCGAAGGTCACTTCGATCTGCGGAACGCCGCGCGGCGCCGGGGGCAGACCCGCCAGGTGGAACTTGCCGAGCGTGCGGTTGTCGCGCGCCATCGGACGCTCACCCTGCAGGACATGCACTTCGACGCTCGTCTGGTTGTCGGACGCCGTCGAGAACGTCTCGCCCTTACGCGTCGGGATCGTCGTGTTCCGGGCGATCAGCGTCGTCATCACGCCACCGAGCGTTTCGATGCCGAGCGACAGCGGCGTCACGTCGAGCAGCAGCAGGTCCTTGACCTCGCCCGCAAGCACGCCCGCCTGAATCGCGGCACCGATCGCCACCACTTCGTCGGGATTGACGCCCTTGTGCGGCTCTCTGCCGAACAGCTCCTTGACGATCGCCTGCACCCGCGGAATACGCGTCGAACCGCCGACCAGCACGACCTCGTCGATCTTCTTCGGATCGACACCGGCGTCAGCCAGCGCCTGCTTGGTGGGGCCCACGGTCTTCTGCAGCAGGTCGTCGACCAGCTGCTCGAACTTCGCGCGAGTCAGCTTCTTGACCATGTGCTTGGGGCCGGTGGCGTCAGCCGTGATGAACGGAAGATTGATCTCCGTTTCGACGACGCTCGACAGCTCCATCTTGGCTTTCTCAGCGGCTTCCTTGAGCCGCTGAAGCGCCATGCGATCCTTGCTGAGATCGATCCCCTCGTCCTTCTTGAACTCGTCGGTGATCCAGTCGATCACGCGCTGATCGAGGTTGTCGCCGCCGAGATGCGTGTCGCCGTTGGTCGCCTTGACTTCGACGACCCCCTCCCCGACTTCGAGGATCGAGATGTCGAAGGTGCCGCCGCCGAAGTCGTACACGGCGATCGTTTCGTCCTTCTTCTTGTCGAGGCCGTAGGCCAGCGCCGCGGCAGTCGGCTCGTTGACGATGCGCATGACCTCGAGGCCGGCAATCTGACCGGCGTCCTTGGTCGCCTGGCGCTGCGCATCATTGAAATACGCCGGCACGGTGATGACGGCCCTGGTCACCGTCTGCCCGAGATACTCCTCCGCCGCCTGCTTCAGCTTCTGGAGGATCATCGCGGAGATCTCGGGCGGCGAATACGCCTTGTCCGCCGCGTTGATGCGCACGTCGCCGTTGCTCGCCCGCTCCACGGAGTACGGGACCATCTTCATTTCTTCGGACACTTCGTCGAACTTGCGCCCCATGAAGCGCTTGATCGAAAAGATGGTGTTCTCGGGATTGGTAACGGCCTGACGCTTGGCGACCTGACCGACCAGCCGCTCGCCGGTCTTGGTGAACCCCACCACGGACGGCGTGATGCGGCTCCCTTCCGGGTTGGTGATCACAACCGGTTCGCCGCCTTCCATGATCGCGACGCAGGAATTGGTGGTACCCAGGTCGATGCC
>Ga0136617_10001025_pt1 | contig 24434 bp, 17 predicted proteins | sample AntDrymUQ3222106_2_FD_129672 | JGI IMG/M metagenome (GOLD analysis project Ga0136617, IMG submission 129672) | Polar desert sand microbial communities from Dry Valleys, Antarctica - metaG UQ322 (21.06) | ecosystem: Environmental > Terrestrial > Soil > Desert | place: Antarctica: Dry Valley...
ACCGAATACCAGTCGCCGAACTCCCATTTCAAATCATCGCAGGTCACGAACTGGCCCAAGCCTGGGTGAAACGGGCCGACGTGATAGTCCTCGAGATAAACCTCGAGGAACGATTTCCAGTTGTACGGCACTTCCTTCAACTCGACCCGATCCAAGCGATAGCCCGAAAAGTCGAAGTTTTTGACTCCAAGAGCGGCGAGATCGCGCGCGACATCTCGCGGTCCGTCGAACAGCAATCCGTTCCAGCTCTGCAATGGCGTACGGCTCAAGTTCAAGCAAGGTTTGTCGGCGAAATGCGGAGCGCCGAGCAACTCGCCTTTAAGGTCATATGTCCAGCGGTGGAGCGGGCAGACGATGTTCTGGGCGCTTCCGCGACCGTCGAACATCAGCGCCTGCCGATGCCGGCAAACGTTTGATAGGAGCTCGATCCCCCCCGCGTTGCGGATCAACATCTGCGCGGAGTTGCGCGAGGCAAGCGTTTGATAGTCGCCCACCTCGGGCACCATCAACTCGTGGCCGACGTACCCAGGAGCGCGCGCAAACAGTTGCTCCTCGGCCTGCAGCACGCGAGGATCGCAATACCAAGAGACTGGAAACTGGGAGATCGCCCGTTGCAGGCGCCCAGCCGAAGATAAATCGGACATCGGCCAACCCTTTTCGCGTAAACGGTTGCTAGCAACCAACCCAACCCAACAACCCGGGACGCCTGCGGCTTTTCGCTAGAAAGCCGCCCCGGACCGCTTTGCTAAGTCGGACGCGCGAGAGTAGTCGCAATAGGGTTCAAAACCCTGCAGGCCGCGTCGTCAAACACTGCTATCATATTGCAGTTTCCGCCATCAGGTCAAGACCTTAGGGCGTGTCTTCCGCGGTGAGGGCCGCTTCGGAGACGAGCCGTAGCGGATTGACCGAATGTCCCCGCGAGCCAAGCGGAGACGCGTTTCTACTGTCAATCATCGCCGCCGCTTTAGCCATCCTTCCTCCATCGTGCAGACCCCCGCTGCCCCACAAAGCTTCGAAGCTGCATTGGCCGAGCTCGAAGAAATCGTCGCGACGATGGAAGGCGGACAATTGCCGCTCAAAGAATCGCTCGCCGCCTATCAGCGCGGCGCGGAATTGCTCGCGCACTGCCAATCGGCGCTGAAAGATGCACAGGTTCAAGTCGAGGTATTGGAAAAAGGCGTGCTCAGAGCTTTTACACCGAACGGCCCGCTTGATGCATCCTGACCTTGCCTTCGCCGTGTGGTCCGGTGAGCGGCAACGCCGGATCGAAGATATGCTCGATCGCGCGCTACCGCTTCCCGATGCGCTGCCTGGTCGCTTGACGCAAGCGATGCGCTACGCGGTGCTGGGTGGCGGCAAGCGCGTCCGCGCTTTGCTTGCGTATGCCGGAGGGGAGCTCACTGGTGCGGATGCCGCCGTCGTCGATGCTCCGGCTGCTGCAGTCGAGTTGATCCATGCGTATTCGCTTGCACACGACGACTTGCCGTGCATGGATGACGATGCCTTGCGGCGCGGTAAGCCCTCCTGCCACGTCGCGTTCGGCGTGGCGACTGCATTGCTGGCCGGCGATGCGCTGCAGGCGCTTGCATTCGGTGTCCTCGGCAGGGCCGCGCTGCCCGATGCTGGTGCCGCTTGCGCGACGCTCGCCGATGCGGCTGGCGCGACCGGCATGGCCGGCGGTCAGGCGATCGACTTGGAGAGCGTCGGGGCGACGCTTGCGTGGTCCGAGCTCGAAACCATGCATCGGCGCAAGACCGGGGCGCTGATCCGCGCCGCGGTCATGTTGGGCGCGCGCTGCGGGCGATCGTTGGGGACGGACGAAGCGCAAGCGCTTGATGCGTTCTCCGGCGCCGCGGGACTCGCGTTTCAGGTCGTCGACGATCTTCTCGATGTCGAAGGCTCGGCGGCAGAACTCGGCAAGACCGCAGGCAAGGACGTCGCCACGAACAAGCCGACTTATGTAACCTTGCTCGGACTCGTGGAGGCGAAACGGCATGCGGCCACCCTGCGCGACGAAGCGCATAAGGCGGTGCAACCATTCGGTCGCGCGGCGCGGCGGTTGCTCGAGCTGGCCGACTGGATCACGACACGCACCCATTGATCAACATGTATCCGCTCCTCGAACGCATCAACGATCCCTCCGAATTGCGTCGGTTGAGCAAGCACGAGCTTCTCGATCTCGCGCGTGAGATGCGTGCGTTTCTGCTGAAGTCAGTGGCGGAAACCGGCGGGCATCTATCGTCGAATCTGGGCACCGTCGAGCTGACCATTGCACTCCATTACGTCTTCAATACGCCCGACGATCGGATCGTCTGGGACGTTGGTCACCAAACTTACGCGCACAAGATTCTGACGGGGCGCCGCGAAGCGATGGCCAAGCTGCGCCAGTGGGGCGGCCCCTCCGGATTCCCGCGGCGGAGCGAATCCCGGTACGACACCTTTGGCACCGCGCATTCGTCGACATCGATCTCGGCCGCGCTCGGCATGGCGCACGGGATCAAGATGCGAGGCGAGAAACGGCACGTCGTCGCGGTGATCGGTGATGGCGCAATGAGCGCCGGCATGGCGTTCGAGGCGTTGAATAACGCAAGCGACGCCGACTTGCTCGTCATCCTGAACGACAATGACATGTCGATTTCGGAGCCCGTCGGTGCGTTCAACCATTATTTGGCGCGGCTCCTGTCGAGCAGGCTCTACAACACAGTGCGCCGCAGCGGTAAGGAAGTGCTCTCCAAGCTTCCGCCGATGCATGAGCTCGCGCGGCGTTGGGAGGAGCACATGAAGGGCATGGTGCTCCCCGGCACGCTATTCGAAGAGTTCGGCTTCAATTACATCGGTCCCGTCGACGGCCACGATCTGGAAACGCTGACGCGAACCTTGACCAACGTGCGGGAGCTCGCCGGTCCGCAGTTTTTGCACGTCATCACGCGTAAGGGGTACGGCTATACGAAAGCCGAGGAGGATCCCATCCTCTATCACGGCGTCACCAAATTCGATCCGGCCGTTGGTTACGCCATCAAGCCTTCGAGCAAACCGAGCTACGGGCAAGTCTTCGGCGATTGGCTGTGCGACATGGCAGTGAAGGACCCACGAATCGTCGGCATCACGCCCGCGATGCGCGAGGGGTCGGGGCTCGTGCGGTTCTCGCAAGAGCATCCAGGCCGCTATTTCGACGTGGGCATCGCCGAGCAGCATGCCGTGACGTTCGCCGCGGGGCTCGCGTGTGAAGGCATGAAGCCCGTCGTCGCCATCTACTCAACGTTTTTGCAGCGCGCTTACGACCAGTTGATCCACGATGTGGCGCTGCAGAATCTGCCAGTCGTGTTCGCGATCGATCGCGCCGGCGTGGTCGGTGCCGACGGCGCGACGCACATGGGTGCGTTCGACCTTTGCTACCTTCGCTGCCTGCCCAATGCTACGGTCATGACGCCTGCGGATGAAAACGAGTGCCGGCAAATGCTCTATACGGCCTCCACGCTCGATGGTCCGGCCGCGGTGCGCTATCCACGCGGCAGCGGACCCGGGGCGACGATCGAGGCAGAAATGCGCGCGTTGCCGCTGGGAAAGGCGGAACTACGGCGCGAAAGCAAGCGCCGCACCCACCGCATCGCCATTCTCGCGTTCGGACCCATGCTGCACCCGGCGTTGGCGGCGGCCCTTGAATTCGATGCCACCGTCGCCAATATGCGTTTTGTGAAGCCCTTGGATCGCGAGCTCGTGCTGCGGCTCGCCCGCGAGCACGACGCGCTTATCACGGTGGAAGAAAACGTCGTCGCGGGCGGTGCGGGCAGCGCGGTCGCCGAGGCGCTTGCCGAAGCCGGTGTGGCCGTGCCGATCCTGCATCTCGGATTGCCCGATGCATTCATCGATCATGGCGATCCAGCGTTTCTGCTGGCGCGGGCGGGGTTGGATGCGCAGGGAATCGCGGCTGCGATCGCCGCGCGTCTTCCGGCACGCAAAGGCGATGCATGGGCTAAGCCCGCGGCTTGAACGATCGATCCGCTACAATTGCGATTAGACACGCCAAAGCCTTATGAACCGTCCCGAACAACCGCGGCACCTGATGCCTATGCCCGACGTGCAATCGGGGAGGGACGAGCGCCAGCTCGCCATCGACCAGGTGGGCATCAAGGGTCTCAAATTTCCGCTGGCGTTCGCCGATCGCGAGGGTGTGGCGCAGCCCACGATCGCCACCTGCAACGTCTACGTCGCACTGCCGGAAGAGCGCAAGGGTACGCACATGTCGCGGCTCGTTGCCCTGCTCGAAGATCGCTTGGCGTCCGGGGCGACACCGCTCTCCGTCGCCAATCTGCGGCTGCTGCTCGACGACTTGGTGGAACGGCTCGATGCTCCGGGCGGGCGGATCGAGCTCGCGTTCCCGTTTTTTGTGCGCAAGACTGCTCCTGTCTCCGGTGTCGCGAGCCTTCTCGACTATGAAGTGTGGCTGAACGGTGAGCTGCGCGACGGCCGCTACGCAATCACCGTTGCCGTGGCCGTGCCGGTGACCTCGTTGTGCCCGTGCTCGAAGGAAATGTCGGACTACGGGGCGCACAACCAGCGGTCGAAGATCACGATCACCGTCCGACCCAAGGAACCGGTGTTCGTCACCGAGTTGCTGCGCGTTGCGGAAGAGGAAGCGTCGTGCGAGCTCTACGGAATCCTGAAGCGCGCCGACGAGAAGTACGTGACGGAACGCGCGTACGACAACCCGCGCTTCGTCGAGGATCTGGTACGCGGTGTCGCGGCGCGTCTTGCCGCCGATGTGCGGTTCGCAGGCTTCAGCGTCGAGGCCGAGAACTTCGAGTCGATTCACAACCACAACGCGTACGCCCGCATCGCGCAGGGCATCTAGCCTTTCGTTGGCACGATTTCCGCTGCGAAACGGCGCCGTATGCGACCGTTCGCGCGGACTCTCGCGTCCCGCGGGACCGCTTGCGCGGATTCAATCAGGCTTGAGTCAACGCGACCCGTGGGCAAGGAGCCCCTAACCTTCAGAGCTTTTCGCCGATTATCCGATGGTGACCGCGACGTCGCGTGCGCTCCATGCCTGCATCACTCCGATTTGATGCCTGCGGTCTCGATGATCTTGTGCCACTTGACCGTTTCGGTCTTGAGCATCGAGCCCAGTTCCTCGGGGCTACTGGTGCGCGCCTCGACCCCTTGCGCGAGGAGTGCCTTGCGCAGCTCTGGATTCTGCATCGTCTTGGCGATTTCGGCATTGAGCCTGGCCACGACCGCGGGCGGGATGCCCTTCGGCGCGAGGATGGCAAGCCAGCCGGTCGCTTCGAAATCCTTGAAGCCCGATTCGGCGACGGTCGGGACGTCGGGAAGCGCGGGACTACGCTGGCGCGAGGTGACCGCCAGACCCCGCAGTTTTCCACCCTGAATGCCCGGCATTCCCGACGCGATGGAAAGGGCCGCCATCGGATGTGACCGCCCATGAGGTCGGTCATCGCCGGAGTTGCCCCTTTGTACGGCACTTGTTCCATCTTGAACCCACCCGCTGATTGCAGCAGTTCCATAACGAGATGCGTGAACGTACCGTTGCCGGCCGTGCCGTAAGTCACTTTGCCTGGCGCGGCTTTGGCAGCGCTGATCACCTCAGGGAGCGACTTGAATTTTGAATTGACATCCGCCATGAACAGGAACGGCGAGCTTGCCACGAGCGCGATGGGTGTTAAGTCCCGCACCGGATCGATGGTCAAGTTCTTCTGGATGGCGGGCGCGATCACCAAGTTGTCGGCCTGCCCCATGACGATGTCGTAGCCTTCGGGATTCGCGCGCGCGGCTTCGATCAAGCCGATCGTGCCACCTGCACCAGCTTTGTTCTCGACGACGATCGTCCAACCTGTCGCTTCGGCGAGCTTCGTGGCGACTTGGCGCGACACGAAGTCGGTGCCGCCGCCTGGCGGGAACGGGACAATCAGGCGAATCGGTTTTGCGGGATACGATTGGCCAAACGCTGGGCCCACGACAGCCACCAGCGTTAGCAGCAGCGCGACGAGACGAGATTTCTTCATTGTTCTCTCCTCTGAAAAATTCGTTAGTTCAAGGGGCGCTCGCGCCGATGACGACTTCGCAGCGGTTAACGCTTTCGGGGCAAGTCCGGCGGACCGGGCACGGTAGCGGCCGCCTTCGACGCGGTCAAGCAGCCAGAGGCACGCTCTGCGGGAACGGTTTGCGAAACTGCTCGAGCAGTGCTAACTCACGGGTCTTCGCGAGATCGATGTTCTTACGCTTGACATGCCCGTAGCCGCGAATCGTTGCCGGAAGTGTGGCCACGTCCACGGCGAGCGCAAGGTTGCCGGCATCCAAGCCGCGTTCGAGTTCCGCGATCGTGCGCTCATAGTCGGCGATGAGCTGCCGTTCCAATCGTCGTTCCTGCGCATGGCCAAACGGATCGAGCCACGTGCCGCGAACACCCTTGCACTTTGCCAGCGCTTTGAGCACCGGACGCATCCATGCGCCATAGGCACGCTTGACCGGCACGCCGGTCACCTTGTCGGGTTTTACCCAGAGCGGCGGTGCGAAGTGATAGCGCAACGAATAGTCGCCCTCGAACGCTGCCGCGACCTGCCGCTCGAATTCTCCGTCCGTGTACAGGCGCGCCACTTCGTATTCATCCTTGATGGCTAAGAGCTTGAAGTAGTTGCGAGCTACCGCATCGGTCAGTCGCATGCTCGCGCCGGCTACGCAAGATTCCTTGACTCTGACGCGATCGACCTGCGACCGGTAGCGCTGCGCGAGACCAGCGTCCTGGTAGGCGGTGAGAAAATCGACACGGCGGGCGATGGCGGACTCTAAGTCGGGCGCGATTGCGCGATCGCTGCCGATCGCCGTTTCGGCCGGTTTCATTTGCCGCGCAACACTTGCCGGGTCGTGACACGTAAGCCGACCCCATTCGAAAGCGCGCTGGTTCAAGTCAACCATTGCGCCGTTGAGCTCGATCGCCTTGAAGAGCGCCAGGCGCGACACAGGAATAATCCCCATCTGACACGCGTACCCCAGCAGGAAGATGTTGGTGGCCAGCGCATCGCCCAGCAATGCCGTGGCGATGCGCGTGGCGTCGAGAAAGCGCGTCGCGTCGGCGCCAATGACATCGCGCACGCCTTCTTCCATTGCGACCCACGGCGTCTCGAGGTCCGGGTTCCTGATGAAAGCGACAGTGGCCATGCGGTTAGTGTTGATCACCGCCCGCGTCACGCCGCGCCGCATCCTTGAGATGATCGAGTTCTCGGCGGTCACCAGCAGATCACTGCCGATGATCACGTTGGCTTCGCCGGCGGCAATGCGGATCGTGTGCAAGCCTTCAGGGCGAGCGGCGATCTTGACGAACGTCGTCACCGCACCGCCCTTCTGCGCGACACCCGTCATGTCGAGCACCGACACTCCCTTGCCTTCCAGATGCGCGGCCATGCCGAGCAGCGCGCCGACCGTGATGATTCCGGTACCGCCGACCCCTGCGACGACGATCGAGTAACAGCGATCCAGCGATGGCTGCTCGGGCTCCGGGATTCGCGCAAAGAGCTCATCTGCCTTGGCCGTCACTTTTCCTCGCCGCGGCCGTCCGCCTTCGACGGTTACGAAACTGGGACAGAAGCCGTTCTGACAGGAAAAATCCTTGTTGCACGACGACTGGTCGATCGCGCGCTTGCGACCGAACTCGGTCTCGAGGCGTGACCGAGACACAGTTCGACTTGGTGCTGCAGTCACCGCAGCCTTCGCAGACGCGTGTGTTGATGAACGAGCGGCGAGCAGGGTCCGCGAACTTGCCGCGCTTGCGGCGCCGGCGCTTTTCGGCCGCGCACGTCTGGTCGTAGACGAGCGCCGAGACGCTGCCTTGCTCGCGCAACTCGCGCTGGACCGCATCCAAGTGATCGCGATGGCGCACGGTGACCCCTCGGGCGAATGGCGCGTCTTTTCCGTACTTCTCCGGCTCGTCGGTCACAACGACGATGCGAGCAACGCCCTCCGCTTCGAGCTGGCGCGTCAACCCCGGCACATTGAGCGGACTCGGCAGCGGTTGGCCACCCGTCGCCGCCGTGGCGTCGTTGTAGAGAATCTTGAACGTGATGCTGATATTGGCCGTCACCGCTGCGCGGATGGCGAGCAGACCCGAGTGATAATAGGTACCGTCGCCCATGTTGGCGAAGATGTGCTTCGTATCGGTAAACGGCGCATGCCCGACCCATGCCGCGCCCTCCGACCCCATCGGTGAAAAAATCTTGGTGCCGGAGAAGATGTAGGTCGCCATGAAATGGCAGCCCACGCCCGCGATCGCTGCGCTGCCTTCCGGCACCCGCGTCGAACTGTTGTGCGGGCAACCGGAGCAGAAATAGGGCACACGTCCGGCGTTGCTTAAGTACCCGCGCAGCTGCGGCGAGAGCGATGGCTTGGCGAGCGCCTCCTCCTTAGCGCGTAGCCAGGCCGCGCGCTCCTCGATACGCGCGTCGGCGTGGAACCGTTTGAGCCGCGCCGCGATCACCAGCGCCACCTGCTCTGCACTGAGCTCGCCGTTGGGCGCCAGCAGCCATTCGTTGGGACCGAGTTCCTCGTCGCGCTTGCCGACGACGCGTGGGCGCCGCGAATCGGGCCAGTGATAGAGCATCGTTCGGATCTGATCCTCGATGATCGGCCGCTTTTCCTCGACGACGAGAATTTCTTCGAGCCCGAGCGCGAAGGCGTGCAGACCCTGTGGCTCGAGCGGCCACGTGAGGCCCAATTTGTAGATCCGGATGCCGATGCGTGCAGCTTCTGGCTCGTCGATGCCGAGGTGCTCGAGTGCCTGACGCACGTCGAGATAGGATTTGCCGGCAGCGACGATACCGAGCCGCGCGCGCGGGCTGTCGTACGCGACGAAGTTCAAGCGGTTCGCCCGTGCGTAGGCGAGGACGGCCGGCAGCCGCAGCTCATGAATGCGGCGCTCCATCGTCAGCGGCTGGTCCGGTAGACGGATACCCAGGCCACCCGGCGGCGGCGTGAAATCCTCTGGCAAGCGGACACTGATACGCTCGGGATCGACGCTGACCGACGCCGAGCACTCGATAGTGTCGTCGAGCGCCTTGAAGGCGAGCCACGAGCCCGAGTACCGCGACATCGCGTAGGCGTGCACGCCGAGGTCTAAATATTCCTGCACGCCGGACGGCACCAGGACGGGAATCATCGGCGACAAGAGCATCGTCTCGCTTTGGGTCGCAACAGTGGAGGAGCGCGCCATGTGATCGTCGCCGCACACCAGCAGCACGCCGCCATGCGCGGACGCGCCCGCGGAATTCCCGTGCAAGAGCGTATCGCCGCAGCGCGCGAGGCCCGCCCATTTGCCGTACCACATGCCGAAAACGCCTTGATAGCGCGCGTGCTGGTCGAGCGTCACCTGCTGCGACCCCCACACGCTCATGACGGCCAGTTCCTCGTTCTGTCCCGGCTGAAAATGGATGTGATGCCGCTGTAGCACTTCGTGCGCCTCCAGAAGCGTCTTATCCATGTTGTTGAGCGGTGAGCCTTGGTACCCGGAGACGAAACCCGCTGTCCTGAGCCCAGCCGCCGCATCGCGGATGCGCTGCATGATGAGGAGACGGGTGAGCGCCTGGAGGCCGTTTAAGTAAACGCGGCCGCTTTCCAGCGTGTACTTGTCGTCGAGCTTGACGTCGGAGAGTTGCATCGAGCTACTCCTCAAACGATGGAATCGCACTGGATCGCCTCGGGCAGCGAGTCTACGCCAGCCGCTTGGCAAGCAATCTGCCGGCTTTAGCGGGCGAGTAGGGTCCGTTCCAAGAACGCGATCATCGAATAGAAGTAGAAGTCCGCGTTCGCTTTCTTGGCGAAGCCATGGCCTTCGTTATCCGCCAGCAGGTACCAGACCGGCGCGCCGTTTTTTTGCGCGATGTCGACGATCTGCTGCGCTTCGGTGTAGGGGACGCGCGGATCGTTCTTGCCATGGGCGACGAAGAGCGGCGCCTTGATCTTGTGCGCATTGGTCACTGGCGAGATGCGCGTGAGGAACGCCCGCATGGCGGGGTCGCGCTCGTCTCCATATTCAACCCGCCGCAAATCGCGTCGATAGCTCTCGGTATTCTCGAGAAACGACACGAAGTTCGCGATGCCGACGGCATCGATCGCACCGGCGACGCGCTCCGGATAGTTCGTCGCGACGGCTAGCGCCATGTAACCGCCATAGCTTCCACCATAGACGACGACCCGGGTTGGGTCGAGGTCGGGCTGCGCAGCGATCCAGTCGAGCAGCGCGCCGATATCGCGCACTGAATCTTCCCGCTTCATCGCATTGTCGAGCGTCGTGAAGGTCTTGCCGTAGCCGGTTGAGCCGCGCACGTTGGGATCGATGACGGCGATGCCGAGCTCATCGACGAAGTAATTCCAGCGGCCTAGGAACCCGGGTCGTGACTGTGCCTCAGGTCCCCCATGGATATGGATCAGCACTGGGCGCTTCCCCTGGTAGCGCGAGTCGGGTCGCGTTATGAATCCGCCAATCGTCCGGCCGTCAAAGCTCTTCCACGAGATCGGTTGCGCATTGCGAAATTGTGTTGCGTCGATTCCGGGCGCGGTGCTTTGTGTCCAGCGCTCGATGGTCATCTGCGGGACATTGATCGAATACACGTCCCCCGGGCTTTGCGCGCTATTCAGGCTGACCGCAAGGTCGCGAGAGTTTTCGTGCCATGTCGCGCCGCGCACTGTTCCGAGCGGTAGCGCCGGACGTGGCAGCTCTCGCCGAGTCGTTGCGTCATAGAGACGCAACACGCCGATGCCCGCTTCATTGGTCACGACTGCGAGAGTGCGGCCGTCGGGCGATAGCGTGATCTGTTCCACATCCCAATCGGCAGCGCTTCCGAAATACTGCAGCTTGCCCGTGGCGAGCTCCAGATACGCAAGCTTGCGAAACTCGCCATCGTGATCGGTGGCGAGGAAGAGCCCCTTGCCGTCGCGGGCAAAGTCGAGATCCGCGGACGCAATGGGCTTGTCGGGGGTCGCGGTTGCCGCGGGTAGGACGCGCGTGCGCGCTCCGGTGTCGACGTCCATGACCCAGACATACGATTCGTTGACCGATTTGAATTCGATCATCGCGAGGCGCTTGTCATCGAATGAAAACGAGAAGTCTCCCCAACCGGTCCCGGGCAATGTGGCGATCTTGCGCGATCGGGCCAAGTCCAGCGGATCGACGAGACTCAAGTCCACCGTTGGATTCTCGCGCTTCCCGCTCCGGTCGACCTCTGTCGACTCGATCAGCAGGAATTCTCGGGTGCGGGTGACGCCCGCGGGCTCGTGACGGCGCGCCGAATCAGTCAGCAGCACGGGCTCCTTCGCACCGGGATCGAGCCGGTAGACCTGTCGCTGCTCATTGCCGCCGGCATCTCGCGAGAACACGAGCGCATCCGGCTTCCGCAAGAGAAACGCGCCGAATCGCACCGGTTCGGAGAAATCGGTGAGTTGGACAGCGGGCGCGCCGGGCGCGGCGACTCGATGCAACTGAGTCGTATTGCCGGCGCGCGTAGCGACGACGAGCTCCCGCCGCGTGGGGTGCCACGACACCGCGGCATTAGGCTTAAACTCGGTATACGGCGCGACTTTGCTCGCGAGGGCTGCAGAGATGGGCGGAATGCCTACGATGCTCAGATTTGCGTTCGGGGCTACGACGTCAGTGGCTAGCGCCGCCGTTGCGAATGCTACAAGTGCAAGCAACGAGAGGCGCAGCGATGTTGTCGGAGCGAGCGAATCAAGTGCGCGGATCATAAAACAAGCTCCATTCGATCTCTGGAATGTCACACAATACATTGCACAACAATCTCTTTGCGGCCAAGGGGGTCGGGTGCAGTGTGCAGAAACTCCCGACCGCGTAGGCGGGGACCGATGGCATTCGCGGTGATGTCCTCGCTAAAAATTCCGCGCCGACTGATAAAATCATTGGACTATCGTTTTCAGGGCGAGCTTAGCCGCACGCTTCGACCATGCGTCCCGTCGTCATTTTCCGTTTCTCGCCGACCGAAGGGCCGGCGCATTTCAGCGAATGGCTTGATCGCGAAGGCGTTCCCTGGCAACTGATCGCGATTGATGAGGGAGCGGCCGTGCCCGACGACGCGAATGCGTTCGCCGGAATCGGGTTGATGGGCGGACCGATGAGCGTCAATGATCCGCTGCCGTGGGTGGCTCCAATTCAGGGCTTGATCCGCGATGCCATCGGCGACTCAGTACCCGTGCTCGGACATTGTCTCGGCGGCCAACTGATGGCGCAAGCGCTGGGCGCTAAAGTAAGCAAGGCATCGATTCCCGAAGTCGGCTGGCTTCACGTCGATGTCTGCGATGAGAGCGCGCGCGACGAATGGTTTGGCGGCTTGCCGCGCTTTGCCGCTTTCCAGTGGCACTACGATGCGTTCGAGTTGCCGCCGATGGCGACCCGCGTGCTCACCAACGACTTCAATGTCAATCAGGCGTATGTGATCGACGACCGGCACGTCGGCTTCCAATGTCACATCGAAATGACCCGCGACTTGGTCGAGACGTGGTGTCGACTCGGAGGCGACGAATTGCCGGCACGCTCCAACGCACATCTGCAAAGCGAAGCGGACATCAAGAGCGACTTGACCGCGCGCCTCGCCGCGCTCAATGCGGTCGCCGACGGCATCTACGCTCGCTGGGCGCGAGGTATGAAGCACTAATGGCAAGTGTTCGGGCGCTGCCCGACCTGCTGATCAGCCAGATCGCCGCCGGCGAAGTGATCGAGCGCCCTGCCGCCGCACTCAAGGAACTGCTCGAAAACGCGCTCGACGCGGGCGCGACCCAGATCGACATCGATGTCGTGACGGGAGGCGTCAAGCGCATTCGCGTCGCCGACAATGGGGCGGGCATCGAGCGTGAGGACTTGCCGCTAGCGGTTGCCCGCCATGCGACCTCGAAGATCGCGTCGGTGATGGATTTGGAAGCCATCGCCTCGCTCGGATTCCGTGGTGAGGCGCTCGCCTCGATCGCCTCCGTTTCCCGGATGTCGCTGGCCTCGCGGGCGCGCGGCAAGCCGCATGCGTGGCGCATTGCCGTCGACGGTGGCACGGTCCAGCCGATCGCGCCCGCCGCGTTGCCCGAGGGAACGGCGGCGACCGTCGAGGAGCTCTTCTTCAACACCCCGGCGCGCCGCAAGTTCCTGCGCACCGAAGCGACCGAATGGGCGCATTGCGAGGAGGCCGTGCGGCGCGCGGCATTGGCGCATCCGGTCACCGGATTCACGCTGCAGCACAACGGCCGCGTCGCGCAGCGTCTGCTCGCCGGTGGGCGGCGCGTTCGGGTCGAGGCCCTGCTCGGAGATTCTTTTGTTGCGCACGCGGTGACGCTGGACGAGGAGGTGCCGGGTGTTGCAGTTGCAGGTTTCGCGGTCCGGCCGGCCTACGCCGCGCAGGGCGGCGGGCAATATCTGTTCGTCAACGGCCGGTACGTGCGCGATCGGGTTCTGCAGCACGCGTTGCGCGAAGCCTACCGCGACGTCCTGCACCATGAGCGCCAACCGGCGTACGCACTCTGGCTCGAAATCGATCCGCGGCGAGTCGACGTGAATGTCCATCCGCAGAAAACCGAGGTGCGGTTCCGGGATGCAGGCGCGCTGCATCAATTCGTCCGGCATGCTGTCGAGCGCGCGCTTGCCGCAACCGCGGCGGCGGAGCCGGCAGTTTCCGCGGCCGAGCGCTTGGGGATTGCGGCTGCGCACCTGCCGCCGCTCGCCGCGACGCGAGAGCCATTCGTTTCCGCACCCGCGGCTTATTCCCGCGTTGCGCAATCGGCGTTGGGATTGGGCGCCAGTGAACCGTCGGCGTTTTACGCGACATTGTTCGGGGCGCGTCCTCCCCAAGCCTTGGCAAGCGCGCTGCCTGCGGACGATCCGCATCCGCTCGGCTTCGCGCTCGCGCAACTGCACGGCGTCTACATCCTTGCGCAAAATCGCGACGGCTTGGTGCTGATCGATATGCACGCGGCGCACGAGCGCATCGTCTATGAGCGGCTCAAGGCCGGCTTCGCGTCCCGCGTCCCGGTGCAACCACTGCTCGTGCCGGCGACTTTCACCGCCGAGCGGATCGAGGTCGCGACGGTAGAAGAGCATCCCGCCGAGCTCGAAGCTCTCGGCTTCGCAGTCTCGGCGCTAGGGCCGACAACACTCGCCGTGCGCGGCATGCCCGCGATCTTAAGCGACGCCGATCCCGCGACTCTGGCCCGCGCGGTCCTGCACGAGCTCCGAGAGTACGGCGGCTCACGTACGCTCGAGCAACATCGCGACGAGATGCTTTCGACCATGGCGTGCCATGGCGCGGTGCGCGCGAATCGCCTGCTCGGCGTCGCGGAAATGAACGCGCTGTTACGTGAAATGGAAGTGACCGAACGCTCGGGCCAATGCAATCACGGACGCCCGACTTGGTTTCAACTTTCGCTCGTCGATCTCGACCGGCTTTTCATGCGCGGCCGGTAGTGTCCTGTTCCGTAAGTTCCGAAGATAAAGGAGCGGATGAAATCGGGTGTCAGGCAAGGCGCGCGGCCGACAGCGTACTCGTGGTACCGTGAGGTCGCGCAACGCAACATGGCGCCCGCTCATTTTGCAAACTCAGCGCCGCGAACTATCGAGCGAATTTACGGAACAGGACACCAGGCGGAGGAATGGCGGTAACGCCGGCGATTCTTCTGATGGGCCCGACGGCCTCGGGCAAGAGCGCGCTGGCGTTGCATCTTGCAGAGCGCTTCGCCGGCGAGATAGTGAGCGTCGATTCCGCGCAAATTTATCGCGGCATGGACATCGGCACGGCCAAACCTGGCGCCGCCGACCGCGCGCGCGTATCGCATCATCTGCTCGACATCGTCGATCCCACCGAGCACTACTCGGCTGCGCTCTTCATGCACGATGCGACAGCCGTGGCCGCCGACATTCGCGCCCGCGGGCGAACCCCGATCTTCAGCGGTGGCACGATGCTCTATTTCAAGGCGCTTAGCGAAGGGTTATCGGCGCTCCCGCATGCCGATCCTGCGATACGCGATGAGATTGCGCTCCGTGCTACCCGCGAAGGATGGCCGGCCATGCACGCCGAGCTCGCGCTCATCGATCCGGTGACTGCCGCACGCATCCAACCCCAGGATGCGCAGCGCGTGCAGCGGGCACTCGAAGTGCACGCTGTCACCGGCCAACCGCTTTCGGCACTGCAAGGCCAACGTCGAAGCGCTGGCGCGGCGTTCGCGCCGACGCTCGCCGTTGCCCTGCTGCCGTCCGACCGGGCGCGCCTGCATGCGGCGATCGCGCAACGGTTCGACGCCATGCTGGCGGCCGGCCTGGTCGACGAATTGCGCGCGCTGCAGCAACGCTACGACCTTCATTCCGAATTGCCGTCGATGCGCTGCGTCGGTTATCGGCAGGCATGGGAGTTCTTGGATGGGCGCATCGATCAAGGGGGCCTGCGGATGCGCGGTATCGCGGCGACGCGCCAGTTGGCGAAGCGCCAGATCACCTGGCTGCGGGCATTTTCTGGCGCGATTTTCGATAGCCTCGACCACGACGTGATCGCCGCCGTCGAGCGCTTGGTTGGCGAGAGACTTTCCGTCGCGGCCGAGACGTGATTGCCACCTCGGACGCCAGGTTGGCGAAGCGTGGCCTTTGCGACGGCCGCGCGCTTCTCATGTTGAGGTAAGGGGTTGCGCGAAACGCGTGCTTCGGGCGGTTTCGGCGTGGAATGACGTAAAATCAGAGACGAAACTCGCACCGAGAAGCAGACACACGATGCAGGCGCGCACGCTGTACGACAAACTCTGGGACAGCCACGTGGTCCGGCAGGAAGCGGACGGCACGGCGCTGCTCTACATCGACCGCCACCTCGTGCACGAAGTGACGAGTCCGCAAGCGTTCGAAGGCTTACAGCTAGCGGGGCGCAAGCCGTGGCGGATGCAGTCAGTGGTCGCGACTGCCGATCACAACACGCCGACCAAGGATTGGGACCGCGGCATCCAGGATCCCGTCTCCCGCCTGCAGGTCGAGACGTTGGATGCGAATATTCGCGGGCTGGGCGCCAAGGCCTATTTCCCGTTTCTCGATCGGCGTCAGGGAATCGTCCATATCATCGGACCGGAGCAGGGTGCGACCCTCCCGGGCATGACCGTTGTCTGCGGCGACTCGCACACGAGTACGCACGGCGCATTCGGAGCACTGGCGTTCGGCATCGGCACCTCCGAGGTCGAGCATGTGCTGGCTACGCAATGCCTCCTCTTGAAGAAGGCGAAGTCGATGCTGATTCGCGTCGATGGCGTGCTCCCTCGATCGGTCACAGCAAAGGATTTGATTCTCACCATCATCGGCCGTATCGGCACGGCAGGCGGTACCGGCCACGCGATCGAGTTCGCGGGAGAAGCCGTCCGTGCGTTGTCGCTCGAAGGGCGGATGACGATGTGCAACATGGCGATCGAGGCTGGGGCTCGCGCGGGCATGATCGCCGTCGACGAGCGCACGCTCGAGTACGTCCGCGGGCGACCGCTGGCGCCAAAAGGGGAGGTCTGGGCGCGCGCAGTGGACTACTGGCGCGCGTTGCAGAGCGACGAAGGCGCCAAGTTCGACCTCGTCCACTCCTTCGATGCGGCCACGATTCGCCCGCAAGTGACGTGGGGTACGTCGCCCGAGATGGTGGTGTCGATCGAGGATCGCGTGCCGGATCCCGACCGGGAACGCGACGCTGCGCGGCGCGACGGCATGGAGCGTGCGTTGACGTACATGGGCCTCGTGCCGAATACGCGCGTCACGGACATCGCAATCGATAAAGTCTTTATCGGCTCGTGCACGAACTCGCGCATCGAGGATCTGCGTCAAGCAGCTTCAGTTGCACGCGGCCGGCACGTCGCCAAGAACGTCAAGCTGGCGCTGGTCGTACCCGGGTCGGGGCTCGTCAAGACGCAAGCCGAGAGCGAGGGATTGCATCAGGTGTTCCTCGATGCCGGCTTCGAATGGCGCGAGCCGGGCTGCTCGATGTGCCTTGCGATGAACGACGACCGGCTCGAGCCGGGCGAGCGTTGTGCGTCGACGTCGAATCGCAATTTCGAAGGGCGCCAGGGGACCGGCGGGCGGACTCACCTCGTCAGTCCGGCGATGGCCGCCGCCGCCGCGATCGCCGGCCATTTCGTCGACGTCCGAAGCCTCTGATGCAACCCTTCACCGTCCACACCGGTCTCGTCGCACCGCTCGATCGCGCGAATGTCGACACCGACGCGATCATTCCCAAGCAATTCTTGAAGTCGATCAAGCGGTCGGGCTTTGGACCGCATCTCTTCGACGCATGGCGCTACCTAGACCGTGGCGAACCCGGCGCCGACAACGCCAAACGACCGCTCAATCCTGACTTCGTGCTGAACGAGCCACGGTATCGCGACGCATCGATCCTACTCGCGCGCCGCAACTTCGGCTGCGGCAGCTCGCGCGAGCATGCGCCGTGGGCGATGGCGGATTTCGGGTTGCGCGCAGTCATCGCGCCGTCGTACGCCGACATCTTTTTCAATAACTGTTTCAAGAATGGTCTTTTGCCGATCGTACTCTCCGAAGCGCAGTTGGATCGGTTGTTCGCGGACACCAAGGCATTTCCAGGATTTCGATTGACGATCGATCTCGAGGCTCAGACGGTCGCGACCATCGATGGCGCGCTCGTGTATGGATTCGAGGTCGACGTATTGCGCAAGCATCGCCTGTTGCACGGCTTGGACGATATCGGGCTCACGCTCGAGCATGCCGAGACGATCCGCGCCTTCGAGACGAAACACTTAGCGGAGCACCCCTGGCTCGCGTGAGTGCAACTTAAATCATGTCAACGCGGCGCTGGGACAAACGGCGCCGCGTTTTTTTCGGCGGAACGAAAAGAAACGGCTGGTGCAAAACATGAAAATTGCGATTTTGCCGGGTGACGGCATCGGTCCTGAAATCGTACACGAGGCGGCGCAGGTCCTTGACGTGCTGCGCGTCGAAGGTCTGCCGATCGAGACCGAAACTGCGCCAATCGGCGGTGCCGGTTTCGATGCCGCGAAGCACCCGCTGCCGACCGCTACCCTTTCGCTGGCGCAGGCTGCGGACGCAGTACTCCTCGGGGCAGTCGGAGGGCCGCGCTTCGACGCGCTGCCGCGCGAGCTGCGACCGGAGCAAGGCATCCTCGCCATTCGCAAGGCGCTCTCGCTCTTCGCGAACTTGCGGCCCGCTGTTCTGTATCCGGAGCTGGCAAGCGCTTCAACGTTGCGGCCTGACATCGTTGCGGGGCTCGATCTCATGATCGTCCGCGAGCTGACGGGGGATATCTACTTTGGCGCTCCGCGTGGGCGGCGCCGGAACGCCGCTGGCGAGGACGAAGCATTCGACACGATGCTGTACAGCGTTTCCGAGATCGAACGCATCGCGCGCGTGGGGTTCGCAACGGCGCAAAGCCGCGGCAAGCGCTTGTGCTCGGTTGACAAGGCCAACGTGCTTGATACGAGCATTCTGTGGCGCGAAATCGTCACGCGCATAGCGCTCGACTATCCGGATGTCGTGCTATCGCACATGTACGTCGATAACGCCGCGATGCAGCTTGTGCGCAACCCGAAGCAGTTCGACGTCATCGTCACCGGCAACCTGTTCGGCGACATCCTCTCTGATGAAGCATCGATGCTCGCCGGGTCGATTGGCATGCTGCCGTCCGCGTCGCTCGATGCAAACCAAAAAGGCTTGTACGAGCCAATCCACGGGTCGGCCCCGGACATTGCCGGTCGCGATCGCGCCAATCCGCTGGCAACCATCCTGTCGCTGGCGCTTATGTTCCGCTACACGTTCACCCGTCCGGAGATCGCGCAGCGCATCGAGGGTGCGGTTCGGCGCGTGCTGCGCGACGGACTGCGTACGGCAGACATCGCTCAACCTGGAGAGAAAATTGCTGGCACACGCGAGATGGGGAGCGCCGTCATGGCAGCGTTGCGGAGCGGGCGATGAGGAGGACGCAGAAAATCTCGGTGCGGCGCGCGGAGCCGCGCGATGCGGAAGGCATCCATGCGACGTTTTGTGCGCCGCTTGCGATGGCAGGCACCTTACAGCTGCCGTTTCCGTCCGCGGAAATGTGGCGCAAACGGATGGCCGAGTTTCCGGCAGAGGATTTTTTTCTCGTGGCGACGGTCGGCGACGATATCGTTGGCAACGTTGCTCTGCATGCGGCGTCGAAATCGCCGCGGCGGCGCCACGCCGGGTTGATCGGCATCGCAGTACGCGACGACTGGCACAATCGCAGCGTCGGGAGCGCTTTCTGATCGCGGCGCTCGATCTTGCCGACAACTGGCTCAATTTGACGCGACTCGAGCTGACCGTGTACACCGACAACGTCGCCGCGCTCGCGCTGTACGGCAAGTTCGGATTCGTGACCGAAGGCACGCATCGAAATTTTGCATTCGCGACGGCGTCTACGTCGATGCCCATGCAATGGCCCGGCTTAAAGACGGTCGAGGTTCCAGAACACGGTGTTAAGCCGAAGCGGCCGCGTCGAAAACCAAGGTGAGCCGCATCAACCGGCTGTACGCGACGGCATCAAAACTCTTTGGGTGAATATGACATGCGCATAGGTTTCGTGGGTTGGAGGGGAATGGTGGGCTCGGTGCTGGTGCAACGCATGCTCGAGGAGGGGGATTTCGACCTGATCGAGCCGGTGTTCTTCTCGACGTCGCGCGCCGGCGGCAAGGCGCCCGCGATCGGCAACGGCGCCGCCAGCGGGAAGCGCCAAGCCACCTTGCAAGACGCAAGCGATCCCAAGGCATTCTCCGATCTGGACGCGATCATCACCTGCCAGGGAGGGGACTGGACTAAGGCCATGTTCGCTCCGGTGCGCGCGACGGGCTGGGACGGGTATTGGATCGACGCCGCGTCCGCGCTACGGATGGAGGACGATGCGGTCATCATCCTCGATCCCGTCAATCGCAAGGTCATCGACGCGGCGCTCGCGCGCGGTGTCAAGAACTACATCGGCGGGAACTGCACCGTCGGCCTGATGGTGATGGCAATGGCCGGTCTCTTGCAAAACGATCTCGTCGAATGGATGACGTGCATGACGTATCAGGCGGCGTCCGGCGCCGGCGCGCAAAACATGCGCGAGCTCTTGCAACAGATGGGCGAAGCGCACCTCGCGGCCAAGACGCTGCTCGACGACCCGGGCTCGTCCATCCTCGACATCGACCGCGAGGTGGCCGGCGTCCTACGCACCGAGCGCTTCCCCACCGAGCACTCGGGTGTCCCGCTCGCCGGTTCGCTGATCCCGTGGATCGACCTGGACTTAGGCAACGGCATGAGCCGCGAGGAATGGAAGGGCGGCGCTGAAACCAACAAGATCCTCGGCCGCGGCACGGCAAATGGCCACCAGCCGATTCCGGTCGAGTCGATCTGCGTCCGCGTGGGGGCGATGCGCTGCCATTCGCAGGCACTGACGGTCAAGCTCAAAGAGGAGCTGCCGTTGGCCGAGATCGAGCGATTGCTCGCTGGAGCCAACGAATGGGTGCGCGTCATTCCGAACAATCGGGATGACAGCATGCGCGAGTTGACCCCAGCGAAAGTGACCGGCACGCTGACCATCCCCGTGGGCCGGTTGCGCAAGCTTGCGATGGGCGCGGACTATCTCGCCGCCTTCACCGTGGGCGATCAATTGCTTTGGGGAGCCGCGGAGCCGCTACGCCGGATGGTGCGGATTCTGCTGCAGAAGTAGGGAAAGGGCGCCAATTCCAACGCCGGGCACGAAGACCTTCTGCAGATGCCGGCTTCCGATCAAAAGCGCTGCACGGAACTCGCACGACGGTGTCCACCATGGGAAATAAGTGTCGCCAGGCGCCGCGTTGGGGCACAGCCTTGGAAGGTCGCTCCTTGATCTGCGATCCACGAAATGCCTCAAAGGCATACCGGGCTCATACCTTAGTTCGGGCTCATCCCTTAGTTGACGCCAGCGGGCCAGGACCCTTTTTGCGCGAAAAGTGCAAACCGCTAACGGCTGGTTAACCGCTTTCATACGAATAAGGCCAGTGCATCAAAGCTATGGGCATAAGACTTGCATCACCCGTCCCCGTGCGAGGGTCGCCCAGTGCGAAACGAGCGGTCCGGCGGTCTTTGCCCCGAGCGGATAAGTGCGTTAATGCGGCAACTCAACATCTGGTAGCTGCGAGCCACGAAAACGCAAGCGATAGCGTCTTCAGTATGCTTAGGCATTCCGAGTTCTGTTGCACAGTAATGAGCAAAATTTTCAGCTAATACCGGGGTTTAGCTTGCACCGCTAAATTCGGGATGTTATTTTGAGTTAATCAAGAAACAGCTTTATGGAAGGGATCGGCATGCGAGCAAAACACGTCCTCACCTGCGGCCTGGTTGCAGCTTGCGCGCTGCCCGGCGGTACGACGAACTCCCTCGGTCTAGGCAGATTGACGGTCGAATCCGCGTTGGGTCAGCCGCTTTCCGCCCGGATCGAATTGCTGCCTTCCTCCAAGGAAGAACTAGACTCGCTGAGCGCGAGAGTGGCGGACCCGACGCTCTACCGCCAAAATAATCTTCCCTACCAGGCTGCGCTATCTCGCGCTCGGATTACGCTGCAGCGCGGTCCGGGTGAGACTGCTTACCTCCGCGTTACCTCTCCCGTCAGCGTCAGCGAGCCATACCTCGATCTGATGGTAGAAGTGAACTGGTCGGCGGGCCGGGTCGTCCGCGATTACACTTTCCTGCTCGATCCGCCCGGCGCGACTGCCGTGGCGCAGGTCGATCCCGTAACTCCCGCGCGCATCGGGGCTCCCACGGCCCGCTCTCCGGCGCCATCTCCATCTCCAGCTCCAAGCGCAGCACCAGCCGTGCCGGCAGGCGAGCGCACTGCCGAAGGTACTTACCAAGTCAGGCGCGGCGATACGCTGTCGAAGATCGCCGCCCAATACAAGCCGGAAACGGTCACGCTCGAACAGATGCTGGTCGCGATGTTTCGGAGTAATCAAGACGCATTCGATAACGGCAACATGAACCGCTTGCGCTCAGGCGCAATCTTGACAGTTCCCAATGCCGCAGAGGCTTCGACCACACAAGCAACCGACGCGACCAGGCAGGTGCGAGTGCAGTCGGCCGATTGGCGCGGTTATCGCGATCGCGTCGCCGCAACGGTCCCGTCAGCAGACGAAGGCGGAGGGCGTACGGCAGGCGGGCAAATAGGCACCGCGGTTGTCGAACGCACTCCGGCGGTGCGGCCGGGTAGTGACCAGCTCCAGGTGTCGAAGGAAGCACGCGTTGGCAAAGCCGCGGGTGTGAGCGAAACCGCTGTCGCGCGCGACGCGCAGATGCGCGAGGCGCAGGCGCGCATCGCCGAGCTCGAACGGACGCTCAAGGACCTGCAACGGGCCGTGGAGCTCAAGAATCAGACGTTGGCGCAATTGCAGTCGCAGGCCGATACGACAGCAAAGGGCAGGACGGTCCCGAGCGGTGCTCCCGCAACGGCCCCCGCGGCGACGGTCTCGCCGACCCCGCTTGCACCGGCGACGGCTCCGTCCGCAACGGCGCCGCGAACCGGCGCGCCCTCCGCCGTGCCTCCGCCAATGGCAACCGCTCCCGTGCCCCCCGCGCCGGCGACGGCCGCGCCAGCACCGAAGAGCACCGCGACCGCGCCGCTGACGTCTCCGACGCCAGCCCCCGCGGCTCCCTCGGCGACGCAACCTTCGGCGCCGCCTGCAGCGACCACTTCCGCAACGCCGCCGGCGATGAAGCCTCCGGCGACTGCGCCTGCGGCGACGACACCTCCGACAATTGCCCCGTCCGCCGAAGCGCCGAAAGCTCCCGCGGTGGTGCCCCCACCGTCCTCGCCAGCTACGACCCCGACTACCGGCGAGTCGCCCCGAATTGCCGCGCCAACTCCAAAGAGCGTTCCCGCGGCCGCAACCAAAGAAGCGCCGGGATTTTTTGAGGAGTTCTTCGGCAACACCCCGCTCTGGGCGATCGGCGTTGGCGCCCTTGCGCTACTGGGAGCGATCGCCGCGCTCGTTGCCGCGCGCCGACGCAAGACGACCAAATTCGAGGACAGCATCATCTCAGGCACCGACATCAAGACCAACACGGTGTTCGGATCGACTGGCGGCGGTGTGGTCAATACGGGGGACAATTCCCTCGCCAGCGACTTCAGCCGCGAAGGTCTAGGCAATATCGACACCGACGAAGTCGACCCGATCGCCGAAGCCGAGGTCTATTTGGCCTATGGCCGCGACGCGCAAGCCGAGGAGATCCTGAAGGACGCATTGAAGAAGGACTCCCAGCGGCAGGAAATCTATCTGAAGCTTTTGGAGATCCACGCGCAGCACAACAAGCCGTCGGCGTTCGAAACCGTCGCGTCCGAGCTCTACGCGGTCTCGCGTGGACAGGGTGAGGTGTGGCACAAGGCGGTGATGCTGGGCCGCCAGCTCGATCCAAATAATCCGATGTTCACCGACGGTGCTGCTGCTGCCGGGATGTCGGGACGCGACACCGGATCGTTCGCCGTTGGGCAGGGTCGCGCAACCGACGCGTCGCCGATCTTTGGCGGGGCGGGCGGCAACCTTGACTTGCAGATGGACGAAGACATCTCGGTTTCACCGACGTCCGGCGTGCGGCCCAAGTCGCCTGCGGAGATTCTCGCCGGCGCTGAATCCGAGCTCGAGAAGACCGCGAAAATTTCCCTTCCCCCGTCGGAATTGGCGTCCGAACGGCCGTCGATGGCGGCGTTGGCCGCCGCTGGGGTCGCGGGTGCCGCCGCGTCAGACGCTCCTTCGTACGGTGGGGCAAGGACTGCATCGCGCGTCGAGAACGATTCGTTGACTCCGATGGCCGATACCACGAGGCGCAGCGCGGGCGAGAAGAGCAAGTACGAGTTCGATTTCATGCTTGACGAAGCGGAAAAACCGGCACCGATGAAGCCCCGCGGCGAGCCGGCGCTGGAAATGAGCACGGCGTCGGCAGGTCCCGCCTCGCAGTTCGCCCGCCCGGCCGCAGCGCTGCAGCTCGATAAGCTCGACCTTTCGTTCGACCCGGAGCGGTCTCCGTTCGAGGATCCGACGCCGTCGATTCTCGATGGTCAGTGGCATGATGCCGCGACCAAGCTCGACTTGGCGCGGGCGTATCAAGAGATGGGTGATGCCGAGGGCGCGCGCGAAATCTTGCAAGAGGTTTTGCACGAAGGCGACGACCAGCAGAAGACCGAGGCACAGGCGCTGCTCGCGAAGCTTTAGACGAGTTAGTGTTTCGAAAGCGCGGGCGGCGGGTCGGAGATCCGGCGCCCGCGGCCACATCCGGCGGCCGGCGCGCCACCTTCGGGTACTAGAACTCATCTCAAAATCCAGCAACGGCGTTTCCCCCTCACCCTAACCCTCTCCCCGCTGGGGAGAGGGAACGCAAGGTCCCTCTCCCGCTTGCGGGAGGGTTGGGGAGAGGGAACGCAAGC